>Ga0123519_10014592_pt1 | contig 11148 bp, 6 predicted proteins | sample YelNatPaOPRAMG02_FD_87396 | JGI IMG/M metagenome (GOLD analysis project Ga0123519, IMG submission 87396) | Hot spring microbial communities from Yellowstone National Park - Yellowstone National Park OP-RAMG-02 (version 2) | ecosystem: Environmental > Aquatic > Thermal springs > Hot (42-90C) ... | reverse complement strand
TTCTCTGAATCACGTTACCGGGGAGAGGCCCGGTAACAAGATGGGGTTTGGCCGAGAAGCAGAAACACAAACCTCGTCACGACCGGAACAAGTCGCCTTTAGTCGGTTTGCATCGGGCAAGCGAGTTGGCATATACAAGCTGGTCTGCTATAATCTACTTGGCGACACAGTTTGGTCGTCGAACACTCAGCTTCCACCCTTCACAGAGCAGTATTACCGGTTGACGGCCCTAATGGCCTACCCGAGGGAGGGCGCACATAATGGAAGATCGTTGGCTGTCGGTAAGCGAGATCGCCGCCTATCTAGGCATCACACCAGACAGCGTCTACAGATGGATTGATAGCAAAGGCATGCCAGCCCACAGGCTCGGCAGGCTTTGGAAGTTCTGCCGTGAAGAGATTGACGAATGGGTCAAGTCCGGTGGGGCAGACGAAAGAGAACTACGTGATGATCTGACCGGCGACGAAGACTAGGCTGGCCGTACAAACAGGACCTGGGGAGGTGAGCCACTTGAAGTCGGAAGTGGAAGAAGTCACAACGAACATATGCAACCAGTTCGTGGCAGACAATGACAGGTTCAAGATGCGCCAAGCACTTGATCACATGGTCGATTCCGCCCACTTGGATGTTTGCACAGCATTCCTAGACGCTTACGGTATAGCTGCTATCGGGAGTGCTGCCGAGAGCGGCGAGTTGAGACTGCTGGTGGGCTATGATCTGTCGGAGATTCCGGTTGCTCAGGACATAGTGACGTTCCAGATGGCAGAGGAGTGGAAAGCTACAGGCGAGGACCCCGTTCACCGCCAGGCCGACGACGAAAGCGTCAGGAGCGCTGTCAAAGCCCTACAGCAGCCAGGATTCCTTGCTGCCAAGGCAGCACTGCGGACACACTCCAAGCTGTATGTGAACGAAGACATAGGCGTCGTCGGCAGCAGCAACCTCACACGCTCCGGTATTGAAGGGCAGCGCGAACTGAATCTTTTCCAGCATGAGCCCGAGGCCATTGCCCGATTGCGCGAGTGGTTTGCTTCAATGTGGAATGAGGCGAAGCAGCAAGAGCGGGCTGACTTCAAGGAAGAGCTCATCCAGTGGTTGGAGACCACCCGGCTCAAGCGATTCGCGCCATTCCATCCATATGCTAAGGCTATCTTCGAGCGATATCGGCACCGGTTTGTTTCGCTTGCGCCCTCGGCCTCCGACGTCAACCTGGCTGTGTTCCAGGAAGAAGGCCGTGACACTGCGCTCAGCGTGCTTGCGGAGATCAAGTGCTGCATAATAGCGGACGCGGTCGGCCTCGGCAAGACCTATGTGGCCCTTGGTGCTATGCAGCGTCGCGCAAAGGCCAGGCCCAGGAACGAGCGCAAGATCCTCGTTATCTGCCCAGCGCAACTTGAGCCAGTCTGGGAACGCGCCAGCCGCGACCAGGGCATCGCGCTGACAACGGAGAGTATGGAGACGCTCGGAAACACGTCGGGGTCCAACTCCGATGCCAGACTGCGCGATCTCGAGAACTATGCTCTGGTCATCGTCGATGAAGCGCACAACTTCCGTAACCCGAACGCGAACCGGTTCCAGAGCCTTATGGAGTTACTGCAGGGCGGTCCGCAGGACAAAGAGGTCCTGCTGCTCACAGCGACCCCCATCAACAACAGCATCAGGGACCTCTACAGCCTCTACCGCCTCATGACCCGCGACCGCGATGACTTCTTCGCTACCACCAACCTGCGCATACGCAGCCTACGGGAGTTCTTCAAACAGGTCGAGAAGATGGGCGTCAGCACTACCGATCTCCTCCTGGAGACAATGGTTTGCCGAAGCAGGCTGGATATCCGACGCAGGCAGGAGAACGGAGAGGTCATCGTTATCAATGACAAGGAGGTCCGGTTCCCTGAGAGACATATGGCCGCTCTCGAATACCGCCTGTCCGTGTCTGGCAACACGGTGCAATACGATGAGCTCGCGGCAACGATTGAGAGCCTGACTCTGGGCGCGTACAACGTAGAGCAATACTCTAACTCACCCGACGCACAGAAGAACCAGACTTTCCTGCGACTGCAGACTTTGTTCCGCATCCTCCTCCTGAAGCGCCTTGAGAGCAGTGTGGTATCGTTCATCTCCACCGCGGAGAACCTGCTGCATTTCAGCGACCGAGTTGTCGAAGCGCTGCGCGAAGGCAGGCGGCTCACCAATGATGAGTACCGCAAGATGCAGCTCGATTTCACAAAGCAATTGGAGGACGATGACGAGGGCGACGGCTCCGCTTACCTGGAGGATCTGAAGGAGCGAGATGCAAGCGACTATGACGTTGATCGTTTAGCCGCTGACGTGGCGGCAGACCACCAGCTTCTTGAGCCTCTCATTCAGAAGGCGAGGTCGCTTGTAGGGCAGAGAGATGGAAAAATTGCCCGGCTGAAGCAGGAACTGAAGAAGCTGCTGCCCGATCAGAAGGTTCTTATTTTCACGTTCTACTCTGACACCGCTGACTACATCTATGAGCAGCTCATCTCGGACCCTGAGTTCATGAGCGCTGTGGGGAACGTGCGGGTTGAGGAGATCACTGGTGATCCCAGGCACAAAGGCAACAAGGCGCGAATAGTTGAGGACTTTGCACCGCTCTCGAACGGTGTCAAGGAGAAGCCCAAGCATCCGATCCAGGTATTGGTGTCCACTGATGTGCTCTCCGAGGGGCAGAACCTCCAGGATTGCGGCTATCTCATCAATTACGACTTGCATTTTAACCCGGTGCGCATGATTCAGCGCAACGGACGTATCGACCGCCTATTCTCGCCGCACGATGATATCACCATCGCCAATTTCTTCCCTGAAGGCGGCCTGGAAGAGCAGCTCAAGCTGGTTGATCGGCTTCAGAAGAAGATCGAACAGATCCAGGACAACCTTCCGATGGACTCAAGCGTTATCGGTGAGACAGTTCGAGTGTTCAGTCTGGAAGAGCTACGCAGGACCAAGGCCGGTGATGTTTCGGTAATTGACGAAATCGACGCTCAGAACCCGATCAACCGCTTCCACGACATGTTGAACGAAGTCATCAAGATGCTGCAGGACTTTGGTATCGAGGAAGTTGGCAAGATCCCCTTCGGATGCCAGAGCAATAAGAAGTCCACGCACCGGGGCGTCTTTGTCTGCGTTATCGCTGGCAAGCGCGAAGAGCACAAGAACTGCTGGTGGCTCTACTATCCGATGGATAAGCAGGCAGCGGGCCTATTCCCGGAGCCGACGCAGGAGCCCAGTCAAATAATTGATCTGATCCGTAGCCCAAAACCATCGTCCGATGACCAACATATGCCCGACTTCAGCCCCAGGGACATCAACTGGGAGATCATCCTGGACGCGAAGAGGCGCTGCCGGGAGATGCTGATTGCGCAGGCGCGAAATGAAGCTCAGGGTCAGGTGTGGGCGACCAACCACATCAACAAGAAGGTGAAGTCTTTCTTCGCCGCGCGTCCGGATGGGCTGCCGAGCGAGCTCTCCCGCCGCCTGGGGCGCTACTCACTGGAGAAGCACAAGGCCGAAGCGGAAGAGATGATGAGAGCTGCTCAGGAGAGCAAAGACACCACGGCTCTTGTCAACTGGCTCGACGACATGCTTCCGCCCATCACGCTTGCCAGCGACAACCCGGAAACGATGCCGCTTGAGGTAGTAAGCTATCTCGAGCTGATCCCAGAGACGGAGGGCATAGTATGAGCCTCGAATTGCTCGACCGATTGACCGGCGATGACGACGAGTTCGCGCGCGGACTTGTCGAACTGGGGTGGTATGACTATGCTCCCGTACTGACCGACTACTGCTTCATGGGCAAGGCGCGCGCGTGCTTGAATCCGCGGTTTAAGGCCGCGGGTGAAGTGCGGGGTACCGATGCTTGGGTCTACCGGCTGGAGCTTCATAATGCCAAATGGCAAGACGCCGTGGCGGTGGTCGAAAGCCATCTAAAGCAAGAACCTCAGTTTGCTGTAGTTTTCTGCAACCTGCCCGGCGCGCTTCTCATACTTGTTCCTTCCAACCCCGATAAGGCATTCGGCAAGGCTAAGAGCGGCCTCACAGTCGACCGCATCTACCTGGACACCCGTCATCCCTCCAACTTCGAGACTGAGACAATCAAGAAGCTGATGGACGCTCCGAAGAAGCACTTCAGAGCCCGCCTGCAGGAGATGGTGAACACCGAGCGGGTCACGAAGAAGTTCTACGACCGCTTCAAGAAGGAACTTGATAGCTTCCAGAAGCTCATAGACGGGATCACGGTTGACTCAGACAGGCTGTGGTATTCATCGGTAATGCTCAACCGCTTGATGTTCATCTACTTCCTCCAGCGAAAGGGGTTCCTGGATGGCGACGACAAATACCTGAGCAACCGTCTTAAGGAAGTCCAAGAGAGGCGAGGCAAAGACGAGTTCCAGTCGTTCTACAGGTGTTTCCTTCTGCGACTTTTCCATGAGGGGCTTGGTTCACGCAAAAGGGAGGTCGATTTCGAGGACCTGCTTGGCAGGATACCGTATCTGAACGGTGGTCTATTCGAGTTACATGAGATAGAGAGCCGTTATGTAGACGACGCTGGCGAAACGGCTATCGACATACCCGACGAGGCGTTCAAGAGGGTCTTTGACTTCTTTGACGAATGGGAGTGGTGTCTGGACACCCGCCCGTCTCGCACGGAGAATGAGATCAACCCTGACGTCCTCGGTTACATCTTCGAGAAGTATATCAACCAGAAGCAGATGGGGGCGTACTACACCAAGGAAGATATAACCGATTATATTTCCAAGAATACCATCATCCCTTATCTCTTTGATGCCACCCGAACAAAGCGCCCGTCCGCGTTCGAGGGCGAAGACTCCGTCTGGCGGCTGCTCAAGAATGATCCAAACAGATACATCTATGAAGCGGTTCAGAAGGGTGTGGAACTCGACCTCCCGGAATACATTGCCTGCGGGCTTGACGACGTATCGAAGCGCGACAAATGGAACACTCCTGCTCCCGAGGAATATGCCCTGCCGACTGAGATATGGAGAGAGGTGGTGTCCAGGAGGCAGCGATGCACCGAACTCCGGGCCAAGCTGGAAAGCGGAGACGTGCAATCTATTGATGACCTGATTACCTACAACCTGGACATCAAGCGTTTCGCTCAGGATGTGATCGACTTCACCGATGACCCGGAGCTTGTCCGCCATATCTGGAACGTGATGGCGGGAAGACTGCCCGAGAAGTCCAACGAAAAGCCCATCCCGCCGATGTCGATTCTGGACCCGACCTGTGGGTCTGGCGCGTTTCTGTTTGCGGCCCTCAATATACTCGAACCGCTCTATGAGAAATGCATGGTCAGGATGCAGCAGTTCGTTAGTCAAGCCGATGCCAGTGGCGACTCCGCTAAGTACCCCGATTTCCGCCGTGTCCTCGCCAAGATGAACGATACCGCCAAGCACCCGAATCGCAAGTACTTCATCCTGAAGTCCATTATCCTCGGGAACCTCTATGGCGTTGATATCATGGAGGAAGCGGTCGAGATATGCAAGCTTAGGTTGTTCCTGACGCTGGCCGCACAGGTGGAGCCTGATGACTCCAAAGAGAATTATGGCCTGGAACCGCTCCCAGACATTGATTTCAACATCCGCTCCGGCAACACGTTGGTAGGGTTCGCCACCCGCGAGGAAGTGAGGAAGGCTACCAGCGACAGCGCGGGACAATCACGCCTGGACCTCGATGGTGAAAGCGAAGCGTTCAAAGAAATAGATGAAGCCGCTGACCTCGCTGATCGTGCATTCCAGCGGTTTCACGAGATGCAGGTAGTCCACGGAATGGATGACAACGAGTTTGCAGATGCAAAGCAGCATCTCCGAGCTCGACTCAAGGAACTGTCCGACAGGCTCAATGTTTACCTGGCGAAGCAGTACGTGATAGACGCAAAGCACCATTCAGCGAAATACGATAGGTGGCTGGCATCGCACCAACCTTTCCACTGGTTTGTTGAGTTCTATGGCATAATGCGACGCGGCGGATTCGACGTGATCATTGGCAATCCGCCTTATGTTGAGTATCGCTTGATCAAGAATGATTATTCGCTATCTCCCCAGCACTATCTGTCCGAACCAGCAGCGAACCTGTACGCGTTCTGTATGGAACGCTCCGCCGCGCTTATCAGTCGCACGGGCAGATTCGGCATGATTGTACCCACTGGGTTAGTTGGGCTGGACGATGCAAAGCCGCTGCGCGAGTTGCTGCTCGCCAGTTTCAGGTTCAGTTGCTCAAGCACTTATGGCATTCGGCCCTCGAAGCTGTTCGATGGGGTAGATCAAAGGCTTTGTATCTACGTTGCGGCTGCTGGTCGATCTGAGCGACCTGCAGTGTACAGCACCAGATATCATCACTGGCACGCTGAGGAACGAGCGGCGTTATTTGATCTGCTTCAGTACGTATCCTCCGATTACCATGAGCGATTAGGCCGAATCCCACAAGCAGGATGTGCCGACGCTCTGTCGGTGCTCTCCAAACTCGAGGCCAAGAAGACGAAGGTCATACGCGCGTACAAATCGGCAAACAGAACGGGCTTCCTGCTTCACTACCACAGGAGTCCTAGATACTGGATCAGAAGCATGGACTTCGAGCAGTACTTCAAGAGCGCGACCAGAACGCGGTCGGTGCACCATTTCCGTGATCTGTACCTGCGTGATGCTGCCGTAGGCAAAGCCGTTGGAGCAACTCTCAACAGCACCTTGTTCTTCTTCTGGTTCATTTCAATGGGCAACGGCAGAAACATCACTGGGACTGATGTGACAGAATTCCCGATTGGAGATGTGGCTGCGGCTGATGCCTCCAACATCGCAGACCTTTTCGATAGTCTTATGACCGACTACAAGGCGCACTCATTCGTCCGCACCAGAAAGGACTGCGAGTTCCAGGAGTTCCAGCCTAGCAAGTCAAAGCCTCTGATCGATGAGATTGACCGCTCGCTGGGCAGGCATTACGGCTTCACTGACGAGGAACTGGACTTCATCATCAACTATGACATCAAGTACCGGATGGGAATCAACGGCGGCGGTGAGGCTGGAGATTGCGAGGAGGACGACGAGTGACCGGGCAAGGCGGCAATCCAGGGCAGGAAGAGCTTTGGAGCAAGACCGAGGCACAGGGTGTTACATCGGCAGTTGGCGACCCTGCAATACTGGGCCGCAGGAAGATCGGCATGCTGTGCTCGATCAAGTGCCCAGGCAGCGTGATACTGCACATCTACGACCTGATGCGGGACCTGAGGAACGAAAGTCTCGCCGTGGTTAGTGGATTCCACTCCCCAATGGAAAAGGAGTGCCTGAACATCCTGCTGCGCGGTCCTTCGACTGGCTCAGGATGCAGCGTCGTGATCTGTTACGCCAGGAGCCTGCCGGCCAGAATTCCGGCCGAGTTGCGAAAACCGATAGATGATGGCAGACTGCTGCTCCTGTCCGCCTTCGCTGAAGGGCAGGACAACATAACCAGAGCGAGTTCCGCCGCGCGCAACAAGCAGGTTGCCGAGCTTGGGGATGCTCTGTTCATTCCCTATGCTTCGCCGGGAGGGATGGTCGAAGGGATATGTAGAGATGCTGCCCGATCCGGCAAGCCGATCTTTACGTTCGACGGTGATCCAGGCGCATCTCTTCAAGCAATGGGTGCCAGGGCGATACCGCTGAGCGGCGCTGCAGTTCTACTGGGAAGTGTTCCACAGAGCGTAGATCCGCAGCCGCTGCAGGTAGCGACGAACTCATCCCAGCGCACCTACAGCGTGGAAAGCATCAGGCGCGATTATAAGCGCGCGTACGAGAAGTGGACTGACCACGAGGAAGCCCTGCTTCTGAAGCTTCACGAAGATGGCAAGACGCGGCGAGAGATTGCACAGGAGTTACAGCGCCAACCCAGCGCTATATCCAGCCGCCTGCGCAAGATCGAACAGAGGACAGCCGAATGGCCAAACAAGACAACACAGGAGTAGACGCAGCGTTCGAAATGCTGCTGGAAGAGATCGAGAGCGTCATAGAGGAAGTAAACCAGTCCGGTGGCCGCGCTTTCTCTGATGGTAAGCTGGACGTCGCGCAGCAGATCCTCTCGCAGGCTCAGGCTCTGACCGATTTCAGATCCAACGTTGCATCGCTTCGAGAGACTTGGGGCGATCTCTACGCGGTCCAGGACGAAGAGGTAAAGGCGATTGTCTCAAAGAGGGACCTGGGCCGGCTGAAGAAAGGTCTCAGAACCAAGGAGGTATTCTACTACTCCCCCATCCTGAAAGTCTTGGCCAGTAAGGGCGGGCGAGGCGAGATTGGTGAGGTGCTGGATCAGGTCCTTGTGCTGGTGAAGGATTCCCTCAAGCCCGTAGACAAGGAGCCTCTCGCTTCCGACCCAAAGGCTCCGCGCTGGCGGAATGCAGCTCAGCGGGCTCGGAACAGCATGGTGAAAGAGGGACTGCTGAAGGATGGCTCGCCTCGTGGCGTGTGGGAGATCACCAAAGCCGGATCGGCACATCTGAAAGAACGGGGTACCACGTGAGCGAGAAGAAACCAACCGATTCAGTGCGCCGTCCATTGCCGGAAACTTGCGAGCGCTTGCATACGCCTAAGACGTTCTGCGCAGCGATAGAGGTCAGCCCAGATGCCTAGCGACCTTGACCGCGCATTTTCATTGAGTAACCTCAAGCTTGCGTGGAAGTGGACGCTGAGCAATCCTGAAGCCCTATATAAGAATTACTGTAGGGAAGTCTATGCCGCCTATTCTGTGGAGGAGCTTAAGCTCATCCTATTACTGAGGCAGAAGCTGCTTGCAGGAGCCTATATCCCGAAGTCACCGTGCAAACTCTATTTTCCGAAGAGCTCGGGCATTCTCCGACCCTATTCACTCCTGTCGGTGGAAGACCAGATCGTGTATCAGGCGATCATCAACGTCATCGCAGACAAGCACTACAAAAGGGCCAAGAAGCGGTACCTCAAGCAGGTGTTTGGTCACCTCTATGCAGGACGAGGCAGCAATTTCTTCTACTGCAAATGGCAGGATGGTTACAAGTCGTTTTCTGACTCGATCAGGAAGGCGTTCGCCGACGGCTATCGATACGTCGCATCGTTTGACTTGACGGCCTGCTATGACACCATAGACCACCAGGTGCTGCGGCAGTTGCTGCAAAGACTGTCACTCGATGACGACCTTATCGATACGCTTCTCAATTACCTGCCGACGTGGACTCAGGACTCCGATCTCGGCGGCGATGCGCTTTACCACGGACACGGTATTCCTCAAGGTCCGCTTCCTTCCGGCCTCCTGGCAGAACTGGTGCTATCTACGTTCGATGCTGAAATGTCATCTAACGGAGATGTGCAGTATTTTCGCTACGTAGATGATATCAAGCTATTCGCAAAAGGCGAGCACGCTCTACGGCATGCTCTTGTTGATCTGGACCTTGTCAGCAAGAGGATCGGCCTGTTCCCACAAAGCAGCAAGATAGAGATACACAAGATCAAGAAGATCGAAGACGAGATCAAGGGAGTCAGCCATCCCCCGGAGCCTACGGCAGTGAAGGTAGCAAAGGATCAGAGCGCAGTAAGGCAGCGCCTGAACGAGCTCACCCGGAACTATCAGGTTGTAGATGAAACCCGGTTCAAGTGGGTTCTGGGGATGGCACGTCCCAGCAAGCCACTTGGGCGTCGTCTCCTGCGTGTCCTTGATAATCACCCGCACCTCTATGTCAGCATCTTCCGGCACTTCCAGTTATGGAATACGATTCCTGACGACATTGCGGATGCCTTGCTGACGCAACTGGAGACACAAGACCTATACGCAGCTTTCTCAGCCAAGCTACTCGAATGCGTGATTGGTCGGATTTCCACGCCTATGCTTGCGAAGTATCAGGCAGTTGTTGAAAACCTGGCCAAGAACGCAACGTCAGCCCAGATTGGCTTCAGCGAGTTGCGCTGCGCTGCCGTGGCTTGGATGCTGTACTACAACAAGCTTACCTACCAAGAGTGCTTGGATTCCTTTTCCTGGTGTAACTGGTGGTGCAAGACGCAGATTCTCAAGCACGTGAACTACGCGCTGATCGGACTTCCATCAGCATCCCATTTGCTCACGTTGCTCACCACCGACGATTCCATCGATGTGGGGGTACTGGCAGCATATCGTCTCGCATCATCTGGAATGACCTTGGACACCCGGGTCCAGGGCTCCCGCACTCCGGATGCTGAGGTGTTGCTACGGACGTTCGGGCTAATTGGCCGAGTGACGAACCGGGTCTGCGGCATAAGCACCAGCTTCCGACTGATGATGTGGGCTGATCCATTCTACCCACGGTCGTGGCGGACGGTGCTCGGGCCACACTATGATGTCGCGCGGCAGCAGATCGTGGCGGCATCAGGCAAACTACGCACCAGCCCGAGCGAGTGGGTAAACTTGCTTGATACATTCGCTGACCTGTTCCTTGCCGCCCTGTATAATCACGATGGGAGCTTGGGCGTTTATCAGCAAGGAAACCACGGCGGTGTGCTGACTCCGACTGGCAGACTGGCAATGAACTACCCACTCCTCTACAAGGCGATTAGCCATATACATGATCTGAGGCTCGAATCCAGTCTGTCGCATGCTTACGTGAAGAAGACCGGCAAGCCGACCAGGCGCATCAAGTATGCAGAGGTGCAACTCGCCGCACACGAACTGAAGCTGGGGCTTGCGGAGGCTGCCAGGAAATGGTAAGCGTCGATGGCATCTCCTCCAATCTCCGGACTACACGATCAGGATCCTTGTTGTTGGGAGAGGCCATTAACTGGCGGATGGACTAGACGGCAGACTCCACTAGCATCTTGCATTGCTCCTTCCATACCATCGACATCGGCTTCCTCAGCGTCTCAAGAGACATTCCGTCCGGCTCCCGGCCATCTAGGATCGCTTCTATGATATCCGGTGCCAGCAGTGTGAGTCTTAGTAATCGGGCAAGGTAAGTAAGCGTACAGTAACGCGCACCTTGCACGCTACTTACTTCGAGGTTACGATGGACCAGTGTCGGTTTTGTGTAAGCGTACAGTAACGCGCACCTTGCACGCTACTTACTTCGAGGTTATGATGGACCAGTGTCGGTTTTGCTGATTCGAAGTGCAGACTGAACCTCTTCAGCCCACGGCAGGAGCGAATCGA
>Ga0123519_10014586_pt1 | contig 11152 bp, 8 predicted proteins | sample YelNatPaOPRAMG02_FD_87396 | JGI IMG/M metagenome (GOLD analysis project Ga0123519, IMG submission 87396) | Hot spring microbial communities from Yellowstone National Park - Yellowstone National Park OP-RAMG-02 (version 2) | ecosystem: Environmental > Aquatic > Thermal springs > Hot (42-90C) ... | reverse complement strand
GAAGCGTCCCAAGGGTTCTGGAAAGATTTGCCAGAACTCCGGCGAGGACTATCCCTCGCACCACGGGCAATTTCAGGAGCATCCCATCCCACCACAAACGGCCGGCCTGTGTCTTGACCCACCGGTTGAACAGAGCCCCTGCAATGAGAATCGCGACGATGATGCCCCACCCGTATCGAACCAGCAAACCGCTCAGGCCTATCAGAATGCGCGTCGGAAGAGGAAGGGCTATGTTCATCTGGTCGAATATGATCCTGAATTTGGGTATTACATACACCATGGAGAAGACCAGAGTGAGAATGCCGACGACTATGACGATCGAGGGATAGACGAGCGCCATTACAATTTTTTCCTTCAGGTCCTGCACTCGCTCGTAATGCTCTATGAGACGGCGCAGGACTTCGTGAAGCGCCCCGCCGGCCTCTCCGGCTCTGACCATGCTCACGTAAAGCTTCGAAAAACTCTCAGGATGCCTTGCCAGCGCGTCCGAAAGGCTTGATCCCCTGATTATTTCGTCGCGCACTTCCGCGATTATCGAGTCCGCCGCGCCTCCGGACCTCCGGTTCGCAAGCAGATTCAAAGCGTTACCCACCGGCAGTCCAGCCGCGAGAAGGTCGCTCAACTCTGTCGTAAAAACCAGGAGTTCCCTGCCGGACATTCTGGGCCGTCCCAGCCGCCACTGAAAACGCAGGGAATGCGCTCCAGATGGCGGAGTCAGCGCCGCCGCCTCGGTCAGAGACACTGGAATATGCCCCATCCGCTCAACGGCCGAGAGGGCGGCGCGGCGGTCAACGGCCTCGACAACACCCTCGACCTTCTCGCCGGTCCTGGTTCTGGCAACGTATGAGAACTTCGCCATCCTGCCTCACGTCATGGAAGTTTGCCCGAAGTCGCCGGCGTCAGAGGAACGCCGCGTCCGGAAGCTCTGTTCCGCACCGCTAGTCGTTCTCCTCGGTGGCGCGCAGCACCTCTTCTATTGTCGTCACTCCCTCAATCACCTTCGCCCATCCGTCGTCGCGCAGAGTGGCCATTCCTTCCGAAACCGCCTTCTGCTTGATCGCGCTGGACGGGCTCCTCGTGATCACCAGCGACCCGATGTCCTCGCTCACGGTCAGTATCTCAAAAATTCCGCACCTGCCCCTGTAGCCCGTGTGCCGGCACGATTCGCAGCCGGCGGATGAATACAGCGGCCTGCCTGCCAACCGGCCGATTGGAAAACCGATGCCGATCAAATACGACTCCTCCGGACGTTCCGGCTTCCGGCAGGCGGCGCAAAGGCGCCGGACAAGCCGCTGGGCGACAACCGCAATCACGGCCGATGCCACAAGATACGGCTCGACGCCCATGTCGAGCAGCCTTGTGAAGGCGCCCGCGGCGTCGTTGGTGTGCAGAGTGCTGAACACCAGATGGCCGGTCAGCGAGGCCTGAATCGCAATCTCCGCAGTCTCAAGATCGCGTATTTCTCCCACCATGATCACATCCGGATCCTGCCTGAGGATGTGCCTGAGAATACGTGCGAAGGTCAGGCCTATTTCAGGCCTTACCAGCACCTGGTTGACGCCCGGCATCTCGTATTCTATCGGCTCCTCGGCGGTTATGATGCGCTGGTCAACGGTGTTGATCTCGTGCAGAAATGCGTAAAGCGACGTGGATTTTCCCGACCCGGTGGGGCCTGTCACCAGCACAATGCCGTTCGGACGGTTGATTATCTTCACAATCGTCGCGGAATCCCGATCGTTGAGGCCCAGATCCCTGAGGCTTATGAACTCTCCCTTGCCCTTCAGCAGACGAAGGCTCACGCTCTCCCCGTAAACCGTGGGCATCGTTGACACCCTTATATCCAGATCTTGCCCCTCCACCCTGAGCCCGATTCTGCCGTCCATTGGGAGACGCTTCTCGGCTATGTCCATGTTGGCCATGACCTTGATCCTCGAAATTATGGCCGCCTGGAATCTGTTCAACTGGGATGGGACAGGCGTTTCGTGCAGCACGCCGTCAACCCGGTAGCGTATTCTCAGCCTGTCCTCCATCGGCTCAAAATGAATGTCAGTCGCGTTCTGGCGGCAGGCCTCCAGAATGATCTGATTGACAAACTTGACAATGGACGCCTCCTGATCCAGGTCGCTCAGGTCAGTCTTTTTACGCTCTTCCTCGACGGCGATTTCAAAACGGTTGTCCTGCATCATCTGATCCACCGTCTCGGCGCCGACCCCGTAAAGACGCTTGGCTGTCTTCGCTATGTCGTCCCGTCCGCTGAGGGCCAGCCTTATCCGCATGCCCGATGCCATCCGCAAAGCGTCAAGCAGCGCCGGGTTCAGGGGATCGCTGGAGGCCACAATGAGGGTTCCATTTTCAACCGACAGAGGCAGAACGCCGTACTGAAACACCGCTTTCGTGGGGAGCTTTTCGAGAACTTCGCGCGGGATTTCGCGGCCCGGAAGCTTCACAAACGGCAAATTCATGGCCTTCCCAAGGGCCTCAAGAAACTGTTCCTCCTCAGCCAGCCCTTCTCTGACCACCACGGAAGTGATCGTTTCCTCCGAAGCCCTCGCTTTTTCAAGAATGGACGCAGCCTGTTCGTCGGAAAACAATCCTGTTTTCCTGAGTATCATGGCCGCCTGTCCGGAAAGTCGTTCCATCGTTCCTCCACCCGCATGGCGCGGGCCAACGCCAAATCTGCAATAAGTGTACCACCCTCCGCATCAAAAACAACCCCCCAGATTTTTCATTTGAGAAATGGCGGGACTGCACAACCCGCTGCAGAAACACGGCGTTCAGACGCGATGCGGGTTGATGCGGCAAATCTGAAACCGCGAGCGATTGGCCCCAGCGCTGCATCCGGCTTGCTGCGAGGTGCTTGCAGTCGGGCGCAAAGCTGCGCCTCGGGCGTCTCGCATCCGCCGCGCTCGATCCTATCGAAAAATCGGGGACACCCAGCAGGCCGTCGCTGCCCAGCGCTCAAGATGAGCGCATGCGGTCTGCGGCCGCGCGCGCCGCTGAACTTCCGCCGCCAGAGGCGGCTCCGCCTTTCGCATGGTTTGGGCCGGCTCGCGTCCTGCCGGATCCGACCGGTTCGCGCCTGCTCACCCCGCATGCCCAGAGGGTCTGGCGCGCAATGCCCATCAATATTTTCACGTCATCCACCGTGAGGGGCCCACGAGAGAGGATTCTCCTCAATCCAAGCATCATGTGTTTCTCGTTGTCGTCCTTGAAAAAGCCTATCTCGGCAAGAGCCTTTTCCCACAGGCCGAACATCCGTTCCCGAAGCCCGGACGGCGCCTCCGGAGATTTTTCCACGGGAGGCTCGTACTGGCCGGACGCGACAAATATCTCGTAGCAGCATATCATGACAGCCTGCGCCACGTTGAGGGATGGATTCTCATGAAAAGTCGGAATCTGGATTATCTGGGTGCCTATCGCAATTTCCTCATTCGTAAGGCCGCTCTCCTCGCGGCCGAAGACCAGCGCCACTCGCCCGGTGTCGGTCGCACTTACAGCCAGAGGAGCCCACTCTCTGGGACTCCTGGCGTGCTGTCTGTAGAGGCCTTTCCTGGCTGTCGTCACCATGACCAGACTGCAATCAGCAACCGCCTCCGGAAGCGTCCGGAACTCCTTCCTTGCATCAAGGATCGCCTGCGCATGGCAGGCCATTCTCCGTGCTTCGCGCATGTTGAATTGCCTCGGCGCAACAAGCGCCAGATCGCTCATTCCCATGTTGGACATGGCGCGGCAGGCCGACCCTATGTTCCCGCCGTATCGTGGATTCACAAGAACTATGCGTATGTTTCCAAGATTCATCTTCCCGCCGGATTATTTTTCTACCAACGAAGCGACGTCAATGCTATACAAGCGGTCTGCGTCTGTAAATGGAGGAAGGAAATGGACAAATTGCTGAAGCTTCTGAAGGCCAATGCGCTTGAATCCCCTCAAAACCTCGCTCGCATGCTGGGAATTCCGGCCGGCGAGATCAAGCGGCGGATCGCCGACTACGAGAAAAAAGGCGTCATCCGCGGGTATCAGGCAATCATCAACGAGGACCGGCTCGACCTTGACCGGGTCTATGCGGCGATCGAAATCCGCATCACGCCTGAACGCGAGGGAGGCTTCAACCGCATTGCCTCGCGGATAAGCAAGTTTCCGGAAGTCGAGGCCCTGTTTCTCATGTCCGGCGGCTATGATCTGCTGGCTTTCGTTCGAGGCAGAACGCTCAAGGATGTGGCGTTCTTTGTGAGCGAAAAGCTGGCGACGATTCAGGGAGTAATTTCGACATCCACTCATTTCCGGCTGAAGACCTACAAGGAAAACGGAGTGCTCATGGAGGAGGAAAAGGGCGATGAGCGGCTCAAGATCACCCCGTGACTTCATAGCAAACCATGTGCGCCAAATTCCCCGCTCCGGCATTCGGGATTTTTTCGACATCGTCGCGACGCGCAGGGATGTCATAAGTCTCGGCATCGGCGAGCCCGACTTCGTCACCCCATGGCACATCAGGGAGGCGTCAATATTCGCGCTGGATCGCGGCGCGACTTCATACACCGCGAACCTGGGGCTGATCGAACTCAGGCAGGCCATAGCCAGGTACATCAGGACAAGATTCGGGCCGCACTATGATCCCGAGACCGAGATTCTTGTCACCGTGGGCGTGAGCGAGGCCCTTGATCTGGCCGTCCGGGCAGTAGTCGAGCCGGGCGACGAAGTGATATACCATGAGCCGTCATTTGTGGCCTACGCGCCCATCGTTCGCCTTGCGCACGGAGTTCCCGTGCCTGTTGCGACATCGCGCGTCAACGGCTTCAGACTCTCGCGCCGCCTCCTCGAAAGAGCCGTCACTCCTCGAACCAAGGTTCTCCTCCTCAACTTCCCCACCAACCCGACCGGCGCAGTTCTGACTCCGGAGGACGCCAGCGAAATCGCCGCATTTGCTAGAGAGCGCAACATCCTGGTCTTCACCGATGAAATCTACGCTGAACTGACATACGGCGCTGAACGGGTCTGCATTGCTTCGCTGCCGGGAATGAAGCAGAGGACCGTGCTGCTCAACGGATTTTCGAAGAGCTGGGCGATGACGGGATTCCGGATCGGCTTCGTGTGCGCTCCGCCGCCTCTCATCGAAGCCATGATGAAGATCCACCAGTACACAATGATGTGCGCGCCGATACTCAGCCAGCGCGCAGCCATAGAGGCTGTGAATCGGGGCGACGCGGACATGGAGCGAATGCGTCTCGAATATGAACGCCGCCGCAATTTCATCTGCGCAGCCCTTAACGAGATGGGGCTTCCGTGCCACCGGCCGCAGGGTGCGTTCTACGCTTTTCCCAGAATTGCCGGATTGGGGCTGTCCTCGAAGGAGTTCGCGCTGCGCCTCCTGGACGAGGAAAACGTAGCGTGCGTGCCCGGTTCGGCGTTCGGAGAGTCCGGCGAGGGATATGTCCGATGCGCCTTTGCGGTGGAAATGGACGACCTCAAGGAGGCCATGCGCAGGATGTCAAAATTCGTGGGCAGACTCGCAAAACGCCGCAAGAAAACCCGCCTGGCTACTTGATGGTCGCCCGGGTCACTTTGCAGAGAGCCTTCCAGAGTCCCTCGGAGTCCTTCTCGCTCATCAATGCCTTCCTGTTCTCGGGCTTCATGAAGGTCTCGGTCAAACCGGCCAGCAGCTTGAGATAGAACGCGCTGGCCGCTATGGGGATCGCCATGAAGAAGATTATGCGGGTCACGGGCTCAGCGCTCTCTCCGAATCTGACCGGTTTGGCCGTGATGCCGAGCGCAAGCGTAAGTCCGCCGCCCTCGACTCCCCTCACGTGAGGAAAAGCCAGTCCGTGATCAACGGCGGTTCCCAGAATGGCCTCCCTCTGAAGCGCCGCCTCAACAAGCTTGTCCGCCCTGTCAACAAATCCTTCGGCCTCCATCTTGGTTGCAAGTTCGGTTATGATTCCCTCCATCGTCTCGGACTGAAGCCTCGGGATCATAAGACTCTGGGAGGAAAATCGCTGTATCCCGACCTTGCGCGGCTCCGAACGCTTCGGCGCAGTGCCGACCCATCGAGGCGCATCCTCAAGATAATAGAGCATCCTCGCGCAACTCGGACATCCGTGTATCTCCTTCTCCTGGCGGACAGCCTGCACCAGGCTTATCGGCAACCGAAGGCCGCACCCGGCGCATACACCGTTGGAAATCGGCACTATCACGATGGGATCCTTGCGATAAAGCCGGTCGAACCTCGTCCGTGTCTCCGGTTGAAGCTTGTCGTGCATGTCTTTTATCGCGGCGTCCATCTGGTCGAGGCGGGCCAACCCGCTCGTGACCTTCTCCTCGTTGCGAATGAACATCAATTCCTGCAACTGAATCAGATGATTGACAACAGGATGCATTTCCATCCCCTTCCAGGCAATGATTGCAAAGACCGATTCGCACTCTACGCAATTGCGGCATGGCGTCAAGGATATAGCCAGCATTTTGCGTTCCATAAACATCCGCGCGCCGTGCCCGGCATGGGCCGCGGCCAAACGGGAAGCAGAATACTGGCCAGATGAGGTGTTTTTTCTTGAACACTCCGTCCCCTGTCTGCATCCATCCATGGTGTTGCCTGCTCGCGCCGCACCATGAGCGCGGCGCAACGGAGAAAACGAATGGCCAGGCCTGAAAACCGGGTAGCCGCCGTGCTTCTCGATCTAGGAGGCGTGCTGGTTGAACTCACCGGAGCGAGGCGCATGATGGAGATCACCAGGGGCGCATACACTGAACAGCAACTCTGGAACAAATGGCTTCAGTCTCCTGCAGGCCGCGATTTCGAACGCGGACTGATATCGCCGTCAGCCTTCGCTGAAAGGATGGCCGAGGAATTCGGCTTATCCCTTCCTCCATCCGAGTTTCTCCACGAATTCCTGACATGGGCGCAGAAGCCATTCCCCGGAGCTGAAACGCTCCTTCGACGGGTTGCCGAATCCGGCATCGCCCTTGGATGCCTGACGAACACCAATCGCCTTCACTGGGAGCACCTTTTGAAAAACACAGCGCTCCTGGCCCAGTTCACCCATCTCTTTCCATCCCACTTGACCGGATTGCTCAAGCCTTCAAGCGAAGCCTTTGCCAACGCTGTCGCAGGAATGGGCTGCAGGCCGGAGGACATTCTTTTCGCGGACGACAATCCTGACAATGTGGCCGCGGCAGCCGCCTTCGGCATTCGCGCGTTTCGCGTCAGGGGACTGACAGAGCTTGCTGTCCTGCTTTCAGAGCACAATCTGATCACCAAGGAGCGCACGCGATGAACAATCAACAGCCAAAACCCAGGTCATCCGAGTTTGATGTTCTGCTCAAGATATCCTCGGCAATGGCTCAACAACAGGACCTGCACGCCCTCATGAACGAAATCCTGCGAGTCCTCGAAAGCGACCTCGGAATGATACGAACAACTCTCACGCTGCGCCGGCCGGATTCCGACGAATTCGTCATTGAAGCCTCGCGCGGGCTTAGCAAAGAGGAACAGCAACGCGGCATATACAGACTCGGAGAAGGGATAACAGGCGAAGTGGCCAGGACAAAACGACCCCTCCTGATTCCGGACATCAGAAAAGACCCACGGTTCCTGGATCGCACCGGAACCCGCCGCGGAGCCGCATTCGCATTTCTCTGCGTACCCATCATCCACCACAACCGCGCAATCGGCACCTTGAGCGCGGACCGGCCGTCGGACGATGGCTCCTCAATCGAGCGAGACCTGAACTTTCTCGTCGTGCTTTCCAATATCATAGCCGAAGCCGTGGCGAGATTTCGGGAACAGATAGAGGAGAAAGAGGCAATGCAGGCGGAGAACAGGCGTCTGCGCCTCGAACTGGATGAACGTTACAAACCGGCAAACATGGTGGGCAATTCATCAGCCATGCGCATGGTGTATGAGAAGATACTCCAGGTCGCGGAGGCAAATGCCACCGTCCTCATACGGGGAGAGACGGGAACAGGAAAGGAACTTGTGGCTCGGGCCATACATTGCGCAAGCGCAAGGCGTTCCGGACCTTTCGTGGCCCTGAATTGCGCTGCCATACCTGAACATCTTGTCGAGAGCGAACTTTTCGGCCACGAGAAAGGAGCCTTTACAGGCGCTCACAAACAGCGGACGGGCAGATTTGAAACTGCATCCGGAGGAACCATCTTCCTGGATGAAATCGGCGATGTTTCTCCAAACGTGCAGGTGAGACTCCTCCGCGTCCTGCAGGAAAGGACTTTTGAACGCGTCGGCGGGTCTCGTTCAATCACCGCCAACGCGCGCATCATCGCCGCGACAAGCCGCAATCTGGAGCAACTGATAAGCGAGGGCCGGTTCAGGGAAGACCTCTACTATCGCCTTAACGTCTTTCCGATACACATTCCGCCCCTCAGAGAAAGGCGATCCGATATACTGGTCCTTGCAGACCACTTTCTTGAAAAATACGGCCGCATGTACGGAAAGCCGGTCAAGAGAATCTCCACTGCGGCAATCAACATGATGATGACATATCATTGGCCGGGGAACGTAAGAGAATTGGAAAACCTCATGGAACGGCTTGTGCTCACATGCACCGACGGAGTCATCCACGGATACGCCCTGCCTCCGTCTCTTCAGTCCGACGCGCAAACCAACACCTCGACAATCCCGACCGAAGGCGCAAGCCTGAAAGCCCTTGTGGCCTCATACGAAAAGGAAATCATCACTGATGCCCTGAAGAAACAGAAAGGAAACATCGCCGCAGCCGCAAGGCTGCTGCAGACCACGCCGCGAATTCTGGGCTACAAGATAAAACAACTTGGAATTGACCCTGAACGCTACAGGGCATGACCGCACTCATCGTCATCTCATGAGTCTTACCTCTCCAGACAACGCCCGAAGGGCGGCGTTCCTGGCGGCAATACTGACAATCTCCATCCTTTTCGCTGCGCTCAGGCAATACGGCATCGGACACCTTCTGGTCTGGGATGAAGCAATGCAACTGCTCACCGTGCGTTCGTTTCTGGCCGGCAATGAGGATTACTTTTCAGGGTGGTTCTGGCGTCATCCTCCTCTTTTCTCCCTGCTGATGACTCTCACAGGCCCCGAAACATCTGATTTCGCGGAAAGAACACAGCATGTTGCCATGGCCTTCGCTCTCGCGAATCTTGTAATTCTGTCGCTCATGGCGGCGCGTTCGCACGGAGTTCTCCCCGCCATTTTTGCATCCATTTGCCTCGCGCTCATGCCTGGGGCTGTGTTCTTCGACACATGGATCAAGGCCGACGCCGCTGTCGCCACATTCGGCCTCCTCGGAATCCTGACTGCCCCGACCCGGCCATTCATCTGCGGGGCCTGCATCGCAATCGCCTTTCTTTTCAAGGAAACCGCTCTCTTCTATTTCCCTGCGTGCATCGCAATAGCATGGAGCCGCAGTTCTTCGCCATGGAATGCGGTCAGGCGAGTGGCCGCTGCAGCCGGGCCTGCGGTTCTGGCTGTCGCGTGCTGGTATCCCCTGGCATGGCTCACGCAGGGCAACTTCACATACATTTTCGGCCTCGGGCATCTGAAATTTGCTCTGGCTTCCGACGGCGGATGGAGCGCCCCGTGGCACTATTACCTTTCGGAACTGCTTCTGATTCTCGGCCTCCCCGGCGTCGTTCTCCTGGCGATTGGAACCATCGCGCCTTTCATTCGACGCGTGTCTGACAGGGACAAAGCGGACTCTACTGCCCTCCCGACGTACTGGCCGCTCGCCATAGTAGTCCCAGCCCTCGTTTTCCTGAGCCTGCTGCCTGCCAAGGTGCCGTGGATACTGATATCGCTGCTGCCTCCCCTTGCGATGATCGAGGGGTTGGGCGCAGCCGCGTGCATCCGGGCGGCGCGAAGCATTGTCGGCCTTGTCGTCCGGCGCCGCACAGGATTACTGGCCGAGTTTCCTGCTTTTGCCGCGGCTTTCGCTGTCAGCGCCTCGCTTGTACCCGCCGCCATCGCGGCTCTGGATTACGAGGCATTCCTTATGCGACTTGCCCCCGGCCAATGGTTGGGCGCCATGCTGTCCAGAGCAAATGCCCGCGCGGTCAGCGCCCTTGTCGCGGATGACGACAGATTCCTCATCACTTCCTTCCATTACTGGAAAGGACTCACGCCCGCGGCGCCATGTCCCGTGTTCACCTACTACATGACAAGACGGCCGCTTGTCCTCATCGAGGACAACGACGCCCCTTTCGAAAGGCTCGCCGCAAAGGCTGCAGCTTATCAAATTGACTGGGCTCTTCTGTCCCCCGAGCCGGGGCCAAGGGAGTACGAAGTGTACGACGGATTCTCCCGAAAACTCGGCTGCCCATACATCCCGCTTCATCGCGCGTTCCTTTTCCGCGTGAAGTCGGGAAAGGCAGGCGGCGCCGATTCACTCTCCGGCCATCATGTTCCTGAACCGGATGAATAGGTGAGAGGCGTCATGAGGACCTGGCGCAGCCTCCGGATGGTATTGAACTGAAAACATGGGCTTGCGCCTGTGCCGCAACCCTTCGACAGTTCCGTCGTTCAGATTCAAATGCGTCACCTCCACGTCGTCGGCCGGCAGGGTTGCCGGGTCAACCGCGAAATTGTGGTTTTGAGAAGTAATTTCAACAGCGCCGGTCGCAAGGTCCTTGACCGGATGATTGCACCCGTGATGGCCGAACTTGAGGCGGTATGTGCGAGCGCCGAGCGCCAGGCCGAAAAGCTGATGCCCGAGACAAATCCCCAACAAAGGAATCCTGCCAACCAGGGAGCGAGCCGCCTCCACCGCGTATGTCAACGCAGCCGGATCCGCGGGGCCGTTTGAAAATACGACCCCGTCGGGCTTCATCTGCAATACTGCTTCGGCCGGCGTGCGGGCGGGAACGACCGTAACAGCCATCCCGAGACGCCGCAGAGATCTGAGAATATTCCACTTCACTCCGAAGTCATACACAACCACATGCAGCATGGGTTGAGGAAGAGAGTCTGCAATACCCCAGGAGGCGGTCAGCTTCCCGTCTTCGTCCCACCTGAAGGGTTTGGGACATGTCACCCTGCATGCGTAATCCTGGCCGTCAAGGCCCTCCCACCGCCGGGCGCGCGCTATTGCCTCCTCTTCCGAGACCGTGCCAGTCACGCACATGAAAGCCTTCAAAGACCCTTTTTCCCTGATGAGAATGGTCAACT
>Ga0123519_10014582_pt1 | contig 11155 bp, 9 predicted proteins | sample YelNatPaOPRAMG02_FD_87396 | JGI IMG/M metagenome (GOLD analysis project Ga0123519, IMG submission 87396) | Hot spring microbial communities from Yellowstone National Park - Yellowstone National Park OP-RAMG-02 (version 2) | ecosystem: Environmental > Aquatic > Thermal springs > Hot (42-90C) ... | reverse complement strand
GATATGTTTTTGTTTCGTTCATCTTTGCCTCCTTGGTTTTATTTTCTTTTGTTTTCTTTTTTCCTTTTCCTCATTTCTTAATATTTTATCTAATTCAATTTACACACTTTATTATACATTACCCTTATACTCGGAGCATTTGACAAAAATTCTTCTTTTGGCTTTAACGATTTTATAAATTATTTATACTCCGTAAAAACCGGGATAATAGCGCTTTTTATAAGCCACGGATTTTCTTTTTTCAAAAATTTTATAATTGAAGGAGAGATAGAAACCGCGACAATACAGGATATGTTTACAGCACCGTATTCAAGAATCGTAGTTATGCATATAACGATTATAGCGGGCGCTTTTCTTATGATGCTTTTGAAATTCCCTCAAATTTTTTCAACGGTCTTTGTGTTATTGAAAATTTTCCTTGATACAAACGCTCATTTAAAAGAAAGAAAAAAATATTCCAAGATTTGAGCCGTCTTTTACTCTCTTTTCTTATAATATTTCAACTTTTTTATTTTCGTGCCGGGGAAGTAAAAATTTAATATCTCTTTATAGTTTTTGTTATTCTTTGCCGCAAGTCCCGCAGCCCCGCCCTGACACATACCTATTGAATGCCCCCATCCGCCGCCGTAAAACCAGATATTTCTTATTCTTCCATCGCTGTATCTATTTATTTCAATATTAAAAAGCGTGGATTTTAATGAATTGAGCCCGAATGTATTTCTTATTATATGCTCTTTTTCTATAACAACGCTTCTTCGCGTTCCTACTATTTTTATGGAATTAACATTTCCACTTCTGCTTCTCTTTAAAACCATTATACTTTTAAGCTCTCCTATCCCGTATTTTTTATCAAGTTTAAAATTTATATCGGACCTCTTTATTATCTTAAGCCATCTGAACTCGCTATCATGAACCATAGCGGGATAATTGCAATTTGACTCAGGATTTTTTTTGATAAACATATTAAATTCCCAGGGAGAAAGCCCATTAGATTTATTATCTATACTATCAGGATGCGAAATAAGATATGGAACCTTGCCCCATCCTTTAACCTCATCAGATGACTGTATATAACCGCCGCAGTTGGAATGATAAAAAGAATAAGCCAGTTTATTGTTATAAATCAAGACCTCGCCTTCCGTATCAAAAACGGCTTTAGTAGTTGAATTTGTTTCGGATATAACTCCTCCGTAAACCTGGCAGTGTTGAGTATCGCATAGATGATACCCCTGTTTGCTATGCGGACCTTCTTTAATTCTTCTTACCGCTTCAGTTCTTGCAAGAACCGCCTGCGCCTTTAAAGCTTCCATTGGCCATTTCGGCTCCATTTCCCTTGGCACAACTCCTAAAAGATAGAGTTCAAGCTCTACATTATTTATAATTCCAAAATAATTAGAGTAAGGAATTATCTGAATTTCACCTCTATACTCCCTGTCTGAGTATCTGAAATACGAATTATAATTTTTAGGATCCGATTCTATTATCACAGTGCCGTTTCTTGTATCATAAGGTTTTATAACAAATGGCTTAGCGAACCTGTTTAAAAGATTCTTATCCGATAAATAAATAGAAACCCCGCCGTTTTCGCTTTTAATTGTGATATTCTCCCCCACGCCAATATCCCTGTAAATCTTTCCGCTTTCAAGACCATATATCATAAGACGGTCAAAACTCCTTATCCTAATCTCCCTGTTTTTTTTATGCTTTCCCATATCATCGGCGCCTATCGCTACTTTTATCTTTATGCTTTTTCTAAGATCATTTACATCATAATTTTCTGAAATTATAGTAGGATTTATGATTTTAAATGGCGGCCTTATATCTTCGGGCTGTCTTGTTAATTTCCCTTCAAGAATTCTCACCATTTTTAAAGCGACCGGATGATCGGGCACATAATCAAGAATTTTATAATACTGATTCCAGGCGTTATTATAATCCAACTCTTTTAAGTATATCTGAGCAAGCGGCAGGCGGGCTTCAATAAACGAAGGATCTTTTCTTAAAACACTTATAAGATATTCCTTGGCATTATCATACATCTGGAAATTCACATAATTCCAGGCAAATAGATAATCAACCCCAGCGTAGTCGCCCCTTATTCTTTTATAAATATTCAGATACTCAATTGTCTTTACTATATCTTTCATATCCGAATATGCCATGCTCAATCCCATAACCGCTGAGTAATTCTTATTATCAATTCTAAAAGCTTTTTCAAAATATGATTTTGCCTTTTCTATATCGCCAGTATGAAAATAGAGCCAGCCGGTCTCAGAAAGAACATCGGGTTTCTCTTTAATAGAAAGCGACTTTTCAAAATAATATATAGCGTTTTTATAATCATCTATATTTTTATATATAGTCGCAAGCTCAAGAAGAGAATTATAGTCCTTCTCGCTTTCATATAACGCCTTATAATACTCAATTGATTTTTTGAAATCGCCATTTAAATAACTTTTATAAGCCATTTCTTTTAAATCAGTCGGATAAATAAAAAGATTTAAAATCTGAAATAAAAAAAATAAAGCCATAAATTTATTATATGAATTATCTTTAGAAAATAAAAAGCGCCCGGTTTTTTAAGAACCAGGCGCTTATTTTAGTGGTGTTTATTACCAGTTAAGGTATTTCTTTCCTGTTATCTGATTCAATCTTTGATTTACAATATCCTGCTTGTTCGCTTTTCTTTTCTCTATGTTTGCCTTTAACTCTTTCAGATCCGACTCCATTTTCTTTACTCTCAATTCCTGAACCTTTGTTCTTATATCAAAGATCTCATTTAATTTAGCTTTCATCTCTTCCTTAATTTTGGCTTTCTCCGAATCCTGCGCTTTGTCGTATTTCAAGCCAAGCTCTCTTACTTCCCATTCGAGAGATATTCCCCTTACTATGTCTTTCTCTATGGTCTTATCTTCAAGGTTTCTTCCCATATTAAGAACGCCAAATGATACCTTGATGAACTCATTGTACTTAGCGGGATCTTTTTCTTTAAGAGCCATCGTTTTCTGATAGAGAGAAGCGTCATTATTTTTTATAACCTCAAGCACCTTTGGCTCAACGAACTCTTCCATCATAGGACCCTTTTTCATTCCCATTCTCTCAGGACCGATTCCGGGCTTTTTCATTTTGGAGGGCATCTGGTTTCCAGGACCAAATCCCACTGGGGGATTTGGCGAATCAGGTCCCTGTTCTACCACCTGCGGCTCGTCTATGTTTTCCGCTCCATCTTCTGCCACAAGCCAGTTTATTGACGCAAGTGACAGAGTTATCATCATAACGCCAACGACTCTCATTAGTTTTTTCATAACTCCTCCTTTAAAAATTATCAAAATCTAAAAATTTCATATCATACTCTAAATATTTAATCTGATTTTCCAGATTTTCAATCTTACCGCTCGGATCTGAATTAATCCGCTGTCCTCCGTAGGGAAGCAGAAAAATCATTGCCACAACAAAAGAAAGAGAAAATGTATAAAAAATCCTGTAGAACAAATTTCTCTGAGGGTTAAAAATATTTTTTGAATAAATCAGTATTTTATTTTCAGTTGATTTTTTTATTTTAACTTCTGGTTTCACCTCTTTTATTAAAGAGAGTAAAGAATAAAATTTTCTACAATCCTTGCATTCATTAATATGCTTGGAAATTTCTGCGCTTTCTTCCTCGTCTGTCTCTTTGAAAAAGTATCTTATTATATCTTCCTTACTGCATTTCATAAAACCTCCTCACTATTATAAACGATTAAAACAGAAATTTATTGCAATCTTTTTCCAGCCACCAATTTTGTAGTGGCACCTGCCTGACGGCAGGCAGGCAACGACTCAGCCGGCTTTAGTCATTACGAGCAAGCAAAGTAATAGCGTTAGCAGTCATTACGAGTTTGCAAACTTGCGATACTCACGAAGTGACTGCTTTAGCTGTCATTACGAGCGTAGCGAAGTAATCTCATCTCGCGGTAACTGATAATTTATAATTCATAATCCAACATCTCACGATTCTCACTTCTTACATCTCACTTTTTCACCTTCCTGTATCCGTGAGCCGTTAAATGTGAGCCGTCTGCTTACCTCTCACTTTGTTTTTTGCTTTTATCTTCAAGGATTGCTGAAAGTTTATCTATGGTTCTCTTGAATCTACTAAGGAGCGTTCCTATCGGAACATTTAATATAGCGGAAATTTCAATAAAACTCAAATCCGAAAAATGTTTCAGATATATTATCTCTCTGTAATCATCGCTCAACATAGCTATGGCTTTATACAACTCTTGCTTTTGATAATTTGAAAAAAATATTTTCTCAGGATTTTCATCAGATGAGACGATATTTTCAATTGCCCGAAAATTTTCATCGTCATCTATTGAAATATACAAATTTTTAGCGTTTGTTTTAGCGCTCTTTAAATAATCAAGGACAGTATTTCTGGCTATCTTAAAAATCCAGGCCTTAAAATTTATATCTTTATAGTTTCTAATATTATCTATAACCTTTATAAAAACATCCTGAAATATATCATTAGCCGTCTCTTCATCTCTTATCATTGAATATATAAAATTAAAAAGATTTAATTTATATTTTTCATAAAGTTCTTTAAAAGCGTCTTCATTTCCATTAAGATATTCTTCTATAAGTGATTTATCGTCCATAAAAATATAATATCAAAAATTACATCTTAATACGAAAATATTTTTTACTTTTAATTAGGCAAGAATAAGAGTGTTTCCCCGATGCTTATGATCGGGATTCGGTTTTCCTTACGCTTTGCTCACAATGACTGAAAGAGTTTCAAATCCCCCTTTATTTTCCCCCCTTTTAGAAAGGGGGAAAAGGAGAAATTTCTCCCTTTGATAAATGGAGAATAAGGGAGATTTGATTATTAAAATATCTTTTAATGTCCTGAAACTATATCGTAAAACTTGGAAGCGTCTATGACACCGTTTCCCTGCTCTGTATCTTTTAAATTTGGAAGTTTAACAGCGGATTTTATTAAAACCTGCTTAACATCATCAGGATTTGTAACTCCAAGCCCTACAACAAGAGCCGCAAGACCGGCGACATGAGGGCTTGCCATAGATGTTCCGCTCAATGTTTTATATCCTCCGTCTTTATATGTGGAATAAATGTTAACTCCAGGCGCTATAAAAGCAATCTCTGCTCCTCTTGAAGAAAAAGATGCTATTTTATCCGAAGAATCAAGAGCGGATATCGCAATCGCCCCAGGATATTTCGCAGGATAATTAACCGCACCGCCATCATTTCCCGCAGCGCATACCACGACAACTCCCGCTTTATATGCCGCATCTATAGCAGCTTTCAATGAATCGCTTCCGCTTGGCCCGCCCAAACTCATATTGACGACATTCATTTTATTATTAACCGCCCACTGGATTCCGTCAATCACTGATGAATAGCTCCCTGAACCGCTTGAGTCAAGAACCTTAACCGAATATAGTTTTACATCAGGAGCAACGCCAACAACCCCTTTTAAATCCTTAACTGCGGCAATTGTTCCCGCTACATGCGAGCCATGCCCATGGTCGTCAAGCGGGGGTTTGGTTGTATCAATTGCATTATACCCGCTGACATAATTAGAACTCAGATCCGGATGAGTGTAATCTATTCCTGTATCGATAACCGCAACTTTAACGCCTTTCCCAGTCGTCTGATCCCATGCTTTATATGCGTTTACTCTCTTGACTCCCCAGGGAATTTCTTTAAGTTCATCATCGCTAAGTTTAGGAGTTGAAAATGAGGAATTTGTAATAGAATAATCATAATTGTTTTCTTTTATATTTTTTGAAACGCTCTCCACTGAAGGAAGTTCTGGAAGAGTCGTTTCCTCTATCCATTTTATATAAAGATCATCCTCTACCTTTTTAACATATCCAAGCGTATATACATCGTTGTCTTTTACATAATCAGGGAAACAAACAACAACCGAATTTATAAGCGGCAATTCCTTTATAATCTTACCGCCCAATTTTTCTATATCGCTGTATGATAATTTTATATCTTTGTCATCATTCAGCATAATTATTTTATCAACGGCATAAGCATTTGCCGCAAATAAAACACTCATTATTAGAGCAACCATTCTCATTTGACATCCTTAATTTATCCTTTGTAGGGCAGGGCTTTAGCCCTGCTTATAAAATCCCCCTCTTATTTCTCCCCCTTTTGTAAAGGGGGAATAGAGGGGGATTTATTTGCCCCGACGTCACGTCGGGATGCCTTGCCTTATTCGTAGTTGCAAAGTTTACTTTGCTTAGGTCATTGCGAATTGGCATCTTGTTAATCTATTGAAGCAATCTCTATTCCTATTCAGAGCAAGCTCTGAAACTACAATTGTCTCTTCCCGAGCAAGCTCGGGACTCCAAAATTCATAATCCATAATTCAACATCCATCATCGTTTTTTACCTTTTCACTTGCTCACTTTATCACTTTTTTATTTTAGGTATTTAGACATGTTTTTTCAAGACCTTTAGACCTATTGACAAATAAACCAAAGACACTTGTCCTGTCAAGACCAGGGAGTAGAGGGCTTTATGGCCAGGTAGATACTATTTCATCCCAGGATTCTCTTGCAAACTGACTTTTTTTATAATGAACATTTGTGCTTACAGTCGGCTCAAAATAAATAACCATAGTGTTTAGAGTAGTTCCACCCGGACCTATTAAAATCTGACCTACCTGAGAATTATTCCCACCAGAGCAATCAAATGAGTATGCATAAAGAAAGCCATGAAAAGTCATACCTGTATTTCCAGTTCCATCATATTTAGTTACAGGTATGGTATATGTAGGGCAAACAGTATGATAACCGCAATCTCCGGGATATTCATCTACTGCTGCTGTATCGCCTGGACCATAAGGATTTGAAACAGTAGCTGATGTATATTGTTTCCAGGCATCTGTTGGAACGCTTATAGTATATGGATTTGCTCCTTTCGCATGTATATGTATATTGCCCGTATAAACTATCATCGCTTCTAATCTTAAATATCCATTTCCATCCGTCTTGACATTGCTTTGTTCCATAAAAAAAACGCAGGTTGAGCAGTTAAAAGTATAATCTTTGAATTTTACTTCCTTAGTGCCATCAAAATATCCGGTTTCCTTCCATGTAGCGGTTTGTCCGCCATTTGAACCACCGCCTATCTTAGACGGATCTGGGCAAATTGTGGCTTTCGCTTTCGCTCTATAATAATCAAAATCCACTACTGGCGGTTCTGTTAATGACTCACTATAAGATGTATAATTTTTTACCGGGTCACTATTTGGCGGGGCAGGATCTGAGTCCCATGGGGTAACTGCTCCTTTTGAAACCTTTATTGGATGATATGCAGGTGTTCCAGTTTGATTTATAGATGTAAAAGATACAACCTGCCCCCAATAAACAGTAAAACCTGGGTGATAATCAAAACCTCCCTGAGCTATCATACCGCTTAAAAGAGCAGCGCCTGAATAAACTGCTTTAATGGTTCTAACTTCATTTGTGCTTGTATCCCTTCCTTTTGTGATAACTGTCACCTGATATGCTAAAGGACCTGATGTTATTTTTATGGTATAAAGACCGCCTGATATATCTGAATACTGAACATCGCCATTATATCCAGATATAGGATTTCCGCTTAATGCATCCATCCAGTGAGTTTGACTCTGAGCCAGATACCATACCGCCTTATCCTGTCCGGCCTCAGCTAAATGATATGCAGTTGTGCTTCGGGATTCTTTAAGCGTCCATTTAGATTCATTTTGAATATGCATTATCATAAGCGGAATTATAATAGCTGCTACGAGGGTAATAAGTATAGATATTACCAGAATATTTGCCTTTCTATTATAAAAATTCATATATAACTCCTAAGGGTTCATTATCCTTACCTTAGTTATAGCCATTTGTATAGCTGTAGTTTTGCTCTCAAAAGTCCTTTTCTGCAATGTTAAAGAAATTGATATAACGGTATTTACATCTGTCTGAGGATATGTGAAGGCAAGATAGTATAAATTTTCACTCAAAACCTTTTGATTATTATCCACTATAGATATCAATTGCCTTCCATTTTGCTTATAAATAACATTTCTGCCATCAAGAGTTGTAAAACTGATTTTTGAATAAGGCGGCTGCCCGGAGTCCTCGGAAACGACGACAGTATCGGGAAGCGACTGTCTTATGTTTCTGTTCATCAAATCCATTATAACCCTTATTTCTCTTTGAATTTCTATTCTTGCATCATTTAGAAAAAAGAATTTATTAACATCATTTAAAAGATTTGGACCCACAGTAATCAATATCCCCAATATGGTAATGACAATCATTGCCTCTATAAGAGTAAACCCGGTTAGAAATCTATGATTTAAAACAGATTTAGAAGAGAATTCTTTATCATTATAACCTAAGTGCGTAATTTCTAAGGGGATAAACCCTTTTTTATTTACCATGATATATTTCTCCAAGTTGTCTGACCGCCCGTTACTGAGACGCCTGTAACTGTTTTTTTTGTAATTACAGGGGTATCGCCTGAATAGGTTGTATACCAGCCATATAAATTATAAGTAGCAGAAGCAGTAGAGACCCTAACATCCACTTTAAATGTCCCATCAGCCATAGTTGAAGCCATATAATAAGGAATGCCGCTTAAAACAGCCGTGCTTATATCTGGCGGAAGAGCGCCGATAATAGTGCCGGTGGTAGTTATAATCAAAACGCCTGTATCAATTGGCATTCCTCCAACAGTAGCCGTTCCCCTTATAGTTCCCCATGCCCCTGTTATTGTAAATGTTCCAACAAAAATTTTATTGCCCGCTGTAACTGAAACTGAAATTGACTCGGGAGATGAGGTTTGATTTGTATCAAGAACTGGTTTAATAATATAAGTTCCTGTGCTTATATTTCTCATATAAAATTTTCCATCCGTTCCTGAAATTGTTTCAGCGACAGTATTATCGTTTAAATCAACGCTTAAAACGGAAACTCCGGGATAGGGATTTGCAGTGTTGTAATTACAAACATAACCCAATACCTGTCCAGCCCCGCTTAAAATAAAATCATTACCGCTATTAAACTCGCCTAAATTTACTACTATATTATCCCTTGTTTCGCTCGTATAAGATGGATTGTACATAGACGGATTTGCAGCCACAGAATAGGTCCCGGTCGGAACAATTAAAGCGTAATATCCATTTGAATTCGTAATCGCTTCGCCTTCCGGCTCGCCTGCAATTTTAATATTACTCAATGGATTATTATTTGGGTCCAAAACCCTTCCATATATTATACCCTTATCAGTTGTTGAACTTAAAATCAGATTATTCAAGCCAGGAACAATCCAATTAGGAGAGGTAATACCATTTGGTATAGAAGTAGAATAATTAGTAGATAAAACAGAGACCGAACTGACCAGTAAATAAAACAAGCCGCTTGAAATTTGAACCTGCCATGTCCCTGTAGCCACTCCTACAAGAGTAAAAGTAGCATATGAAAAACCAGAAGGATTTGTTGCCTTCCAGGCAGCGGTTGATGAAGAAAGCCCATCATTTGCTGTTATTATAGCCCCATAAGCAGGCCTTCCGGAAATAATATTTCTGGTTGGTGAAGAACTATTTGACGGAGAGATATTTATAGGAATTATATCAGTAAAATCCTTATTGTTGTTATCCGAATCATAAGCGGGACCGTAAGAAGAATTAAAACCAGAAGTGCTCATTATTCTTGCATATACCTCTGACCTCTGTAAACCTATTACCTGATCTATAGCATCTGTTTCATAAAAAGGAGGGGTTTGGGGAGTGCCGGGATTCCAATCCCAACCAACCTGGTCCAGTATATATTCATCGCTTTTTCTATATAATTCAATAGCGGCACAGCCCTCACTGCCGGAATCTTCTTTTACAGGTATGATATTTTTATCCGTGGCAAAATAAGGGAAATCACTCAATGTATTTAAATCGGACCAGATTGCATCCGCGTTTATATTTACTCCATTAATAGTTAGAGTTGCGGTATTTGCGAAAAGGTAAAAACCGCCGGAAGGTATATATGAATTTATATAAGTTATTTTTATTTCCTTTTTATCGCTATCGGCTTTTCTTTGAAACTTTAGCCCGATATTCCCATTAACGGTCCAGGTATATGTGGTTGGATTAAAAATCTCAACATACTCCTGGTCAAAATTAGAAGGGCTTTTAGTTGAACCAACAATCTGAGATATCACCAATCTATCATTTAAATAAACCAGACCGCTAACGCTGCCTGAACTTACAGGGGTAAGAGTGAAATTTTGATTTATAATCTGACCCGCAGTTATATAGTATGTGCTGGTTGAAGTTGCTGAATAATAACCGCTTGCATAGACCCTTAAGGTATAAGAGCCAGGAGTGACAGCAAAGGCATAAGCGCCGCTTGTATCAGTATAATCATTATTTGAAGGATTCTGGGCTGAATAGACATTAGCATCCTTAACATAATTATTATAAATATCTCTAACCGTGCCGTAAAAACCGCCTGACGAAGATTCCTGATAATTAGATACCAGATTCGAAATAGAGTATTTTTTCCACTCATTTCCTATCTGCCAGACAACGGTAACCGTTATTCTCTTAAGCCCCGTATCCAAACTATCATAAGGAAGAGATACAAGATTACTTCCGCTTACCATTACTTTTTCTATATATGTTAAGCGAGTAAAATTTTTACCTGCTATGTTTAAGTTTTCAGGCGGATAATATAAAGGGTCATAAGGAATAGCGGGAGAAAAATTATTGTTATAGGTAATGCTTGAAGTAGGGATAATAGCAAAATATGACTTATCTTTTAAATATTCAATCTGCTCTTGAGCTAAATTTATAGCCAATGTTTTCATTCTCGTATTCTGGACACCTATTGAAATAGAATAGAAATTCGCTACAACCCATAAACCCGTTATGGTTAAAATGGTAATGCCTATCATTAATTCTACAAGGCTTGCTCCTTTCTTAATATTAATTCTGCGCATATAGTCCTAATGTACCAATTTAATCTTATTAAAATAATTATACATAAATAATTCGTATGTAAAAACAATTATACATAAACAAATAGGGTTCACTGAAAAATTCTATTTGAGCAAAAAACAAAGGATTTTATGAGCGAGACGAGGAGCGAGGAAGGAGCACACTCCG
>Ga0123519_10014580_pt1 | contig 11157 bp, 10 predicted proteins | sample YelNatPaOPRAMG02_FD_87396 | JGI IMG/M metagenome (GOLD analysis project Ga0123519, IMG submission 87396) | Hot spring microbial communities from Yellowstone National Park - Yellowstone National Park OP-RAMG-02 (version 2) | ecosystem: Environmental > Aquatic > Thermal springs > Hot (42-90C) ... | reverse complement strand
ATGAATCTGAAAAAGCACTTGGAACTGAGTTTAGAAAAAGCGAAACAAGAGAAGGAAACAGAAAAGGAACAGAACAAAGAAACAGAAAAAGAAGAGAAAAAAACAGAAAGGATTGTCATGCCTATCCTGATTGAAGGAAGATACATAATATCAGACAAGAGAATGATTGAAAAGATTAAAGAAAGAAAGGAAAATAATGAATCTAAGATAGCGGTTCTGAATTCATTATCTGAGATACAGGAAGGGATATATCGTCAGAAGGAGATGCAGGAGATAGAGAAGGAAAAAGGAAAAAGAATGAACAAGCTGACAGAGAGGTTAAGACATCAGGAAGAAAGAGAAAAGGAACTGATACAGGAAATAAATCAGGAACAGGAAAAAGGCAACTGGATAATGCAGAATGCAGATCTTGTTAATGAGATTATAAAAAGATATAAAGAGATTAAAATCAGAGGGAATAAAGAAGAGCTTGAGAAATTCCTAAAGGAAAACAATCTTGAAATGACCAAAAACGGGATTAAAATGAAAATAGAAAAGAAATGATTGCCTTACGATGATTGTCTTGCGATGATTATTCATAAGGGTCCATTTTCGGTTCTTCTGATTCTTCTGATTCCTCTTCCATTTCTTTGAGTGAGGCAAGTATTTTTTGTATCATCTTGTTCGCCTCTGCCGGCTTGTCAGTCAGTATACCATACAGGCTGATTGATTTGTCCTTAAGAATTAGATGGGCATCCTGCACGTCTATGCCTGATGACATAAGTATACGTGCTATTTTTGCCACTTCTCCCGGTCTGTCCTTAAGCTTGACTATGCAGGTATTGGATGGAAACGCCTTCATTCCTTTCTTGTGGAAGAAGTTGATTATCTTTTTCTCTTCAGGCGAAGTTATCCACACTATTGGAGAATTGCCTATCAGCTCTTCCTCCAGCTTGTCAAATCTTAAGTTCGCGCTTTCAAGCATTGATGCTATTTCTTTCTTTGCATTGTCTTTCCTGATCGGAAGCACTATGAAGCTCTTAGCTCTATGCTGCGATCCTTCTTTCTGAATCTTGGACGCAGCGCTAGATGCAGATTGTTTTGTTTTCGGCTTTGAAACCATTGATTTCACTTTTGATTTGATTTTTGATTTTGATGCGATTGCTTTGCTCATGCAAAAGTTATAATAAGAAATATTTTAAAAACTATTTGTGAGACAGTAACAGTTCAATTCCTACTTCATTTAATTGATTCTAAGACGTTCGTGAAGATTTCAATGTATATATAATTTTGATTTCTTAACTTTGCTGTTTGAGATAGAAACACCTGCACTGCATAACTCTGTTTGTTTCCTTCGCTTCGTGTCTGTTGACTTCTTTTTCATCTCTTCTCTTTTTGATCTGGGGAAAGAGTGAATTCGAATATTGCAACTGGATAGTCTAATCCGAAGTTTTCGATGACCTGAGGATGAATCTCGCCGCACCAGCCTATTATTTTCTGCTTGTGCTTGCTGCTCTTTTCTGATTTAGCTGACTTTTCTTTCTTAAGTTCTTTATTGAATGCTTCAGATGCTTTTTCTGATTTGTTTTCCTGCGGTGAAATGAGGATGAATCTTCCATTTATCAAATGAGCATAATTTTCAGGATTGAATTTGATTTCGTCAGGATACACTTCAGCAACTTTTGCAAACTTCTTTATTTCATTAAATACAGAATAAATTGTGCTGAAGTCAGCCTTTTCTGCCATTACTGCAGCTGAAAGTCTTGTCATACATTTGCCTTCGCTATCTGCAACTCTTCCAACTTCAAATATCTTTATTGGAAGACCTTTAGTTTTGTTTTGAGAAAGAACCTGCATAAGAGAAGGATAGAGATGAGGCCTAAATAATGTAAAGTCCTGTGTTCTTGGATTCTTTATCTTAACTGATGAATCTATTTCATGCTTGCTAACTAATGCTTTTTCAAGCAATCCTTCATTTACTAATGTCCAGCTATTTATCTCAACGAACTCCATTGTCACCATCTGTTCTCTTATTCTCTGATCAATGGTGGATTGTGCTGAAACCTGACCATTGGTGACAAGCTGAGGGAGTTTAGGCTTGAAGTTTTCATATCCATATGCAACAGCAATTTCCTCTATGAAATCCACTTGATGCATGAAGTCTGCTCTGTATGGAGGAACATCTATCTCTAAGATAGTGTCATTCTTAGCTTTTGGAACTCCAATATCAAATGCATCTGAAAAAGAAGAAGAGAATGAAACTGAAGATGAACTGGATGAATCGGAAGCCTCTCTTGCAACAAGTCCCATCTTTGAGAGAAGAGAAATTGCTTCCTCTTTCTTTAGGTTTATGCCTAGAATCTGATTTGCGAATTTAAGGGACAAATACTCTTTTCTTTCAAAGATTAGGCTATCTTGCATTGGTGTGCCTTTTTGATTTTGTTTTTGAATGTCTTGTTGATTGTCTTGTTGATTAACTAACTTTATCTTTATGTTTTCTATCTTTGCTCCTCTCTCAGCAAGTGAGGTTGCAAATATGTTTGCTACTATTCTTATTGCATGCTGAGAAGTACCTGTAATGTCGAAAAGAAGGTTTCTTGTCTTCTCTGTTAATCTAGTTCTCTCTGAATTGATTATTGGAGGGAAGGATAATACTCCTTCATCATCCATAAACATTGGATATTTGCTTACTCCATTGAATATATGAGCATATTCCACTCCTTTAGGATGGGTGGTTAGGATTTCTTTGATATTCATTTCATGATCTGTATCTAATGGAACGAATTTAATGTCTGAAACCTGTTTATAGTAAAGATTGCCTTTTACCTTATCTGCATCATGAATCCCTATTGCAATCTTTCTTCTTTTTCTTCCAAATGTCTCATGTATCTTCTCCTGCGCCATGATAAGGGATTTTATCATCTTTTCATCTATTTCTACTCCCTTTGCTATAAATGCAACCACATAAGGCCTGCACTCTACGTTTTCAACATTCAGAATCTTATCTGAATCAGCAATCTTGTATGTTGATGGTTTTCTGACACCCAGGAGCTGGCCTATTGCACGGCCTGCTCCTTCAATAGTAAACATATCTACTCTGTCATTTGTTATATCTGCAGTAATCTCATTTTCATCATATTTGTCAACAGGCATGCCTAGCATCTCAAATGCGTCCACTATTTCCTGAGTGCTGCATTCCTTTCCTATGAATTTTTCAATTTCTTTTTTATCAAATGTAATAGTTGCCATAAAAACCACTGATAACTTGAACTAAATTTAACTAAAGCTGATTATCTAGTATCCAGTAAATATCATTTTCATATGGAATTCTAATATCCTTTATATCCAGTATATGCATTAAAGGTCTTTCAAGAGACATTCCCCATGCAAGAACAGGATAGGATCCCCAGAGAGGGAATGAAACTTCTGGCCTCAGAATGCCTGCGCCTGCGAGCTCTATCCATTGGTTTCTTTTTTCATCCCATCTCTCTACTTCTACAGATGGTTCAGTGTAAGGGAAGTAATGAGGTCTGAATCTTATTTTTATTCCTAATTTAGAATAGAATGCGCTGAGCACTCCTAAAAGATCTCTGAAATTAGCCTTTTTCCATGCAACAATTCCTTCAATCTGATAGAATTCTGCGAGATGCTTGAAGTCTGTTGCTTCATTCCTATAAACCCTGCCTATTGCAAAGAACTTGCCTGGGATGCTTCTTTTTCCCTTCCTCAAAGACGATAGTGTATGAGCTGAAAGAGTAGTGGTGTGCGTTCTTAATACTGCCTGCTTAGGAATTTCCCTATTCCATTCATACTTCCATTGCTTTTCCTGAATCTCTTTAACCCTCTCAGCCACATCCTCAGGATATTCCATCTTTTCAGGATTCTTTAAATAGAATGTATCCTGAAGCTCTCTTGCAGGATGGTCTTGCGGTGTAAATAACGCATCGAAATCCCAGAATGCTGACTCCACTTCTGAACCTGTCATCTCCTGGAATCCCATGCTTACAAATATTTCTTTCACTCTCTTTATGTATTCATTAACAGGATGATATGCTCCTTTCTTAATTCTTTCAATCTGAAGCCTAAGATTGTATTTCCTGAATCTTGCATTCTTCCATTTTCCTGATGTTATCAAAGAATGAGTAAGCTCATTAATCTCTTCTTTATCTATTCTATCTATCAATGAAGGAATAATCTTCTTGCCTTCTTCTGTAAGAGAAACAAAAACTCTCTTCTCTGTTTTTTGTACTATTAATTTTCTGTCAAGAAGCAGCTTTACAGCATTATCATCAGCCTTCTTGCCTTCGCTTATGTCCTTGAGCGCCTGATATAATGAATAGGATTCAGGTTTTGAAACCAGCTGGAGTTTTCCATTTGCTATCTTTATCCATTTATTCCTGATTCCCCACTGCACCCCTATCCTTCTCTCTTCCTCTGGAAGCGCAGATACTTCAATTCCCTGCTCTGCAAACTTAATCACTCTTTCCTCAGGGAATCTCTCTTGAAGGAATCTTTTTCCTTCTTCTGTAAGTATATAATGCAATGATGACTCTTCTTCAATTGAAACCAAACCCAGCTCCTTGAGAACAGATGCAGATCTATACAATGCATCCTTGTTTATACCTGTCCTTGCTGACAATGAATCCATTCCTTCTTTTTTCTGTGTGAGAGAGGCAAGCAACTTGATTTCATGCTGATGCAATGAATCTATGTCCATAAAATCACTTTTTAGCTGTTTGTTGCTTTAAAAGATAATAGCCTACCCATATTAAGAGCAAGCTAACTATTATTATAGTGCCCTGGATTGAGAATACCCAGGATGCGACTGTCTCGAATATCGAATTGAAGAATCCCACTACCTCTGTCATCAAACTCTCCTTTCTCTCAAAGGTGAGCTCTGCATTAGTGAGTACTAATCTTCCCTGCCAGGTGAACTTGGTTGCTCCTTTTGGAATAGTGTCAATATATTCTACAGGCATAGGAGAGATTTTGACATTTACTGCATCGCTTGGCAGTATTATTTCAACTGATGTCATTTCAGGTATTATCTTTTCTCCTGCTTCTGAGTATGGGAATGCTAATGCATCCATGTTAAGAGTGTATTTAATCACCCTTGGCCTGATGTACTTGTCTATGGTGACCAGGCCCTTGGAGTCTGCAGGTGGTTTCACCCTGTACTCATAGGAAAGTGTTCCATAGCATGCAGTTTGATCAAAGTTGCAGGTGTCTGGCGAATTAGGCTGTATCGTAACCTTCTCTATCTGAACCTTGGAGGTATCCACATAATATCTTATGTCATCCAGCCCTAGCCTTTGTCTCCATCCTGCTATATCATTGGTTGTTTTTAGCGAGAGCTTGTAGAGCTCTATTGAATCCTGGGAGTTCATATAGAACCTTATCTCGTTCCTCACCAGGGCACTCCCGTCATCGTTTATCGTGATCCTCATGGTCATGAAGGTCCTGGTGAACCCGGCATGCGCTAGGGACAGGAAAACCATGCTGAACAGCAAGATATATAAATATCTATTAATCTTTGGCATAAATATATATTAGAGCGTAGGATTTAAAATTTAAACGTATTATATTATTTTAACCATGGATTATGCTTGGTCATGCATTCCAGGTGTATAAATCATGCATTATAGATATATGCATTGATTCCGACAGTACTGCAGGATTCAGCTGACAGCATTATAAAATTCAGGCAAAATTGAAAGAGTGATAAGATGGACTATATCCATTACCTTGGCCAATCCGGATTCGAGATAAACCTTGGAGAAAAATATATACTCATAGATCCATTCTTTGGAAATGGGATACCTGGCCAGGTTAGAATAAGCGTGCTTAAGCCCTCCCTTATCAAAAAGGCTGACATAATACTCATAACTCATGAACACAGGGATCATTGCGACCCTGCAGCAATAAAAGAAATAGCAGAAAGAACAAATGCGATTGTAATAGGACCAAGGCCTGCGCTTGACTGCATAGAATTGAACGAGAGGCAGAAGGTGACGGTGGAGGTAGGAGATTCTTTTGAAATAAGAGGAGTTAATATCACAGTGGTGAAGGCATCCCATCCACAGTCAAAATACCCTGTAGGATATATAATAAATGACAGAGTGAAGATATATCATGCAGGAGACACCTACCAGTTCAATGAGATGATGAATATAAATGTTGATTATGCACTCATACCGATCGGAGGAAGCTATACTATGGATCCAATCGATGCTGCGAATGCTACCAAGCTGTTCAGAGCAAAGTATGTAATACCAATGCACTATAATACTTTTGATAGGATAATGCAGAGTCCAGTTGAATTTGCACATATGGTAACAAGAAGCAAGGTTATAATAATGAAACCTGATGACTCAATAAGAATTTAAAAGAATTAGAAATAACGATATAATATTTGATTAACGCTCGTATTAATACTCATCTTCTCTTAAGTAGATGGGAGGGATTTCTATGGCAGAAGAATTTTACTGCATGAAATGCAGAAAGAAAGTACAGGTAGATAAATTTGAGAAGAAAACATTGGAAACAAAAACAGGAAAGAGAACACAGCTTGTTGGAACCTGTCCAATATGTGGAGGAAAGGTCTACAAATTCGTTAAGGGGTAAGAAGTCATGATCTCAAAACACAGGATAGACTACTTTGAATTCGAAAGGCTCAAGGATATAGTGCAGGACGGCGGAAAAATAAACATAAAGCTGACTGCAATGAAAGCAAAAGACAAAGAACTTGAGATAGACTATGAATTCTCTATTCAATACAATGAAAAATCAGGAAAAATGCAGATAAATGGAAAAATAATAGCAGAATACCCTGAGCCAAAGAAAGTAGTAGAGGACTGGAAAAAAACAAGAAAACTACCTGACGATCTAAGCGCTGAACTATTAAACGAAATAGCAAATTACAATAGAATAAGGGCGGCAGGAGTAATGAGAGCATTGCACGCAAAAATAGAGCCGGTTACTGAAACAAAGCAAGAAAACCGACCTGCTGCTTAATTTTTTTATTTTTAATTTTATTTATTGTCTACTTCTCTCTTCTGAAGCAACATACTATCCTAAACGTATGTTAGTCATAGTACACAAAAGTTGAAAAAATCATGCATATAGTATACAAAAACTGATAAATTTGTCAATTATAAATGCAGAGAATGAGTTTAGAGTTAAACCATAAAACTTTTGTTGATCGCATTCAAAAAGCTAGATTTTTACTTCAAACCCATCTGAAGCAACCTTGGTGTTCTTGAATATTGATTTCGCTTCCTTTAATATCGCATCCTCATCTGTATATCTGTTGCTGATGTGATATAGAATGAGTTCATGTACTCCTGCCTCTTTTGCAACCTTAGCTGCATCTGAAGCAGTGGAATGTGCATAGAGGTCTGCATCTTTTCTCCTGTCCTCAAGGTAGGTTGCTTCATGAAACAGAAGGTCTGCATCTTTTGCAAATTTTATAGTATTCTCACTGAATGCAGTGTCGCCAGTTATTACTATCTTCTTTCCTTTCTTTGGATATGTGACTTCCTCAATCCTAACAGTCTTTCCATGAACCTTAATCTCCTTTTCCTTTTCAAGAATGCTAAACATTCTGCCTTTTATTCCAAGTTCCTCGCACTTCTTTTTATCAAACCTAAGCTTTTCCTTCTCCTCGAAAACATAGCCTAAAGAGTCGCCTTTTGAGGAAACTGAATCGAAATTGCACTTGAAATGGTTGGTTCTGAAAGCAGAAATGGTAGCATCTCCAATATCTACAGCCCAACCTTCATCCACTTCCTGTATCTCAAGGAAAGAAATGTTCCTATTTACCAGCTGCTGTACTCTCTTAGCAACACCCTTTGGCCCGAATATGGTTACTTTTTCTCTTCTGCCTCCCTGCTTAGTGGATTCGAGATAAAGAGTATAAATCAGGCCAGGTATACCGAGTATGTGGTCGTCATGCAGATGGGTAATAAATATGGATTTTACTTTAGAATAGCTTATATCACTCTTCATCATCTGTCTCTGAGTTCCCTCTCCGCAATCAAAGAGATAAACGCTTCCATCGTACTTCATGGCGATTGAACAGGTATTCCTTTCAGGAGAAGGGATTGCTGCACCTGAACCTAAAACCACGCATCTAATCATTATCATCACTTAATTATTATCACTTATTTTACCTTCAATTGTATCAGCTGATATATCCTTAGCAAGTATATATAAACACGGGTATATCCTCCATCCTGTCCTTCTTTACAAAACCATATCTTACAAATTGAACTATCTCGCCATTTTTCAAAGAAGAGACACTCTTCTCTGCAAGGCCTGTATCTATCTGCAAGCTGTCCTTTCTTGGAATATCTCCATCTAGCAGATCCAATGGCTTTTCAACTCTTACCTTGACAACTTCCTCTTTTGGAACCCATTGTATCTTCTTCTCTGGCATCTTTTCTGTTTCAATAACTGATGCAATGAACACTCCGTTGGATTCAGACTCTATCCTTATGTTGCATAGATCCTTCAGCCTTACAACATCGCCTGTATTTATATCCTCCCTGTCAACATAGACATATTCGTTCACATTAAACTGCCTTGAACCTAAATCCTTTTCATGATGGAATGGAAGAGAGACTGAGGTCTTGAAACCATTTATTCTGATCAGAACAGGATTCTTTACGAAATGGAGACGCTTTGCGACAGGGTCTAAAAGCTGCTTGTTCTTGTGGAATAATGGCTCAAGGGTTGCTTCCTTGGATTCAGATTTGCTAACTCCGAATGAAAGCGCAAACTCTCTCAATGCCTCAGGAAGGATTCCTCTTCTTCTCAAGGCCTTCATGGTAAGCAGCCTTGGGTCATCCCAGCCGCTGATCACACGCTCCTCTACCAGTTTTCTTATCACTCTCTTCTGGGTGGTGTTGTTTTTTATTATCAATCTTGAAATCGAAACAATCATTGGCTTTCTGAATCCCAAATCGTTTATGATAGCATAATATAACTCATCTCTTAACTCATATTCCTTTGACCTTACTGCATGAGTCACTCCCTGGATCGCATCCAGTATCGGGGTTACAAAATCATAAACAGGCCATGCAGAGTATTTATCTCCCTGCCTAAAGTGATTATCCTCTATAATTCTTACTAACGTAGGATCTCTCATTACAGTGTTGAGAGATTTCATGTTTCCTTTATACCTTAGTATTGCCTCTCCTTCCTTGAATCCTCCATCTATCATTCTCTGAAAATCATTCATATTCTTTATTAGTGGCTTGTTCCTGCATGGACATTCTCTCTTTTCTTCTCTGTTCGCCTTTATAGTATCTGGATCGCATTCGCATACGTACGCCTTTCCCTTCTTTATCAGCTCGAATGCGTAATTGTAAAACAAATCCATGAAATCAGAGGTATAGCATTCAACATCCCAGTCCACACCAAGCCATTTCAAATCTTCTTTCAACGCATCTGCAAATTCTTGTTTTGCAAGAAGTGGATTAGTATCATCTATTCTCAATATAAATTTACCATTCTGCTCTCTTGCCCCTTCCCAACTGATTAAACATGCCTTAGCATGGCCTATATGCAGATATCCTGATGGTTCTGGTGCAAACCTCGTAACCACTCTTTCCTCTGGATGCGGCGGTAGATTAACTTTTCTTTCTTTTTCCTGCTTCTTTTCCTCGAACTTGAACTCGCTTAATTGAGATGAGATTTCTTCTTTTGAAAGTGAATTTACTTCGCTTACCACAGACCTTATAATCTCCATAGATGACTTCATGTCCTTTTTAGCTTCTGGAAGCTCGGCTATCACTTTTCCTACAACTGCACCAATGTCAGCCTTTCCATAATCAAAAGCATTCTTCAAAGCCCATTTTCTTGCCACTGATTTAATATCCATATTAACCACTTAATACAGTATGATAATATTATATAGATAAGAAAATAATTTTAAATCTGCAGACAGCTATAACTCACTTGCTTCAACAAGCTCTTTTGTTCTACCAGTTATTATAGGCTTTAACTTGCGCAGCTGAGATAATGATTTAACTCCTCTTGTAAACATGAATATTCTTATCTCATCCTTCCATCTTTCTATTAAAGAGGAAGCTGATTTAGAGTAGTATGATTTTAAGAATGGATAGGCTGCTCCACCTATCTCTGCTCCTAAAGCAATGCTCTTTGCTATATCAACACCGCTTCTTATCCCACCTGACGCGATCAGATTTTTGTTTGTATGCTTCTTTGCCATCAGTAATGAAAGAACAGTGGGAATTCCATCTTCTGAGAATTCATCTGACCTTCCTCCCCTAAGATATTCTATTTTACCCCAAGAAGTTCCTCCTGCCCCTGCGATGTTGATATAACTTATTTTTGTTCTGTTCAGCTTCTTCAATGCAGACTCGGAAAAACCATATCCGACTTCCTTTACAATCACTGGAACGTCTATATTGTCACATAGTTCGTTCAAAACTTCGATCTTGTTTGAGAAATCTGTATCTCCTTCTTTCTGTATCGCTTCTTGAATAGGATTTAAATGCACTGCCAATGCATCTGCATCAATATTCTTCACTAATGAATCCATCATAGTAATGTTTTTTCTTGAGAGGTTTGCGATCCCGATATTTCCGATTATTGGGATTGATGGAGCAACTTTTCTTACTTTATAAGTATAACTCAGTTCAGGATTTTCAAGCATCGCCCTCTGCGAGCCTACTGCAAATGCGATTCCGTGCTTCTCTGCATTTTCTGCCAGATAAAGATTTATCTTTTCAGCGCCTTGAAATCCTCCCGTTATTGCATCAATCAGGATTGGAGATGATAGTTTTTTCCCTAGAAATGAAATAGAGGTATCGACATCTGAAATGCTGATTTCTGGAATAGAATCATGAAAGAATAACACATCTTCAAATCCTGCAGAAACCGAATGGAATGAACAATCCTTTTCTAGAACTATTTTTATATGGTCTATTTTTCTTTTTGATATGGACATACAAACACCTGAAACAAAATTCTAATAGCAAACCATATTTATTACATCAACTGACAAAGTCAAGGTTCAATCTAAGAGCCAAGCTCAAGATTTGATGCTGCACAGATGCTCATTTCTTCCCTTCCTTCTTTACTACAATAGGCTTGCTGTCATCACTACCAGCAATGAGAGAGATCGGTTGAAATCCTACCTGCATCCCTATT
>Ga0123519_10014578_pt1 | contig 11157 bp, 7 predicted proteins | sample YelNatPaOPRAMG02_FD_87396 | JGI IMG/M metagenome (GOLD analysis project Ga0123519, IMG submission 87396) | Hot spring microbial communities from Yellowstone National Park - Yellowstone National Park OP-RAMG-02 (version 2) | ecosystem: Environmental > Aquatic > Thermal springs > Hot (42-90C) ... | reverse complement strand
TAGGCACAGCGAAGTATCCGCCCACTGGCGCAGTCTTGGCGCCGAACTGGACCAGCTTTCCTCCCTCGAGCAGAGACTTCACCAGGGGATGGAGTTTGAACCTCTGAAACTCCCGGTGGGGATCAAGATATGGATCGGCATAGTCCAAGCTAGTGAGCTGGCCGAGCGCGACAAGGTTGTCCTTCATACCATAGACAAAACCGCCCCCGAAGGTGTCGGGCCGCAGTGGATAGCCCAGCGTATGGATCACCTCCCCGGGTTCCAGACGGGGCTGAGGCAGCTCCCAGACTTCCTTCACTCCCACCTCAAAAGCGGGCGGGTTCTTACCCCGGTCAAGTCCGAAGTGTGCGATGACCTCCTTCGCCAGGTTACCCCGGGAGCCGTCGGCGAACACCGTCACCCGCGCTCTGACGTCCGCTCCGGGCTCATAGTTCGTCTTCTTCTCGCCGTTTGGACCGACGCCTTTGTCGCCGGTGCGGACCCCGACTACTTTTTCCCCCTCATAGAGGACTTCTACTCCGGCAAAGCCGGGGAAAAGATAGGCCCCGTTCTCCTCCACCAGCTTGGCCAGCCACTGATTCAGTTTTGATATTGACAACACCAGATTCCCGTGGTTGTTTAGCGGTGGGGGGACAAACGGGGACTTGATCTTTCCCCTCTCGGTGAGAAAGTAGATCGTCTCTTTCCTTACCTCGCCCTCAACGGGCGCGCCCTTCTCCAGGAAGTCAGGCATCAACTCTCGTAAAGGACCCGGCGCCACCACAGCTCCTGAGATCCCGTGAGCCCCGAAGTATGCCCCTTTCTCCAGGATGGCAATGACCACGTCGTCCAGGTTCTTGCCTTCGCCCTTTTCCCGGTGAGCATTGATCAGGTTGGTCAAGTGTAAAGCGCTAGCCAAGGAGGCGATACCCCCGCCCACATAAAGGACATCGACCTCCATGACCTCTCGTTCTTCGCTCACGGGCGCTTCCTCCTTGTCTCTGGGTCTGGCGCTCCCAGCCAGCAGAATCGCCGCCGCAGCCTAAGCGCGGCGTCGGCCACTCACGACCCCGACTTACGCTTGCGGACCTCCTCGGTCAACGCGGGCACCACTGTAAACAAGTCGCCCACCACTCCAAAATCAGCGATGGAGAAGATAGGAGCCTCCGGATCCTTGTTAATGGCCACGATGCACTTCGAGGTCTGCATCCCCGCGCGATGCTGGATCGAACCGGAGATTCCGCAAGCAATATAAAGCTGAGGAGAAACTGTCTTCCCGGTCTGGCCCACCTGGCTCTGATGAGGCATCCAGCCGGCGTCCACCACCGCCCGGCTCGCCGCCACCGCCGCCCCCAACTCGTCGGCCAGTTCCCTGAGGATCACAAAGCCCTCCGCACTACCAACACCGCGGCCTCCGGCCACGATCACCGAAGCTTCCTCCAGACTGATCGCACCTGTTCTTTCGCTCACGACTTCTATCACCTTGGCGGCTAGCCCCACTGGGCCGAAATCAACCGTGAGGGGCACCCTCTCCGCCTCCTTGGGAGCCTCTTCACGGGCAAAGGCACTTGCCCGCACGGTAGCCATGACCGGAAGTGAGACCGCCTCCTTCTCAGCGATCAACCGGCCACCGAAACAAGGATGCAGGGCCTTGACCACGCCCTCCCTTACCTCCAGGCCGGTGACGTCAACCAGTAAGCCCGCATTGAGACGGGCCGCACAAGCCGCGGCTACGTCACGCCCCTCGGGCGAGTTGGAGAACAGAACCACCGCCGGGTCGGCTGCTTGAATGGCAGCCATAGCCGCATCCACAAAAGGCCCCGGCCGAAACACAGCCACTTCGGGGCTTTCCACCATATAAACCCGGTCAGCACCGTAACGCGCCGCCTGGGCAGCAAGGGGACCCGCATCGCTTGCGGTCACGACCACACTCAGCGGTCCCCCCAGCGCCGCCGCCAGCACCCGGGCGCGGCTAATGCTCTCCAAAGTCACGTTAGCTAGCCGGCCCTGAGCCGACTCCGCCACCACGAGGATGCCATTCTTGTCGCTCACAGCTGTCTCCCCTCGCTACAGAAGCTTCTGGCTGGCCAAGAAATCAGCAATCTTGCGCGCGCCTTCGCCGTCGTCCTCGACCTTGGTTCCAGCCTTGCGCGGCTCAGGCGCGGTAGCGGCAAGAACCCTCGTCTTGGCTCCAGTCTGACCAATTTGGGAGGGGTCAAGCCCGAGCGCCCCGGCATCCTTGATCTCAAGAGGCTTCTTCTTCGAGGTCATGATGCCCTTCATGGTGGGATAGCGCGGCTCGTTGATGCCCTTGATCACGGAGACGACAGCCGGCAAGGGGCACTGATAGGCAACATAGCCCTGCTCGGTTTCCCGATGGACACTCAGCGTATCCCCGCTCACCTCCACTTTGGCAAGGCAAGACAAAAACGGCAGACCCAACCGCTCGGCCACGGCCGCGGGGACACACCCTGTCTCCCCATCGGTTGAGCGGTTGCCGAACAGTAGAAGGTCGAACTGCAGACCTTTTAGAGCTTCGGCTAAGGCATATGCGGTGCCCTGCACGTCAGACCCAGCTAGAACCTCGTCGCTCACCAACACCCCGGCATCCGCCCCCATGGCAAGAGCCTTCCGCACCGCCTCCTCGGCTTTGGCCGGGCCCATGCAAACAACAGTGACCTCGCCCCCGTGTGCCTCTTGCAGCCGAAGAGCCTCTTCCACCGCGTATTCGTCGTATGGGTTAAGGATGCAATTGACGCTGCGGTCCACACGCCAGGACGCAGGGTCGAGCCTATTCTCGGCCTCCGTGTCGATAACCTGTTTCACGCAAACTACGAGTCTCATCACTCATCCATTCCTTTACCAAGGCGAGCCTGGAAACGACCCTGCCCGCTGCTGCGGGCTTGCTACATGATAACCTTGCACCACCTCCTTATGTTTTTTCCGGCGGAACTTTTCATCAGTCAGCACAAGTATTACCATGTTGTATGGATGGAACTGGATCTCTTCAGATCGTTTGTAGCTGTCGCTGAGGCCCGCAGTTTTAGTCGCGCGGCCCGCTCTATGCACTCGACCCAACCCACCCTGAGCCGACAGATCGCGCGACTAGAAAGGGAGCTGGGCGCGCGCTTGTTTGAAAGGTATGGCCGACACGTCGAGTGCACCCCCGCGGGGCAGGTTCTTCTACCCTTGGCCAAAGCCATCATTGCCCGGACAGACGAAGCTGTCACTCTGGTCAGAGAGCGAGCGGGAACTGGGACCAACTGTGTGCGCTTCGGCGCGGTAGGCAATGTGATGGCGCTGCTTCTCACGCCCATAATCGTATCTTTTCTCGAGAGCCATCCCAACATGAGCGTCGACCTTGTGGAAAAAGACGACGCCCAGTTGGAGGAGGCCGTCATCCTCGGCGAGCTAGACTGCGCCGTCATGACCCCCTGGGGCTCGGCGCGCACCGCAACTCAGCACCTTCTCACTGAGGAGATTGTGCTTGTGGTATCGCGCAATCACCGACTCGCTCAACTTCCCTCCATCCCCCTGCAGATGCTGGCCGGCGAATCACTGCTGCTTCCGCGCACCACTATGAACGCCGGCAACGTGGTAGCCGACGCTCTCCGTCGAGCAGGTGTCGAGCCTCGTTTCTCCTACCGGGCCAACTATCCCGCTTTGATCAAGGCTCTCGTGCGTCGTGGGTTTGGCGTAGCTCCCATGCCCCGGATGCTTGCCTATCAGGACAGCCTGGACGGCCTGGTGGTCATTCCCTTTGAGAAGCCCCTCTATCGCGACCTTAACCTCATTTATCCGCGCGATCGCCCCCTGCCTGCGGCAGCTCGACTGCTTATGCTCCACATCCGCGCCGCCCTGGGCGGGGGTCTAGCCTCGGCTTCTACGGGCACACGGCCGTAGCGAGAGGACCGAAGCCCGGCCACAACGCGATTGACCGCTAGGCCGCGCTAGTGACGAACCACAGGTCAGAACCCGTGCCAGTGGCGGGTGAGCAAGCGACGGGCCGCTCCGGCCTGTTACTCATGCCCTTGATGCTCTCCTCTTATGCTTGCCGGTAATAGTTCAGCCCTGTCATGACAAGTTGCGCGGAAGGGCTTCTCATGACCTTGCTGCGTACTATGATGAAGCCGGCGCCGATCCCAGGGATGCGGAAAGGAGGAGAGGAATTGCATGGTTGACTTCCTTTTGACTGAAGAACAGCGGATGATCCGCGACATGGTGCGCGACTTTGCCGAAAACGAGGTAAAGCCGGTCGCCATGGAATACGACCGCAGACCAAACCCCGAGGACTGCGTACCTTGGGACCTGATTAAGAAGGCCTCACAGCTTGGTCTGCGCACCGCTGCCATCCCCGAAAAGTTCGGCGGCGGCGGGGCGGACTACCTCTCCCTGTGCCTCATACTCGAGGAGCTGGGAGCGGCCGATCAGGGCTTTGCCACTATCATCCGCGGCTGCTACACCGAGTCTCCTCGCCTGATCGGGGAGCTCAACGAAGAGCAGCGGAACGAGTGGTTGCCCAAGTTCATGGAGGACGACACCTTCCTGCTGGCTTTGGCCAGGTCGGAACCGGAGGCAGGTACCGACTCCCACTTCCTGTATGACGAGCCCGGAGCCTCCATCCAGACCTACGCGGAAAGACGCGGCGACGAATACGTCATCAACGGCACCAAGCACTATATTTCTTGCGGCGGTATCGCCAAGCTCTATTTCCTTTACGCCCGGACCGACAGGAAAGGCCCCATCTCCACTAGTCTCAGCCTCTTCCTCGTGCCCCACGACACCCCTGGATTCCGCATCGGCCGGTTCCATAACAAGCTGGGTAGGCGCCTGCTAGCCAACGCGGAGCTCGTATTTGAGGATGCCCGCATACCGGCGCGCTATCTGGTGGGCAAAGAAGGTGAGGCTTGGGGCACGGAAGGCGAGTGGGGCGGTCCCCAGAAGGACTGGTCAAAGACCCCGCTCGGAGTTCCACCGCCGTTTGGACTGCTGGGCGCAGCAGCCAACCTGGGCACGGTCAGGGCCATCTACGAGGAGACCCTGGACTACGCCAAGAAGCGGGTGCAAGGAGGCAAGCCTATCATCTACCACCAGCACGTGGCCATGAAGATCGCCGAGATGCAGGCCAAGCTGGAGGCAGCTCGGGCTCTCCTCTGGAAAGGCGCCTGGTCGTACCAGACCAAGCACGACTACAACCCCAAGATCGGCATGCTGGTCAAAGCCTACGTGGATCAGATTGGGGTCGAGTTCGTGAACTACGCGGTCGGGATCTTCGGCGGTTATGGCACCACCGATGATGATGTGCCCTTCAGCAAGCACCTGCGGGATGTATACAGCTTCCTGCATGGATTTGCGACCACGGAGATGGCCTGGCTGAACGCAGCGCCAGTCGACTAGGAGGGCTTGAAAACGCATGTCGGAACAGACGTTCGTCAACTGCACAGGCGGCGGCCCGATCCGAGTCCATGTCAAAGACGGCAAAATCGTGCGGGTGCGTCCTCTCGTCTTTGACGAGACGGACGCCCCGTCTTGGACCATCGAGGTAGACGGGAGGAAGTACTCACCCCCGCGCAAGGCCTGCGTAGCCCCCTTCACCTTGACAGAAAAGGTCCGGGTCTACTCGGAAGACCGGATCCTTTACCCGATGAAGCGGGTGGACTTCGATCCGAAAGGTGAACGTAACCCTCAAAACCGGGGGAAGTCTGGGTACGTGCGCATCAGCTGGGATGAGGCTTTGGACCTAGTAGCAGGCGAGATGAAGCGCATCCGGGAAACCTACGGCCCGGAAGCCATCATGTCGCGCGCTTCCTCCCACCACAACTGGGGCAACCTCGGCTACCGCACTGGGGCTTGGGCTCGCTTCTTCAACCTGATCGGGTTCACCGACATCCTCGACAACCCGGACAGCTGGGAGGGCTGGCACTGGGGAGCCACTCACGCCTGGGGCTTCTACTGGCGGCTGGGCAACCCCGAGCACTACGATATGCTCGAGGACACCCTGAGACATACTGAGCTCATCATCCACTGGGGCAACGACGCCGATACCACGCACGGCATCTACGGAGGAAACGAGTCGGCTCTCTGGCGGTACTGGCTCAAAGAAAAAGGCATCCGTCAGATCATCATTGATCCGTATTTCAACTACACCGGCGCTGCCGTGGGTGACAAGTGGATTGCCTACCGGCCCGGAACCACTGGCGCTCTGGCCTTGGGCATCGCCTATGTCTGGCTCACAGAAGGGACGTACGACAAGGAATACCTCGCCAGCCGCACCATCGGCTTTGAGGAGTTCAAGAAGTACGTGCTGGGCGAAGAGGACGGGGTACCCAAGACTCCGGCGTGGGCGGCGGAGATCACAGGGGTAGAAGCCCGCACCATCGTGGCTCTAGCCCGCGAGTGGGCTTCTCATCGCACCTGCCTGGCCGGTGGGACCAAGGGTGGCGAGGGTGGTCACTGCCGCCAAGCCTATGCCACCGAGCACAACCGACTCATGGTCTTGCTGCAAGCCATGCAGGGCCTGGGCAAACCCGGCGTCAGCATCTGGGGAACAGCCAATGGGCCGCCGTACAACCACACCCTTGACTTCCCCGGGTATGCAAGTGGCGGCTTCAACCTCATCGCAAAGAAGCCAGCCATCAACCCGGTGAAGCAGCGCGTTTACAGACTCTTGGTGCCGGAAGCCATCCTCAGCCCTCCCATCGAGTGGATGGGTGAGGGTTTTTGCGGCGCCTCTCTTGAGCAGCAGTTCACCAAGTTCGTGTACCCGATGCCGGGTCACTCCGAGGTGAAGATGTTCTACCGGTATGGCGGCGCTTTCATCGCTACCATGACCGACACTAACCGCTGGGTGCGCATGTATCAGAGCCCGAAGCTCGAGTTCGTGGTGAACCAGGATTGCTGGTGGTCCACCGAGACCAAGTTCGCGGACGTTATCCTGCCCGCGTGCACCAACCTGGAACGCAACGACATCGGCGAATGGGCTAGCTCGGGCGGTTACTCGCTCCATGCCTCGGGAAGCTGCAACCACCGCGTGATCGTCTATCAGCAGAAGTGTATTGAGCCCGTGGGTGAATCTCGCTCTGACTACGACATCTTCTGTGGGCTGGCGGAGCGCTTGGGCATCCTCGAGGAATACACTGAAGGCAACACCATCGAGCAGTGGATCGAGAAGATGTTCTACGCCTCGGACCTGCCCAAGTACATCAGTTTCGAGGAGTTCAAGACCAAGGGCTACTTTGTCGTGCCTCAGCTAGAGAACTACAAACCTACGCCGGCGCTGCGCTGGTTCTACGAAGGTAGGCCCTGCGATACGCCGGACACCGCGAACCCCAAGCGCGGCACCGACAAAGGACACGAGCTGGGCACCTATAGCGGCATGATTGAGTTCGTCTCGCAGAGCCTCCTCGCCCACACCCCGGACGATGACGAGCGCGCGCCCATGCCAAAGTACATCCCGAGCTGGGAAGGACACACTTCTGAGCTGGCCAAGAAGTACCCCCTGCAGCTCATCTCACCGCACCCGCGGTTCAGCTTCCACACGCATCATGACACTCACGTGCCTTGGCTTTCGGAGATCCCTGGGCACCGCAAGTTCAAGAACGGTTACGCTTACTGGGTAGTGCGCATCCATCCGCGCGACGCGGAAGCCCGAGGCATCAAGAATGACGACGTGGTCAAGCTCTATAACGACCGCGCCTCCGTGCTTTGCATCGCTGAAGTCACAGAGCGAGTTCGGCCCGGCGTCATCCACTCCTACGAGGGCTCAGCCAAGTACGACCCGCTCGAGCCGGGCAAGCCGGGAAGCACCGATCGGGGCGGCTGCGTTAACCTGCTTACGCCAGCGAGGCTCCTGTCCAAGAATGTGCCAGGCATGGCGCCGAACTCATGCCTGGTCGAGATGACCAGATGGGAGGCTTGAGATGACCAGATACGGCATGGTGATCGACGTCGCCCATTGCATCGGCTGCTACAACTGTTTCATCGCCTGCAAGGATGAGCATTACGGCAATGACCATCGTCCCTACGCGGCTCCCCAGCCGCTAACAGGTCAGACTTGGATGAACGTCATCGAGATCCAACGGGGCCAGTTCCCTAAGGTCAAGGTGGACTATGTGGCCATCCCCTGCATGCACTGCGAGAACGCTCCTTGCGTGGCGGCAGCCACTGACGGAGCGATTTACCAGCGGGAGGACGGGATCGTCATCATCGATCCCCACAAGGCCAAGGGCCAGAAAGAACTGGTGTCCAGATGTCCCTATCGGGTCATCTTCTGGAACGAAGACGAGCAGCTGCCGCAGAAGTGCACTTTGTGCGCTCACCTGCTTGATGCCGGCTGGAGGGAGCCGCGCTGCGTGGAAGCCTGTCCCACGGGAGCCCTGGTGTTCGGCGATCTCGACGATCCAGGCAGCGCCATCTCTGAGCTGCTTGCTTCCAAACCCACCGAGGTCCTGCATCCTGAGTTCGGACTTAAGGAGAAGGTCCGCTATATCGGCCTGCCTAAGAGTTTCATCGCCGGCTGTGTAGTACTGGGTGACACCGACGAGTGCGCCAAAGGAGCCACCGTCACCTTGGAGGAGATCGACGCCGACGGCAAGAGCACCGGCGTGCGTCAGACCAAGCTCACCGACAGTTTTGGCGATTTCGAGTTTGAAGGTCTCCGAGCCAACACTCGCTACAAGGTCACGGTGTCCGCTCCCGGATACAAGGACCAGGTGATCGAAACAAGGACAGCAGTGTCGGTGAACCTGGGAGATATCGTGCTCGCCAGGTAGCTTGCCGGGAGACCCGTTAGCTCGCCGGGAGACCCGGTAGCTCGCCGGGAGACCCGCTTGCCGGAAGGCCCCGTCCCCCCGGGGGTCTCAGGCGCGCGGAGAAGCCCCGCCTCAGCGGGGCTTCTCCGCGCCCGGGCTTTCACTCAAGAATGCCCTGGCCATAATCAATAGCCGCTACCGGTACTATGGAGCAGAAACGCTTGATCAACATGACCAGAGATCTGGGGGTCACTCCATCCCCTTCCAAAGAGAGATCGTAAGTAAAAACGAGCTGCCTCTCTGAGGCAGACGCCCGCACCAGAATGTAGTCCGAGTTGATCTTATTTGCACAAAACATCTTCTCCGGCTCTCTGGCCTTATCGGTAAACCGGTACACGGTCAAGAGACGGATCCTCCGTTGGTCCTTGTTGGGTAAGACGTAGCAGGTGCACTGCTCTTTGACGCCCACATCTCCGTCGCTGTCAATGAAGGTGTTCATACAGGCGGTATCTAGCGTCTCCTTAAGTAGCGCGGTGGAAACATTGTCGGAGGTGATCGAAGCGACGGCCATGACGAGCTCCTTTCCTGTGGCAAGACCAGGCTTTCCAGAGGGCAAGAGCAGGCAACGCAGGTCGCACAAGAGAGGGCCCGAGCTACTCGGCTGAAGCCTCGGAAACTACTGCAGTGTGCGCCCAACCGAGGTAACTGTCAAGAGGCCTGGCACCTGGTCTGGCATCCGTCTGGCACTCACCAGAGGTTCGTGGTTGCCTAGGGGCGGCTCGGCTACGCTGGGCGCAGCAGAAAGTCAGCCCAGGCTGACCAGTAGGCACGTGCTAGCCATGGATGAAGCCCCTCAGGAGCTTTTCTGCCCATTAGCTCCTAGGCCAGCCCTAGGTCGAGGGCGGCAAAACGCCAGCAATCGCTTCAGCCCCACCCAGGGCAGCTGCTTGTTGGGCAACGTTCCCTGCTCAGCGTCAGCCGCCCACGACCGCAGAACTACTCGAGGCCGAATTCCAAGAACGTCTTCACACAGGCCTGAGCACCATCTTGACCTCAGCGGATATCCTTGAAAACCACGTCCTCGTAGGTCTCCACCGGTACCCAGGTCATCCTGTCCGCAGCCATTGCCGTCTTCATCACGTAGAGATTGCCTTTGCCCACCCAGGCATCGCCGTACTTCTCGAAGCTGTAGGGACCGGCTGGCGTATTTAGCGAAATAGAAGCTAATGCCTCTTTCAAGGCCTTTGGTGAAACGTCACCATTAGTCTTCTTGACGGCCTCAGCAAACAGGTTGACCGCAATCCAGCCAGCGGAGCTCTGAGTCTGAGGATACTCGCCCCCCCATTGTGCACGGAAGTCCTCAACAAACTTGGCATTGATCTCGTTCTTCAGCTCGGGCGTGTAGTACTCTATGCCCCAAATGCCGGCCGCAATGTCCCCAAGGTCATGCATTTGTCCTTCGGTAAGGTTACACGGCGTCGGCATAATCAATGGAGCGCCGATGTTGTAATCGTGATACTGCTGGATAAACGGGACCGCCGCCGGCCCGAACACCCAATATAGCGTACAGTCAGCTTTGGGTATTGACCCTAAATAAGCGCTGAAATCCATAGTGTCTATGGGAATATACTGGCAATAGAGAACCTTGCCACCAGCCTCTTCAAACCCCTTCTGGAATCCAGCTTGAATCTCGTATGCCGCCGTATCCTCTAGATACAGACAACTCACAGTTTTATATTTCAGTTTTTCGACTACGTACTTGCCAAAATAGTAGGCCCCGCAGCTCAAGAAACCCTGAGGCACAAAGAACAAGTTATTGGCCGTCTTCATGTTCTCACTCGACCAACCTAAGATGGCCACCTCCGGTATTCCCCCCGCCTTAGCCAAATAGTCAGTGACTGCCGCAGCAGCAGGAGCAAAAATGGGGCCCATGTGCATGTGGATCCCCTTGGTCTCCACGAACTGCCGTGCCTTGTCCACAGCTTGCACAGGATCCAACGCGTTGTCAGCCTTTAGGTACTCTATTGGCTTCCCTAGAACTTGACTACCGAGCTGCTTGAGAGCCGTTTGTATGCCCTGATCAGTTAGCGCCGAATCGTACGACATAGGGCCTGTGAAACCATCCTGGTAGGCAATCTTAAATGTGGAAACGGAACTCGAACCCTGTTGAGCGGAAGTGGCCGGCACAGAAGTCGTCGGAGCACTCGTGCTTTCCGAGGAGGTTTGACCGCAAGCCAAGCCAAACAAAGCGACGAGCGCGACCAACACCGCCATTACAAGGAACACAGATTTTCGACACATGACACTCCCCCCTTTGATTCCCGAGCACGCATCTTGCCGCAGTTGCATTTCGGCGCAACTCCACGCCATTTGGGTTGCCTCTCCCAAACCAAATGAGGGCCGGCGCAACTCTCGCCAGCCGGCCCTC
>Ga0123519_10014577_pt1 | contig 11158 bp, 10 predicted proteins | sample YelNatPaOPRAMG02_FD_87396 | JGI IMG/M metagenome (GOLD analysis project Ga0123519, IMG submission 87396) | Hot spring microbial communities from Yellowstone National Park - Yellowstone National Park OP-RAMG-02 (version 2) | ecosystem: Environmental > Aquatic > Thermal springs > Hot (42-90C) ... | reverse complement strand
AGATGAACAACGGGGATATTGTAACCGAGTGTTTTTTCCGTTTGGTCATAATGCAGATGACAAAATGGACATACATCTACTATTATCTCTGCATTTGCATTTCTTAAGTTATCTAATTTTGTCTTTGCCATCTTTATCGCAACCTCTGGAGCTCTTGCACGCACGCCCCCGCCTGCTCCACAACAAGCCATCTTATCTTTGTATTCTATAGACGAAACCCCAAGCCAAGATACTAGCTCATCTAACATTTTTGGTTTCTCAGGATTGTCTAATTTCTTTACCTTACTCGGTTTGAGAAAATGACATCCATAATGAACTCCTGCTCGTTTCTCTATTCTATTTACCATACACTTTTCTATTCGCTCTTTCCCTAAGTTGTAGAGAACTTCTGCAAAATGCCTTACTTTCACTTTTCCATCGTATCTCATTCCTATATTCGATAAATTTTCGTTTACTTCATTTCTCTTTTTCTCATCGTTATTTAATATATGCGAAATCTCGAATAGAGACCCGAAACAACCATTGCATATTGTTAGGATGTCCAATCCTAAATTTTGTGCAAGACATAGATTGCGTGCGCCTAAAGTAAGCCAAGCCGATTGTGTAAACGACCTTGTTACACCAGGAGCAGGACAACATGACGCACCCTTAATATCTATAAGTTCAACTCCAAGTTTTGAAAATACCAATCTCGTTGCAGATTCTATACCCGGATAACGTAAAGGCGCTATACAACCAAGAAAAAGAGCATATCTCATTATTTACCTCCAAACAATTTATCAGCACCCACAAGTCTTAGAAGCAATTTTACATCGTTCAAGGATTTCTCATCTGAAAGAACTGTTGGCGGCACTCCTTGTAACGATAATCGTTCTCTTTTCTGTTTATCTCCTTCGCCGAAAGGTATCATATGCCCCGTGTTCAAAATTTGCATCAGAACTTTCTTATGTTGTTCTGAAATTTTACCTTCGAGAACAGCAAGATTTCTAAGAGACATTATTATATCCACAATCTCCACACCTCTTGGACATTTTTCGACGCATGTATAACAAGTTGTGCATAACCAGATTTCATCTGAATTTAAGACATCCCTTAATCCCAATTGAGCTCGTCTTACAGTCTTTCGGGTACGAATTGCTGTTATTTTTCCTGAGGGACATATAGAAGTACATCTTCCACATTGAAAGCATAGATTTAAAGTTTCGCCGGCAATCTTTTCTATCTTATTGGCAAATGAAAGGTCAGGTTCTACGGCAGGTTCTTTTATTCTACCCATATAACTCACTCTTATTTTTATCTCCTTATTACCTCAAATTTTGTAAGATTTATTAAGATTTATTAGTGGGTAACTAGAGTTGCATTCCCCCAATCTACATCTAAAATTTTATTTCCCGAACGCACAATCCAAATCTCTGTGTTTCTATCTGCGATTGCAAGTTTAAGTTCGCGCCATTCGTTATCTCCATCTTGAATTAGACCCCCTGACAAATCAGATTTTGTAACCACATAGGTAGTTCCGTTCAGAGTAACTACACATTCGCTTGCATCTACATAACCGTTCTCAAGATTCATTAATTCCCATGATAAATTGCCTGATATCGTAATGTTCCTTACGTAAGAATGACTTTTATATTCATTTAATACCGCTGAAAGAGAATCCGCAATGAATGGCTGTGAGGTATATTCCTGAGCATCTAAAATTGCATATTTCTGTATGGTAAAACCTGCATATAATGGAAAAATATATGCATCTCTTGTAGTTCCATCATTCATCCTTATTGGATATAAATATCCCTCGTCTATGTCTAATTCTTGGTAACCCACTATCCCAGATGAGAGATATTTCTGTATTTGAGTATATGCAGTCATCCAATCACAGTATGAGCGTGATTCTCTATTATAAAATGTAACTTCGCCTGTTCTTGTATTCACGGTAACATACCCTCCCAATACTGATGAATCCATTTGCAAAAGAGGTACCTGCCAATAGGTTGTTTTATTAATAACTAGGAACCTTGCAGAAGTATCGTCAGGCACATAAAGATGCTGTTTATTGAACCATTGATGCCAAAGTCCAAGCCGGTTCTGTCCCCAGAATGATACCCAATCATAAACATACCAGTCAGGATACACTACTTCTAACCAAGATGGTATCGAGGAATCTGTAACTGCATATTCCCATCTTCTGTCCAAGTTAGTTGCATCTACAATTAGGATTTTCTTTAATTCGACTATATTATTTACAACTTGTCTTTCGCCTAAATACACAACAAAATAAGGATTGTATGAATCGTCCATATCAAATCTAATTTGCACAACTTCAAGTTCACCTGCATATTGGTCAAACAAAGGCTGATACAATCGCCATTTCCATTCGATACGTTCCTGATGAACAGAGATTTCTTTGTTTACTCTATGAACAACATCAGGGTTTTCCCTAGACATGTTCGAAGGTAGGTTTTCTACATATACAAAGAATGGAATCTTCTTTTCACCCATCCACTTTGCATATTGATACAAAGGCACATTAATCCAAACAAATTTTCCATTTACATAAGATGGGTCTGTATTTGTTGCTAGGTCATAAGGGTCAGTAGAATACATTGCTGCAGTTTCGCCGTATGCTCTATGGATATATTCGGTTGCAAGACGCCATGAGATTACTCGTACCTCTTCTGGGTCATCTAGCGTTCTTTCATTGTCTCCAGTTACTTGATTTTTGCTGTCGTTCAATCTTCGATATAAAGTATTATTTACTCCATCAGGAAAGACTGTAGGCGCAATCGATGACCAAATAAGCATAAATAAAATTATTATCGCAATCAGTCCTCTAAATTTTAGGATTGGTTTATTCAAATTTACCATCTTGTCCAATTCTATTCTTTTAAAATTGTATCTGATTTTTCCTTTTAATCCCTGAAGAACTAATCCTACAATTATCAGTATCTCAAGCACAAAGAGGAATTCCAAGACAGAACCTATGTAATATGCCCAGGTTACATCCATGAAAAGAATAATTATTTCAATAACAATCAAAGATATGATAACTGGTCTAATATCGATACATATCTTGCCTATGGTTAAATGCCATTTCCTGAATTTAACTTTCCTTTTCTCATTCTCTTTGTCTATCTCCTCCTCTTCGCATCTGTGTAAGTATAATCCTAACGCGAGAGCAAAAAGAATTCCCATTAAATACATTCCTGCAAACATCGGTTGAGATATTCAAAATACGATATTTACCACTTTCGATTTAACTATCTACTATGATATTATCTGAATTGTAGGGCACATGTAGAGCACTGTAGAGCACAGAAAATATTTATATTGCTTGCTTGTTAAGTATGTAAGGGGAATTCTTATGGCTTGGGTTAAGGCTTGGAGCAAATCTTGGATTTTGAGAAAAATAGGTCTTTTTATAGGCGTGTTTGTGATTGTAATGTTACTTAATTTACCTCTTACTTATGTTCATCCAGGCAAAGATACAAACAATATAAAAAACAATATAGATAACAAGGAGATTGAAAAAAACGAAATTAAGATTGAGGAAAATAACGATTTTAACATCGAAAAAAAGGTAGATGATATTCATGATGAGAAAGTTAATACGAATCTTAATAACTTTGAAAAAATTACCAATGAGAAAATAAACGAATATCCGAGCGAAGAAGATAACTTTGCAAACTTAGAGCAGAAGAAGGTGCATTTCGATACAGATAGAGAAGGGGTTACGGTTAATTTAGGCGGTATAACAACCGCGACATTAAGAAGTGTAATGTATAGTCCAAATGGGAATGTTGCTCTTCTTTGTGGAAGTTCAGGGACTATTTACAAATACGATTCGAATACAGGCGAATTTAAGAAAATCCAAGCCTCAACTACAAAAACACTTTACAAGATAGGATGGCATCCTGGAGGACAGTGGGCTTTGCTTGTAGGAGCATCTGGCGTAGTTTTAAAATACGAACTTTCAGGCGATAAAATCACTCCTTTATCCTCAGGTAGCACGAAAACATTGTATGATGTTGTGTTTATGCCCGACGGGACTGCTGCATATATAGCAGGCTCATCAGGATGTGTTTTAAAATACTCGTCTGGAAAATTTGAAACAAAGACTACTGGGACAACAAAAACGATATACTCTTGTGGAGTAACTTCAGATGGGAGCATAGTAGTATTTGTGGGCTCTTCAGGCTTGGTGCTTACCTATAACGGAAAAGAGTTTAAGAACATCACCTCTTCTACTACGAAGACGCTTTATGCTATTGCAATGAAGAACGGAGCTAGCGAAGGGTTAATTGTCGGCTCGTATGGTATTGCGCTGAAATTTAGGCATAGTTATTCTTCAGATACGCTTACCTCGGTTAGCACAGGGACTACAAAAACATTGTATGCTGCGACATGGTATGGCGATTTTGCACTTGTGGTTGGGTCCTCAGGGATAATCCTGAAATACAATGGTATATCTTTCACAGAAATTGGCGCGCCTGCACGCTCTACAAGAACAGTATATGGAGCATCGTTAAAACCAGATGGTTCTGGAAATGCGCTCATGGTCGGAAGTTCAGGCGCGATATATGGATTAAAAGGGAGCATTGCAACTTGGACTTGGATGTTATACAATGCACTTGACTGCGACCTTGCAAGTTGGAATGTAAGAGGTAAGATTCAGCAAGTAGGCTCTTCTGCAAAAGTTAACTTCGTCATGCTAGACGATGGACCTGGTGTTGGAGATTCGAACATTACCTATGTAAAGCAGTATTCTCTCGAAGTGATAAAAAATCTTGGAGAGGTATCGACAGGTGATAAAAATGTGCTTAGGGATTTTATAAAATTATGTGCTGAGAGGTATCCTGCGGAACATTATGGTTTGATGATTTCAGGTCATTCGATTTCTGCACTTGCTGGTTTTGGTGCTGACGACAATACGAATGGAGGACCTAGATACTTATCAGTTTCAGATATGCAATGGGCTCTGGCTCAGGGTGGTGTGCACTTTGACTTGTTCGTTGCAGGAACATGCGTTTGGGGTGGCGTTGAGTTTGCATACGAGTTTAGAGAATATGCAGATTACATGGTTGCCTCACAGGAAGTAAGTTATGGTTTTACATCGAACTCTTGGGCATATGCATTAAAAAGCACGCCGCAAATGGATGCAGTCCAACTTGGCAAGAAATTCGTCGATATGTATTATAGTTCATGCTCCTCTTGGGATGACGGTATAACTGCTGCTCTATATGATTTGAAAAAAGTAGGGACACTTGTTACAAAGGTTGATGAACTTGCAGATGTCCTTTCTGCAAAGTATAGTACATACAAGACAGAGATTGATTTGGCAAGAAACATAACCGAGACTATAGAAGGGGTTGAGCATGTGGTTCTTACTGCATATACTGACCTTTATGACCTTGCATATAATATAAAATCAAAGGTGCCCGATAACACTATAAAGGCGAAAGCACAGGCAGTTATGGATGCAGTTTCTCAAGTGGTCCTTTATGAGAAACATGTAAGTTATGGAAAGAACGCAAAGGTGCATGGTATTAACATATTCTATATAACAAAGACCACGCAGGGAGGCAGGTTCACTCCATCTATGTATCACACTCTAAACATCGATTTTATTACAGATACAAGTTGGGACGAGTTTGTTCAACTTGCTTACTAACCTGCATATTTTTGTTTCTTCTTTTTTAGTCTTTTCTTAGTCTTTGTCTTAGACGTTTTCCAACTTTCTGATAAAGTTGGCTTGGGCGTTTTATGCATTATGCATCTTGGTTTTTACCTACATCTTGGTTTTTTACGGCTTGGAGATTTTGTTGATGAGTGATTTTGATGTTGGATTTTGATTTTTGATAACGATGTATAGATAGGTATCTGTGATATATTTGGCTTTGATATGTGCGATTGATATGTTTGATATAATTAAAGTATATATGCACAAATTGCTTAAATACTACTCAAACAAAAGAGTGATTAAGAAGGGAGAACCTTTGGTTGAGATGAGGATAAGCGCAAAAAGAGAAGTTGGCTTGGGCTTTACAGACATTACAGCCACAATCTTGCGCTTATATGTCTTGACAACAAAGGAATGCTCCCTATGGAAATAAGAGGTGATGATGTGAATGGGAAAATAAGCAAAATAGGAAGTTTTGCGCTTGCCGCGGTCTTTTTTTTAAGCGCATTTGTAGCAATCGTTGGCAGTGCAGACGTGCAGGGACAGGGAACGAGCAATTGGCTTGTAAACAAAGTTGAGAGAGAGGAAGGAGTAACAGACAAGTTGGGTGGTGGAAACTATGTTGCTGTTAAGTTCGGCAACGACTCTTGGTTTGCAGTTATATACGGAACACAGGAACATCCAAACTCGATTGTAATATGCAGCATAACGCAAAGATATCTAGGGGCTGCTAAGGTAGTCAACCAGAATGGCAATGTTATATTCGAGCAGGCGCCAATTCGTGTTCAAACAGTATACGCGCTAAGACTGTCCACAATTTACGAATTCAACGATTCTAACGAAAATGGTATTTGCGATATCGAAAGAACTGCATCAAACGATGTCGATTATATAGAACATGAACATATTTTCAAGAGAGCACCGCTTTGGGGGGCTTGGACTCTTTCGTCTATAAACGACACGATTTCAAATGACAACAAGACAAGAACGCTTGAATTCTCGCTAACAAGAACTGATATCGAATATAAGAGATACCTATTCACAGTTCCCGGAATAAAACTTGAAAAAGTGCAGTTCAACTTCAAGTTAAAAGCAGAATTAGTTGAGGTGAATGGCGTATCGTATCCAACCTATGTTGTTACAGTAGCCTCAGACCCAGTCCAAAAATACAAAGTTACAAAATCAGAAGAGGGACCTACAAAAACATTCAACGGAACTGTTGCAAAATATACAGTTAAGGCAGACCATATAATAGAAGGTTGGGACTTTGCTGAGAACAATACCAACCCATATCTGCTTCTTGAAACGCAGGCAATAGTAGCCAACCATGTAGGCGAAGGAGTATCAAAATGGGGACAGGCTCAGTTCATGAAGAACGAAACGAACGGCACAGCGAACATGGAGACAGATAACGGAACGATGGCTCTTGGGACCGATTCAAGTTCGGACGAGGGCAATTCCACGGGCTTACCTAAAAGGATGTATAACCATCCGAGAATCGAGTTGAAAGACAAATGGAATAGATTGGGACACTTTACATGGGTTACCAAGGTAAATGTTACAAAGAACGGTGTTACCGAAGAAAAGAACATGTATTATCAAATACAGGGAGCATTCAAATTCCTATATGGTTCGCCTGGAACTACATCTTTCCTAAAAGGGTTTGTAATCATAGGAGGTTTCTCATATCCAGGGGGAGATTTGATTTATCATGACCCTGAGATGGGTGCCGAAAATACACTCCCATACATAATAGAAAAATCGCCTACAAGCCCAAAGAAGGGCAGACTGCCCGGCTTCGAAGCAATAGGACTCCTTGCGGCTCTTGGTGTTGCCTCGATCGTTCTTCTCTCAAGGAAGAGAATCTAAAAGAAAACAGGGGGTGGAAGGATGCATATCGGACATATAAGTAAAAAAGTGCCTGTATCTTTCCTCCTCCCAATTCTATTTTCCATATTTTTTTCTCAAGGTTTTTTTGTTACTTTTTCAGACGCAGAGAATGTTAAAGAGATAGATTTGAAAGATGTTTCTGTGTTAACAGGTTCAACTTCTCAATTAGGTGGCGGGGACTATTTTGCACTCTCTTATGGAAACACTCTTTTTGGAGTTGTTTATGGTAATTCTACGAATCCTAATTGTGTATCCGTATTTTCTATTACCACGCGAATAGTTGGTGTTGCAGACGTTTACGGCGAGAAAGGTGCAAAGATTGCAGATGACATGCCAATCGAAATACAATCTATAAGTGCATTGAAGATGCTTTACATAATCGAATGGAAAGATGAGAATTCTGATGGAGTGTGCAATTTTAGAAGATTTTCTGAAGGATTGAACAATACTTCAATATTGGGATTTGAACGAGTTTATAAAGGAGTTGACTTAAACGGTTGTTGGAGCATATCTTCGGTCCAAGAATCATATTCAAATAACGAGAGAATTTGGGTTTTCTCTATATACAGAGAGAATCTAACATATAGACAGATAAACAATTCAGTTTTCGAAGATAGGCTCGAACGAGTTCAATTCAATTTTGCAATAAAGGTATCTCTTAATAATGTTAAAGGAATGAATTATCCGACCTACAAGGTTTTGGTAAGTAAGCGGCTTGGGGATTTTCACGTCGACACAGTCGAAAAAACAGGTAGTGCAAACTACACTGGAAAAGAATTGGCGTTTTCTTCAAAGGTTGATAACATCATAGAGGGTTGGGATTATGACATATCAAACGAAAAACCTCGACTACTTCTTGAAACTGCATGGCTATTTGGTAATAAAGCATCGAGAAACGTTGCCTTATGGGCAAAGGATAGAGTTATGAATTCACAAACGAATGGCACCTTACATATATCCTCAGAAAATGGCGAATATGATATCTCAAGAGAAAGTTCAGAATATTCTGATAATCCAATGAAACTACATCCAAGACCGATTGCAATTGCAGATTCTTGGCAGAAGATTGGATATCTAAGATGGGTTACTGATGTGAATGTTACGAGAAACCAATCTGAAAATATGGAAAAGTCATATATGCAAGTTCAGGCTTGGAAACCAATCTATTTTCTTAACGAGTTTGCAATCTTCGAAGGTGTTGCCCTGTTCTGCGGTTTTTCTTATCCTGCTGGCGATAAGATATTACATGACCCAGAATTAGGTGGTTCCTATTACATATTAAATCCGTATGTGAATGAAAGAACCCAAAGATGTGTGTGGGTGATTACCCTATTTGTAATAGGTACAACTGCGATAGTTTCGAGTGCAGCAGGGATTACATATATAAAACGCAAACAGGAACAGAGGTTTTTTGATGAATGTATAAAACTTGAACCTCTTAATTCAAGAAAGAGAGATAAGAGAGAGTTTTGGGATAAATACATATAACTTAAATAATAAATTTTGAAGAAATAAACGTAGAATATACCTGGAAAAGATGCATCTTTCCCTGATATTATGTTTTTACTGGATACTATGGAAAGATAAGTATGCAAATGTAAGCGAAGAATAAGGTTTGAGGGGTATCACCTTGAGGAGAGCACATGAGTAGAACTCTTGGGAAAAGAATATATACTGGCTCGTTATTTAAGAACCATTCAGGCTTGGATGGTAATGAGGTTATGGAGAATATCCAAAACTGAGTTAATCCAAATTCTGAGCCTGATAGAATGTCGGAGGAGTCAGAGATGGCAAAGAGGGCTGTGGATAGGAAAACAAACCCGGCGCTCGTATCTCTTATACAAGACTTGAAGAAAGCCTCGTATGAGAGAAAGGCACCAATCTGGCGAGACATTGCTGAAAGATTGGAAAAGCCTTCGAGCAAACGGGCAGAACTGAATCTAAGTAGATTGGATTTGTATGCGAAAGCGAACGAAACGATAGTAGTGCCTGGAAAGGTTCTCGGTGCAGGGAAAATTACCAAGCCGGTAAAAGTCGCTGCGTATGCGTTCTCAAGTTCGGCTATGGACAAAATCACCCTGGCCGGTGGTAGCGTATTAACAATTAGAGAACTAATAGCAGAGAATCCGAAAGGTACTAATGTGAGGATTATGGTATAGGTGAGAACATGACGGCATACATAGATGCAGATGGACTCGTTCTTGGAAGGCTTGCGACAAATATCGCAAAGAGAATCATGAAAGGAGAGAATGTAGTTGTAGTAAATGCAGAGAAGGCTATAATTACAGGCTCAAAAGATGATATAATGGAGAGATATAAGCATAAGAAAAGTGTAGGTTCTTCGAGAAAAGGACCTTATTATTCACGCATGCCTCACATGATGCTAAAGAGGACAGTAAGAGGAATGGTACCTCGCAATCAACCATCAGGTAGATTGGCAATGAAAAGACTTATAGTTCATATCTCTGTTCCTGAAGAATTGAAAGGACAGAAATTCGAAAAAATTAAGAACGCATCAGAGATAAGAACTGCGAAATATATGCGGCTTGGAGAAGTTGCGAAACTTCTTGGAGCAAAGTTCTGAATGAGGTGTTGAAATGCCAAAAGTTAATACAGTTCATACGAGCGGAAAAAGAAAGAAAGCAACTGCCCGTGCAACAATCACAAAGGGAATAGGACGCATAAGAATAAACAGTATTCCTATAGAACTTTATCAACCTGAACTTGCACGCTTAAAGATGCTTGAACCAATCCAGATTGCAGGCGAACTTGCAAAACAAGTAGACATAAATGTGTCAGTTAACGGCGGAGGTGTTATGGGTCAAGCAAATGCGTGCAGAACAGCCATAGCACGCGCGTTAGTGAATTACTTTGATGATAGAACACTTGAAAGCACATATAGAGCATATGATAGAAGCCTTGTGGTAAACGATGCAAGACAGAAGGAGCCAAAGCATCCTGAGGGCAGAGGCGCAAGGAAGAAATATCAGAAATCATATAGGTAGTGGGAAAGTAAAAATTCGAAGGTGTAGAAATGATAATTCCAGTAAGATGTTTTACCTGTGGAAAGGTCATTGGAGCAGCATACGAAGAATATAAACTAAGAGTAAATAACGGGGAAAAACCTAAAGATGTACTCGACTCGCTCGGAATAAAAAGATACTGCTGTCGAAGGATATTTATTTCACATGCAGACTTAATAGACGAAGTTGCTCCTTTTGGCTAAATTTTTACTTTTTTTCTTTTTCTTGGTATAGTAATAGTTTTGAAGAAGTTTGAATAGCTAGTTTTTGGCTAGTTCAATCCAATGATATATCCATCGTCAGTAATATCTATTCTCTCTGCTGCTGGAACTTCTGGAAGACCCGGCATTGTCATAATCTGACCTGTGAGCGGAACTATGAATCCTGCACCTGCTGAGATACGAACTTCGCGCACAGTCAATTTCCAATCGCAAGGCGCACCTTTTATCTTTGGATCGTCTGTAATTGAACGCTGTGTCTTTGCCATATTTATTGGCAATTTATCGTAACCTAACTTAGTTAGAATGTTTATAGTCTCCTCTGCTTCAGGCGTATAAACAACATCTTT
>Ga0123519_10014575_pt1 | contig 11158 bp, 2 predicted proteins | sample YelNatPaOPRAMG02_FD_87396 | JGI IMG/M metagenome (GOLD analysis project Ga0123519, IMG submission 87396) | Hot spring microbial communities from Yellowstone National Park - Yellowstone National Park OP-RAMG-02 (version 2) | ecosystem: Environmental > Aquatic > Thermal springs > Hot (42-90C) ... | reverse complement strand
TTTGGAGGTGGCCGGCTCGTCCAAACAGTCGATCAAGCTGACACGCAATCCGTGCGCCCTCAAAAGGCTTCCAATCGAGAGGAGGCCGAGAGGCTTAACCCAGAAGTTGTAGGCAGCAAAGTCAGTGATCCAAGGATGGACTAACAGGATATGGGGCTGTTGTTTCATCCCTTCAATTTTAACCCAAATGGAGGGATTCGGGTGGTCCGTGCGATCAAAAAGACTTCGAGGCAAAAACCCTTGACAGATTTTTCTCGTTATGATAATTCGAACTCAAGTTGAGCGATTTTCGCCGGCCATTTAGACTGTGACGAGGTCCCCAGACCTTTAAATGCCATTCTCGCAGGGCAGCGGCAACCGCTCGTTACGACACTATACGGGTCAACGCTTTAGCCCCAACGTGTCCCGTGGATTTAGCGGTAGCTGTCCTAAAGCTCCTTTTGCCCTCGCCGCGGTCTTTCAGCCCCGTCAGAATCGCTCAATTTAGGTCAAACGGAATCAGTTAAAGCAACAACCTTTGTCGATTGGGGATAAGTGAAAATGAATCCTAAGGCCGGGATTTGGAAGCGTGGAGCCAGGCCTTATTTTTTAGGAGGGGAACGATGGCTAATGGGAAAGAGAAGATCATATTCGTATTAGCATCCGCCCTGGTCCTCGTAACGGGAGGGTGGGAACATACCTGTGGAGAACCCTTTGCCTATCCCACCAGTTATGAGATGAGAACCATTTCGACCATCGATCTGGAAACAGGAAGTTTGGTCGGGTCTCCCGTCGACCTGGGGATTTATCCCAGAGGGGTTTCGGTCAATTCGGATGGGACACGGGTGTACATCGTTGGGGACCACGAGTATTGGTATGAATACGGCGTTCTCAAAATCTTTGACACGGCGAGCGGAAGGATCATTCGAAGCGATGGTTGCGGCGAGTTCCCCCAGGGCGTCGCGGTAAGCCCGGCTGGGGACAGGCTCTATGTAACTAACTATGGTCAGAATTCGCTTATCGTCTACGATGGCGATGGAAAATCCCTTGATGTCATCGATGCAGGAGTCATGGGGCCTTTTGGGGTGGCTGTCCACCCATCAGGAGACCGTGTTTATGTGACCGGCCGGACCACTTTTGAACATACTGTATCCGCAATAGATGCAGCCACATACGCCGTCACCGCCTGGAGGCGTCTTGAATACTGGGCCGACCTGGGAATTTGTTCGTTTTGGATTAAAAGCGAACCCTACGGCATTGCGGTCAATCCGGCAGGGACCCGGATCTATGTGACAGGCTATACGGAATATTGGTGCCTGAACTGGACGAAGTATGGAACCGTTCACGTTCTTGATGCAAACACGCTTCAGATTATCAAGCGAATCGAAGGGCTTCCTTATAACGAGCATTGCAGTTCCCAACTCGGTGAGTACTGCGGACCGAGAGGAATTGCGGTGAGCCCCACGGGCAAAAGGGTCTACGTTGCGAACGTGGATTCTGTTTCGGTGATCGATGCTGAAACCAACGAGCTGCTCACTAATATAGCGGTTGATCCGGGTCCCGAGGGCCAGGGTCTCCAGGGCATCGTCGTCAGTAAAGATGGGACTCGAGTCTACGCTACGAATACGGGAAACTCCCGAATCGAGGTAATTGACGCTGTAACGAACGAGTTACTTACACCCATCCAGGTACCCCATCCCCCGTTCTCTTTTGGGAACTTCATGTCTCTCGGCTTCGGAGTCTCCGTCACCCCCCTTACTCACGATTTTGGCGAGGTGGCCGTCGGGGCATCTACCGCCCCGAAAGAATTTACCATCAAGAACGAATTAGCCCTCGAACCCTACGCTCTGGGAGCGGTTTCCGTAACAGGCCAGGATGCCATCCACTTTACCATTTATGAAGATAACTGCTCGGGTCGGACGTTATCCCCGCTGGAAAGCTGTACCGTCAAGGTGGCCTTTACTCCTCACTACTACTACTCCAAGGAGGCGGCCCTGAGCATCGAGGGATCGGGGATCCGTGCCAAGTTGAAAGGGGTGGGTGGTCCTCTCGTTCCTTCCAATTTGAGAGGATTTGTCTTTGATGAGGATGGGGTTGCGGTACCAGGCGCGAGCGTCTGGGTCGGGGCATCGTTCACGACCACCGATTCCATGGGCTTCTACCGTTTTGACGATATTTCTTTCGGGGACAACATCCCTGTCCTGGTCGGAAAGAGCGGGTATTCTTCCTATTCCGGGACGATCAACATTCCACCCAATACGACCCTCCTGAGAAGCTTTACGCTCTACCATTCTTCGGCAGGAGACATCAAGATCACGGGGATTCGCGGTGCCTATTCGGGCCACGTTTTCTACATGGAGCGGATACCGCACAGCGTGGAATATACAGTGAACGTAGACTGGGGGATCCATTCGCCGGGGAGCGTCAGATTCATCACTCCTGGTGGCATTGTCGATGTTCCCACAACAGAAAATTCCGTCTCAAGGGAGTTCGACATGGGCGACTTCCCTCCATGTACCAAATTGAGCGTCATCGCGATCGGAGGAGACGGAAGTCTCTCCGAATTGAAGGAGGCTGACTTCACCATCATGCGTTTGATCCCCTACGTACCTGGGCTCACCCCGGTCGATCTGGGAGACCGTTTTTCTTTTGAGTCAAAGGTCGGCCTCAATTTGAAGATTTTTGAAGAGGGGGTGGGAGGAACGGCCATCCCTCTGACGATTCCTCTTTTTGGCGGGCATGAATTCAACTTGAAGTTCATTCCCGAGGTCCGTTCGGAAGTGACAAGCGGCGGTGAAGCCACCTACGAACTGGCGTGGAATAATGTAGTCAAGGGAAAAGCCGGAGGGCTTGAGTACGAGTTGACTCCGAAGCTCGGGATCAGCGGCACTTTTTCAGATTCAGAATGCCGCTGGCAATGGGGAGGCTTGGCAGGGGTTTCGGGAAAGGTGGAGCTATCCAAAACGTGGCCGACGGTCGTCGTAATCGGGCCGGTACCGGTTCCCGTCTTCTTCAAACTCTCCTTTGAACTTGAGGCGGATGCCACCCTCAAGATAATGGATTTAGCTCCCATCAAGATGAATGGAGAACTCGATATCAACCCCTATCTCCGGGGCTCTGTAGGGGTGGGGGTGGATGACGTATTGAACGGTCAAGTCTGGGTTGGAGCGGGAGCAGATTTTGTGCTCCAGTGGCCCCAAGATCCCACGTTGAAAGAATTAACCGTCTATGTCAATGGGGGATTTACGGGTGTTCTCTTCCTGTTTGAGTATGAACAGGAGCTCTTTAGGGCCGAGTGGGCGCTATACGAAGGGCCCTCTCCGACTCCCTTCGTGTTCCAAACGAAAGGAGAGCCCAGGCCTTTTCGGAGGGGCTATCTCAACGTTCCGGGATATGGGACTTTTGTGAACAGGCCGAAACACTTTAGGACCTCTGTTTCAACGAGAGCTCCTTTCGGTGCTCCGGTCTCCTCCCCGATCCAATTGGCAGTTTTCCCTTATTCCAGCCCGAGTCTTTCTGCGAGCAACGGTAATCTCTATCTGACCTGGTTATACGACGATCCTGTAAGGACGTCTCTCAATAGAACCCAGCTTGTTTTCACATCCTGGGACGGCAGTGCCTGGAGCGCCCCGCAGCCTGTGGCAGACAATGGGACAGCGGACTTCCGTCCCCAGATCGCTACCTTCTCGGATGGTTCGGCGCTGGTGGTATGGGAGGACGAAAGGATCGTTTTCGAAGATACAGCCACGATAGAAGAAATGGCGAGGAATCTGGAAATATCAACCTCCATTTTCAACCCGCTTACAAAAGCTTGGGAAGGCTTTCAGAGACTTACTTCCAATGATCATCTGGACCGAAACCCGAAGATTTCGGGGATATCGAAGAATGACGTCCTTCTCACTTGGGTCTCGAATGAAGCAAACGACCTGCTCGGAAGCGCTTCCAACCCCAATAAGCTTTGGTACAGCCGGTTTGACGGGAGCGCCTGGAGCCCACCCCAGGCGATAGCCGAGGTGCCTTACCCCATTTTGAAAACGAGTTTCGCCTATGACGGAACGATAGGGCATCTCATCCTAAGCGTCGATACCGACGGCGACGCCTCAACCCTCGAAGATCACGAGCTTTACAAAATAACCTATAGCGAGGGCGTCTGGAGTGCTCTGACAAGACTGACGAACGACACGGTGACCGATACGAACCCAGAGGTCGTTCTTGCCTCGAATGGTGACTTTGTTCTCGTTTGGCTAAAAGGGGATGAGTTATCGAGCGTCACGAATTTCGACATGGGTTCCCGAACAGTGATCAAGAGAGCAGATTCTCAGGGGCTTCCCGTCAATTTCAAGATGGCACCTTCGTCGGATGGGACGTTGGCACTTCTTTGGGCTGACCCCGTGGGCTACGGCTCGGATCTGAGCGTGATGTTCTATGACCCGACTTACCAGGTTTGGGGAGGTGCCAAGCGATTGACCAACGATCCGCAGAGGGAAAGGGATTTTGTTTTTTCTTTCTATGCACCGGACGCGATCATCACTGTGTATGATCGCGATACGATAGAACAGAAGGAGACCACCCGGGTTACGCCAGGGGGCAGAGAGATTCGTTTCGAAATTCCGGAAATTGTGGGCACCGATCTTTACATGATGCAATACACTTTGCAAAGCGATCTCGCTCTGGAGCAAGGGAGCCTGGCGGTTGATCCACCGAACCCAAAGCCTGAGACGAAGGCCGTATTGAGCGTGAATGGGTGGAATCCAGGGGATAGGGCGGTGAAAGATGTTCCCATTGCCTTCTATCTTGGGGATCCTGCGAGCGGAGGGACAAAGATCGGAGAGACCCTGATATCGGAGGTTCTTAAACCCGGTGAGGTGAAAAAAGTCTCTGTGGACTGGATCGTACCTCGTACGACGAGCCCGCTTCAGGTTTTTGCCGTGATCGATCCCGAGGGTATCTTCGATCCGGTGAACCGGACAAATAACAAGGTCGCCATGGGAATCGTGAAGCCTGATCTCACTATCCGGACGACCTGGTGGGAAAGGATAACTCCCAATCTTCTTTCCATCACCGCAAGGATTGCAAATGAGGGAGGTATAGCGGCCGGCGGGATGACGTTGAAGTTCAAGAGGGATTCCGCGGCCGGGCCGGTTCTTCATACGGAGAACCTCGGTTCGGTTGGACCCTACGAGTCGATCGATGTGAATTTCTTATGGGACGTATCCGGTCTTCCTGCGCCGAAATATACGGTCTTCATTGTCGTTGACGAGGAGAATGGGGTGGATGAGTTCAGCGAAGAGAATAACGAGGATACGATCGTCATCGAAGGACATCTCCAGGATATTTCGGTGACACCGCTTTCGCAGGGCTTCGGTTCTGAGATAGCAGGAAGGCGATCTTCGCCCAAGTCGATTACCGTTTCGAACACAGGCACAGCAGACCTTGAGATAGGGACGATCAACCTCACCGGTCCAGATTCCTCTGAGTTCGATACGCAAAATGACAACTGTTCAGGTCGTGCGGTTAAGCCTGGTTCGGACTGCGTGCTGGAGGTGGTATTTATGCCAACCGGGGCAGGCGCGAAGGAAGCAACGTTAAGCATCCCTTCGAACGATCCGGATACACCGGTTGTTGAAGTCGCCCTGGCCGGGACAGGCATTATCGCTCCTATCCTTTCCGTGAGGCCACCTTCAGTCGATTTTGGCGCTGTGGAGGTGAATCATTCCTCTTCTCCGCAGACGATTACCATTTCCAACCTCGGCAAGGCAGATCTCGTTATTACCTCTGTTGGAATTTTGGGAGGAGACAGCGCCATGTTCGGTGTGGCCGATGTCACCTGCGGAGGCCTTACGTTCATGCTGGCACCCGAGAGCTCGTGCACGATCACAGTGACGTTCACCCCTACCTCCGAGGGGACAAAGACCTCTTTTGTTCGAATCTCCTCGAACGACCCCGAGGCGTCAACCCTCGACGTGGCCTTGGTCGGATCGGGAATGGACGTTGTGCCCCCCGCCGGTTCGATCACGATTGACTCCGGCGCGGCTTACACGAAATCAGCGTCGGTCACCTTGAGCCTCACCTGTGATGATGGACCGGGAAGCGGATGTGCTCAAATGAGGCTGAGTAACGATGGAATCACCTGGCTCCCGCCAGAGGCTTATAGGGACCTAAGGCCATGGACCCTGAATATGGGTTGCTGGTCAAGGAGGGTTCCCCTGATCATCCATAACTTCCAGCCGAACTATCAGACCCGATTGATCGTCCCTTACGATTCCGAGATGCGACCTGATTTTGCCGACCTGAGATTTCGCGACGAGACAGCAGGGATGGAGCTCCCTTATTGGTTCGATAAGAAGGAAAACGGGGTTTACGCATCGGTCTGGTTTAAAACGGGGCCAAATAACAACGTCTTCATGTATTATGGCAACGCGGAGGCAACGACCGGGGAGAGTGCGAAAGAAACCTTTGAGTTTTTTGACGACTTTTTGGGAACGGCCCTGGATTCCGACGAGTGGGTTCAGCAAACGGCTGGAGGAGGCCATTTGACCGTTGGGTCGGGTGTCTTAACCCTTGATTCAAGTCCAAGCCAAGGGTACGCAGAGATCGAAAAGATTTTATCCCTTCCTTATCAGGTTGAGGCCCGGATCCAGGTGAGCAATGTGTACTCGCACAATCGAGTGAGAGGGCTCGGTTCGGGCGCTCCCTTTGATGTCGGCATAGGGTTTGACGATGGGGGGCCGATGAGAGTCTTTTTTGGAGGTTACTCGTTCGTTTCCACTCCGGTCAATGAGTATATCCGCATTAGAGCAGCGCACAGCGGATCCGTTAATACGTGGGGGCTTTACTGGGAAGATGGCTCAACGGTCTACGCCAATTCCTATTCTGGCACCCCGTCCCGGATTGGATTCTCTGTGGGAGACGACAATGGATCCTACTATGGGAAAGTGGCAATAGACTGGCTCTTCGTGAGGAAGTACGCGGAGGTTGAACCGGAGGTTTCTTTGGGCGTGAAAGAACCTTTGTCAGCCTGTTCGGGCGATGGGCTGAAGACGGTCTATGCTATGTTCGGCGATCTCGCGGGAAATTGGTCAGGGATTTATAGCGATACCATCATCCTCGATACCGTCATTCCTACGACCACCGCGACACCACCGGGCGGTTGGTACACTTCCACTCAGATCGTCACTTTGTCGGCTGACGAACCGGCGACGATTTATTACACCAGGGACGGAACGACACCCACGATGGGGTCCGATGTCTACTCAAGCCCTCTCATCATCTCAACCCCAACCACGCTGAAGTTCTTCGCCGTCGATCTGGCGGGCAATATGGAAGGGGTCAAGACCGAGGTTTACACAATTGCCCATACCCTTAGCGTGAGCAAAAAAGGGACAGGAACAGGCAAGGTGACAAGCGATCCTCCGGGAGTCGATTGCGGGGGAGATTGTATCGAAGCCTATGAAGCGGGCAAGGTGGTTCAACTGACCGCTCTCGCAGACGCAGGTTCCTTTTTTTCGGGGTGGGAGGGATGTGACAACCCGAGCGGGGCGCTATGCCACCTGACGATGGACGAGGACAAAAACGTCACAGCAACCTTCACGCGTCTCGTCCCGAAGATGTCGGTGAGCCGGGTTTTGTTGCAGGAAGATTTTTCGTTGGGGATTCCTGAGACGTGGCTCGTGGGGGGAGGATGGGTGAAGGGGCCTTCTGGCGTGCCCTGTGGGAATCAGGTGATCGGAAATCCCTTCGTGGAGCCCTGGGCGATTGTCGACTCGTCGGATGCCTCGTGTCTCGAGACGAAGGACGAAAGGCTTTATACGCCAGTGTTTGATGCGAGCCGATGCAGTAGGCTGACGCTTCTCATGAGCAGCCAATTTGATTATGAGGCCGGAAGCAGCGGGAGGGTGATGGTGAGAGGGGATGGAGGTGAAGCCTGGTTGGAGGTCGATTCAATAGGGGAAGATCAAGGGCCGGACTGGAAGGAACTGGAGATCAGTTCTGTGGCGGGGAGGGAGGAAGCAGAGATCGGATTTTTGTATTCAGCGATCGATGGTTATTGGGCGCTGGATCACGTGTGGGTTATGTGTGAACCTGCGGAGTCAGAGATGAGGAGTCCTGTTTCGATGAGTTCATCGCCCCATGTCTTTGTGATTCAAAATAGAGGGACAGCGGCTCTCGAGATGGGAAACCTATCGATTGCTGACGGAGATGTGTCACAGTTTCGTATCCCCTCAGGGGGTGACGGATGCTCGGGAAGAGTGTTGGCTCCGATGGAATGGTGTGTTGTGGAGGTGGTCTTTGAGCCGACAACAGAGGGAGACAAGGAAGCAAATCTCAGCATTCCATCGAATGACCCTGGATCGCCAATTCTTGTCAAGTTGATCGGAAGAGTGGTTCGCTTCTTTGCGGAGCCGAAAGAAGGAACCTTCGGTACAGAGGTTAGACTGAGGGGCATGGGTTTTGGTGGGAAGAGGGGGAAGGTGTTGATCGGCGGTGTTTCGGTGAAGGTGATTGAGTGGAATGAGGACGTGATTCACGGCCTGTTAAGCAAAGTGCCATCCCCTGGAGATCATGATATTGAGGTACAGCGGAAGGAGCCGAAAGGAGCGGTACCTCTTATTGAAGAAGGTACGTTTAAGATTAAAGGTCCGGAGATATACCGGGTCTTTCCGGCGAGCGGAAGCGACGGAGATTCAGTGGTCGTCAGAGGGAAATATTTCGGAACAAAGAAAGGGAAGGTCTATCTTGGAGAGAAGGCTTGTAAGGTGTTGCGGTGGGCAATGGATTCTTGGACCGGGATTGGTGAAGTGGAATTCCTTGTGCCCAAAGGCCTTGCGAAAGGGACCTATGACCTTACCATTAGCAACAAAGTGGGCATGGGAAAGGATACGTTTACTATCCGTTGAAATGGGCTTGCTTCGCCGAAGGTAGAAAATACGAACATTAAGAAGCTGTAGGAAAATTGCCTCAGTGTAGGGCCCTCCGGAGGGATGAGCGTCTTTTCGGAGCCTTAGAATGGGCATCGTCAGATTTTTCCGGGACAAGGGCGCTTCTTCAACTTCTTGCAATTTAACCGGATTCGCGGTTACGCCTTGGCCCCTTAAGGGGGCGCCCCAAACCTTCTCAAATCCGCCCATCCCTCCAGCCTCAGGTGGAAAGTTGATTTTTTAACAGCTTCTCAGTTTCAAGGACTCGCCACAAACCCATCCCCGGGCGAGAAAGGCCCCATTTCCCTCGCATTTCAGAAGGCGGATCCCTTGACAGCGGCAAAGGGCCATAGGACGTCTTTCGATGAGGCCGGAGCAGGGAAAGCAGTTCTGCGTTAAGCCGCAAAGAGAGGCTGCCGCTGAAATGCTGCGGGCCAGGGACCCGTCTCCGCACGCTCCTCTGAGACATTACTTTCGGGCAGAAATTCTTCTTGACACCGGCGGGTTCATCCGATAGAATGTACGATATAAACTCACTACAAGAGGAGGGAGAACGATGAAAAGGAAAACATGGATGGGGGTTGCAGTGGTGGCGTTCGTTTTGGCTTTGGGCTCGTTGGCAGGAGCGGCTGATACAAGTCCCTACCTGATCGGGGTGTGGGAGGCAAATGACGGATATTTTGACCAGTACGCGTATACTGACTATGTGGTCGTCAACCCTACCACGATTAAACTTAAAGTTTATGCTGCTTTTTTTACAAATGACGGAACACCCACGGAGGTTTGTTTCAAGAAGATTTTGAATCCAAATGCCAAGTGGTATATCCCAGGCTGGATAGTCTATGATCTCCTCTACGGCTACGATTACATGGGTACGGTGAAGTTTGTTGCCCTCCCAGCCACCGCGACAAGGCTTGTCTTTGATTCGAACGCGGTGATCGGTGGATACCAGAACCGTTACGCCTGCGACGATTGGTGGTTGGAGGGTTGTGGTGTGGCCCAGGCAGATTTGAAAGGCGTGGCCATCAACCTCTACACCCAAGGCGAAGTGAAGATTGCAAACGACAAGCTGTGCAGGGATTGGGATGAAGGGCCTGTGGACGGAGGGCCTCAGACAAATCTTTCAAAATGAATGGAATGAGATGACCTTTTTGTCTCTTTCTCTCCCGAATCCGTACGGGAGAGAAAGAGGTTTTTTTTCAGGATCAACCATTCCCTTATCTCCAGAGGTATCAGTCTTCTCAAAATGGAATTGACCTTTATCCTGCTATGCGGCTTTGGCGGGTGAGGGTAGCCTGCCTGCCGACAGCCAGGGGGGTGATAGTAAAGGGTCTCCAAGGCCCCCTCACCTCAATCCTCTCCCCGAAGGGGAGAGGAAGATTGAACGCTCTCGTTGCCATCTATCCGTCCGGACACTTTTGTAAGCTTAATAGTCCCACCTTTCCCTTGTTTGGGGATCCCTTTTGAAGGGATCTCATATTGCCAGAGGTTGGCGCCCGAACCGAAATAAATGTTCTCTCCAACGATGGCCATGCCGGCAGTGATGGGGACAGGTGGCATTGCAAGAACGGATACCTCCTCCGCCTTTGGATCGATGACAAATACCGCCTCCCTTGCAAGGCCATAGAGCTTCCCATCAGGGGCGAGCGTCAAAGAAATCTCAAGAGGGCTCTTGAGGCCAAGATCGAAGACCTTTTTCACCTCTCGCTTCTGAGGATCGAAAACAAAAACCTTCTCGTTATCGGTGATGCCGTAAAGCATTCCCTCTGAAGTCGCAGCAAGGGAGAGGACCGTTTTCGCCTCCGGGACAGGGATCGTCTCAAAAACCTTCTTCTCCTCTTTCGGTTCCCAGAGGATCAACTTTGCCTCCTTCTCGATCGCCCGTGTTCCCGTGCCGCCCCGAACGGAGCTCCCGGCAGCGATCAGATCCTGCTTTTCGAGATAGGCAAGAGAGGCGATGCTCTGGTTCGGAACGACGTGGCGATAAACCCTTTTCTGATTCGTCAAGGGATCGTAAACCCCTATCGCCCCACCCAGAAGGCCATAATCGGGGTAGCCTCCCACGTAGAGCCTTCCCTGAGGCCCTGCAAGCATCGCCCTGGGCCGATACAGCCCTTCGCCCATGGCCCCTAAATCCCTAGGGTTGGAATCCTCTTTATCTCCGAAGCGGAGCGGTTTTTCAGGATCGTAAACCGAAAGCCGACCCTCGGGATAGGAGCAGAGATAGAGCTTCCCATCGAGGGTTCCCATCGAGTAGACCT
>Ga0123519_10014573_pt1 | contig 11159 bp, 7 predicted proteins | sample YelNatPaOPRAMG02_FD_87396 | JGI IMG/M metagenome (GOLD analysis project Ga0123519, IMG submission 87396) | Hot spring microbial communities from Yellowstone National Park - Yellowstone National Park OP-RAMG-02 (version 2) | ecosystem: Environmental > Aquatic > Thermal springs > Hot (42-90C) ... | reverse complement strand
TTAAATGCGCGGTGATGAGCGGAGATAATTATCTCCCGCCTAAATGCCTGAGGTGTCTGAATAGAGTATAGACGGGCTCGGTCCACGGTGCCAAGCACTTTTGAGCTTTTGGGCTCTATTTCTTTAATGGTCTCTTTCATCGCCAAGCCCGGAACCGTGGCTCCATATTTTTCCGCGCTGGCTATCACCCTTTCAATCAAATCCTTACTGGGAAAAGGTCTCACGCCATCGTGAATCAGAATCAATTGCGCTGATTGTGAGCAGGCGGAAAGACCCGCGAACACTGAATCCTGTCTCTCCTTTCCCCCTGAGACCAGTTTAATTCCTGGTTCGGGAAAAATTTGCCGAGCCAGCTTAATATATTCTCCGGGCACTACCACTACTATTTCCGTTATTTTGGGACAAATTGAGATTTTTTCAACTGCCCAGCGCAAAATTGGCTTTCCAGATAGATTAAGAAATTGTTTAGGAAGATTTGCTCCTAACCTTTCTCCTTTTCCGCCTGCGACAATAACTGCGCTAATCACTAAAATTATTTTATCATTTTATAGAAATCCTTCAACCTTTTCTATTTTTGGATTTAACATTAAAATAGAAAAGATGGTTTTAGAGCTTGGTAAAAAAATTAAACTCCTGCCGGGGAAAAATAGTGGAAAATATCCATATTGCCATTCTCTTTTGATTGAAGATGAATTGACCGCTTTAATTGACCCCGCCTCGGACCCGGATTTTTTAAAAGCGCTTGCGGTCTCCAAAAATGTAGATGTGATTATTTTAAGTCATTACCATGAGGACCATTTCTGGTTCAGCTATCTTTTCCCTTCTGCCCAAATCTGGGCGCCGGAGCTGGATGCGCCAGCTCTGGAATCCCTGGAAAGGCTTTTGGATGAATATCAACAGACTGGGGAAGGAAGGGAGCAATGGCGGAAGATTTTAATAGACCATTTTCATTATCAAGCTCGGAAGGTCTCCTGTCTTCTTAAAGAAGGAGACCGAATCTCACTGGGCAGAACCGAGATTCAGGTCATTCATACTCCGGGTCATACCCCGGGTCATTCCTGCTTTTATTTTCCAGAGCCCGATTTGATTTATCTTTCCGATCTAGACCTGACTAAATTTGGTCCCTGGTATGGGGACCGAGGCTCAGAGATTGATGCTTTGATTCAATCCATCAAGCGTATCTCAGAATATTCAGCTGAAATTTTTGTTGCCAGCCACGAGCAAGCGATTTATCGGGGTAATATCAAAAGGGAATCAGAGCAATACCTTCAGGTGATAGAGGATAGAGAGACGAAGCTTCGTGCTTTACTCAGACATCCAAGAACCATTCAGGAGATTATAGAGGCAAGAATCATCTACAAAAAACCAAGAGAGCCTAAAAGTTTTTATGAGTTTGGCGAATGGGCAATGATGACCAAACATCTCCAGAGGATGATGAAAAGAGGAGAGGTGATTGAGGATTCAGGAAAATACCGTTTATCTCTTTAATAATTTGATATTGTTCGGTTCAATTTCCAAATCTTTTCTGATGCCCAGATGCTTTGGGGCGGAGGCGACTTGTCCAAAGATGCTTGACCGGGTTAGGAAGATATGGTTTAATATAAAAAATATAGGAGGGCGTGGGCTAAAATCAGTGGTAAGAAGGAGGGAAAGGGTATGAGTATAAAAAATTTTGCATTCGCTATTGTTTGGTTGGTGGTTTTGGGTTTGGTTGGTTGTTCTAAGTCATCAGTATCAACCGAGCAGATAAAATCTTTTCCGCTTGACAGCCTTGATGGGCTTATTTCGCAGTCTGGTCTGGAGATTGATAAACAAATTTCAAGAGATGGCAATGGCTCGGTCAAGATTACTGTTTTGGAGCCTAGGGTAGTGCCCTTGTTTGAAGCGGGTGATATAGATATTGAGAATGCGATTTTGGTTTATCAAGCCTGGGTTAGAACTGAGAATATAGAAGGTCAGGTTTATCTTGAGATGTGGTGTCATTTTCTGGGGAAAGGAGATTTTTTCTCCCGGGGTCTTAATAATCCTTTGGCAGGCACCACGGATTGGACTTTGTTAGAGACCCCTTTCTTTTTGAAAAAAGGAGAGAACCCGGACCGGGTGAGGCTTAATCTGGTGATTGATGGCAAAGGCACTGCTTGGATAGATGGGATTCAGCTTTTAAAAAGACCGCTTAGATAGCCAAGCTGGATTTGGAGCCAGAATTGGACTTTTAGTTAATTTCGCTTTAAAATTTGTCATTACCGCCTCAGGAATCTTAAGAAGGTTTGAAGATAGGAATTCCAGTCAATTATATAATATATTGGGATTTTAGGATTTTTTGATTTTACTTGAATTTTTCCATTTTTTGTTGATACTAAAGAAAGAGGGTAGGGCAGATGGGGTTTGGCAAAATTTAAGCATCTAATCCCTTAGGAATTAAAGGCGGGCAGAAATGTTAGAAGATAAAATTAGTCAATTGGAACCGGGGGCAACCATTGAGGAATCCATATTTTTGGAATGGATAGCGCCGGTAATTAAATATCGTTGGTTTTGTATCCTGATAGTTGCTTGTTCAGTATATGGTGGATTGCTTTATAATTTTAAGGCGACCCCGATTTACCAAACGGATTCCAGTGTAGTGATTCGGCTGAATGTTCCTTTTTCCATTATCCGGGGGAAAGAGGCGGAGTTTCCGGATGAAATAAGTACTTTTTTTGATTTTAATACCAAGGTTCAGATGGTTAGTTCCCAGACCTTACTGGAGGAGCTGGCTGAGCGTTTGATTGGTTTTGGTTATTTTAAGAAGGAGTTAGGGGACAAAAATTTTGATGAACTGAAGTCTGAGGAAAGAGCACAGGTTGTGCGGTCTTTAGCCGGTAGAATAAGGTCTGATTTATCGGTGGATAATCCTAAGAATACCAATCTTATTCAAATTCGGTATGAAAACCCAGACCCGAATTTAGCCAAGGATGTGGTGAATGAGCTTGCGGATATAGTAGTTGAATATAACAAGAATGAGCAATTGCTGATGCTTCAGAACTCATTAGCATATTTGAACCAACAATTGGATGATTCTCGCAAACGGGTGGAAGATGCGGAATCCAAACTATATGAGTATCGGCAGAAGCATAATATCTTTGAGACCGATATAGATAAACAATTTATTGCAGAAAGACGCTCTGATATGATGACTAAGTTAACTAACCTGCAAGAACAGAGGCGGGAGCTGGAAGCTAAAATTAAACAGCTTAAGAATCTGATGGAGCGACAGGATTATATGAAATATACGCCAGTGGTTAGTGAGAATGTGGTTTTGCAGAGTTTGAGCCAGGAATTGGTCAATGCGGAGATAGAATATGAGAAGATGCTTTTGACTTATAAAGAGGAACATCCAGAGGTGGTTAAAACCAGAGGGAAGTTAGAGATTCTCAAGCAGGAGTTTGAGCGGGAGCTGAATAAAACTTTGACCAAGTTAGATTATGACCTGAAGGTGATAAATTCCCGAGAAAAGCTTTTGCAGGATTCACTCTCTGAGATAGAAAGGTCAGCAGTAATCAGCACCCAGAACGATATAGAATATGTGGTTATAGAAAGAGAGGCTAAGTCAGCTCGGGATTTATATGAGACCTTGTTAGCTGCGGTGAAGGAAGTGAATGTTAATGCTAATAGTATGGTCAATAATGTTGTATATGTTCATGAAAAGGCGGTTACTCCCAAGTATCCGGTCAAGCCCAAAAAGATGAGGAATTTATTGTTCAGTCTGCTTCTGGGGATGATGTTAGCGGTGGGTTTTGCCTGGACTCGGGAACTCATTAACCAGAACATCCAGAGCCCGGATGATGTAAAAAGATTGACCCATTCACCGGTTCTTTCTGCGATTCCGCTTTTCCCAAGCAAAAAGTCCAAGACCGCAATTGTTCCAGAAGTCAAGCCCAATATTCTGGTAAAACATCCGAAGTCTTTATTTTCTGAAGGGATAACTGCGCTTCGGGCGCATCTGGATGTGAAACTCCCTCAGGAAAAGCCAGTTACGCTTTTGGTGACCAGCAGTATCCCTCGGGAGGGGAAAAGCATTGTTGCTTCCAGCTTAGCCTTGAGTCTGGCTCTGAGCGGAAAAAAAGTTTTACTGATTGATGCTGATTTTCATCATCCCAGGGTCCATCAATTGCTTGATTTACAAAATCTCAGAGGGCTTTATGATTTAATTGTAGAGGCTTTAAACCCGGCTTGGGAGGAAATTCCGCTTGAGCAATTAAGTTTGGGTGATATTCAGCATTTAATTCGGTTAAAACAATGGACTGGCACGATTCGGATAAACTGGAACTCTTTTCCAACCACTTTGGACATTTCCTATAAAGATGGCAAGCCCATTGGCTCCAATCTGGAGGAATGGAAGGAAGGTTTTAGAGGTGCAATTAGAAAAGTAACTCCGGAAAATGTTTCCTTTGAATTAGATGATTCAGAGATAATAGAATTTAATGATTACGATAATTCCGCCAAACAAATTTTGGAATTTATTCAACAGCATCCTCGGTTTTCTAAGTCTCTTTATTTTTCGGAGCGAGTCCTTCCCAACTATGTCCAAGCAACGGAACATAGCAATCTCTGGGTATTGACGGTTGGGGCTCATACTCGGTCTCCCAGCGAGATTTTGGGCTCCCAGCAAATGGCGAGCTTAATCCAGATTTTGAAACAAAAATATGACCGAATCATTATTGATTGCCCGCCTGCTTGGCCTTTATCGGATGTGAGTGTGCTGGCGCCAAATGTGGATGAGATTCTCTGGGTCACGAGAACCGCTTATACTTCCAAAAAGGCGTTAAAACACAGTCTCCACCAAATCGCGCAGGTGCAACCCAATATTATCGGGGTGGTGCTTAATGGCATAGATTTCCAGAGAGATAGGTATTACTATTATTATTATGGATATTATGGCTATTCATCTTATTACTATAAGTCCTATTACAGCGATGAGGAAGAGATGGTAAGCCAGGAGTCAAAACCAGAAGAACAGCCTCCTGCTTCATCCAGTTGATAAGAATTTTTCCAAAATCAAGATAAATTTGGTTGACAAAATAGCTTATTTTTTTATAATCTAAAATAGCTATTGGCCGGGTAGCTCAGTAGGTAGAGCAGCGGACTGAAAATCCGCGTGTGGTCAGTTCGATTCTGACCCCGGCCACCATAAAAAAATCAAACCTTTGCTCGGTTTTTCAATCAGTTCTAAACCGCTTCCCTAAGTTTTGATATTCTCAACTTTTAACAAATATAGCCAAATGTTTCTGGATATGATAATAGAAGAGGGGATAGCTGTTTGACCAATTTTATCGGACGGATATAAAATTTATTTAGCCGAAGGAGCGGTGAGATGGGAGAATATAGTCAATTTTTTCGTGGGCGCTTTCCGGTAGGAGTAAAAAGTTATGAATTTACTGATTCCACCCGAAAGCTTAATTTACCAGTAGAATGCTGGTATCCAGCCCAAGATACATATATGGGTAAGGACTTAAACAGAGATTTTCAGGATAGGTATGTCTTAATGCCGATATTTCCGAAGATGAGACAGTCCGCGGTGCGAGACGCGGAACCTGCTGAGGGCTTTTATCCCTTAGTGATTTTCTCTCACGGCTTGGCTGGGCATCGGCGTCAGACCACTCATTTCTGCACACATTTAGCAAGTCACGGCTACATTGTCGCTTCCCCGGACCATATAGGCACTACTATGCCGGATATGTTTCAGCTTGCCTCAGAGTTACAAAAAGGAGGGAACGCCGGCAAGGTTCTGTCCACCCTGATTAATTCTGCAAAAAACCGGCCTCGGGATGTCATTTTTACTATAGACCAGCTTTTGACCGGAGAAATGGGCTCAAGAATAGACCCGAACCATATAGGTATAACTGGTCATAGCTTTGGCGGTTGGACAACACTGGCAGTGACCAGCTGTGAGCTTAGAATCAAGGTTGCTCTTCCGCTGGCGCCTGCTGGAGGAAAATCCCAGCTCAATCCTATGGCAAATATGTTAAGTGAAGGATTAGACCTTAATTGGGGCAGGGAGGTGCCGGTTCTGTTTTTAGTGGCAGAGCTGGATACTATATTGCCTATGGATGGATTGGAAGAGTTGTTTGCTCGTGTTCCTGAGCCTAAAAATATGGCTATTTTGCTCAATGCTGACCATTTTCACTTCTGCGATTTTGTGGAACAAACTCATGACCTTTTCAGACAGATGGGAGGCTTATCCGCATTCCTTGACCCAGCAGGCAAGGCTGGACCAGACCTAATGAAAAAAGCCAAGCCAAGTTCTGAGCTCTGCCCAGGCAAAGATGCTTACAGATTTATCCAGGGTTTAGGATTAGCCCATATGGATGCACATTTAAAAGGCAATCCTGATGCAATGGAGTTTCTGAAAGGAGACCTCCAATCAATACTTGCAGGTATGGGTATCAAAGCTCGTATAGTGAAAGGCTGATTGTCGCCTATTTGTGTAGATAAAATGAGTGGGTGAAGAGTCCCTGATTGCCAAATTTGTTCAAGATTTTGAAATGGTTTTGAAAATATCTAAATTTGGCGACTGGAATTAAAATCCGGCTTTTGTCTATTTGGAAGAGCGGTTTTATACTTATAAAATGGTGTCTATAAAGATAAAAGGGATAGTTAACTTGAGATGAGGGTTATTTATCTTACCCATCGGTTTTTGCCAGAGCATTTTCGTGGCACCGAGGTCTGGACTTTTGAGTTAGCCAAAGAGATGCAAGCGCGTGGGAATGAGGTTTTGGTGGTTTGCCTTCGGGAGCTTCCTAAACCGGATAAAATTTTTGCGGTCTGGGAGCAATACTCGGGATTGCCAGTGGCAAAAATTTGTAAGCACTTAACCCCTGAGAATTTTGAAGGATATTTTTTTGACCCGGAAATTGATAAAATCTGGCTTGAGATTTTAGATGATTTTAAGCCGGATTTGGTTCATTCTACCTATTTTTTAGGTGGACTATCTTTAGGGATGACGCAGGCGGTTCTTGCTCGGGTTCCGCTTTTTATCACCATTACTGATTATTCTGCGATTTGTGCCCGGGGACAGCTTTTGGATAGAGATTTTAAGCCTTGCGCAGGACCCAGGGGAGGGATTAGATGTATTTATTGCCTTTTTGGCAGGAACTGGATTTTCTCAAATCAAATTTTGGATAGATGGGCAAGGGATTATCTGCCTCAAGAAATAAGCCTTTTAAAGTCGCCGGAGGGGCTATCATCAATTAGAAAGAGAGAGCAGGCGGTTAGAGAGATTTTAAATAATGCCAAGGCAGTGATTTTTTCACATCCTTATACAAAGAGGGTATTTAAGAAAAATGGGCTTAAAATTAAAAATTCTCAGATAATGGATTTCGGGATAAATTTTGAGCGATTCCTGGGGCATAAGAAGACCTCCTCCCATCGGTTGCGGATAGGTTTTATTGGTCAAATCCTTCCTCATAAAGGTCTTCATATCTTGGTGGAGGCGCTCTCTAAAATTAAGGAGCAGGATAGTTTTGAGCTTTTGATTTATGGAAGCATTTCCAATTCAGAGGAAAAGAGATATTTTGAATCCTTAGGGATAGGAGGGATAAAGCACTGTCGGTGGTTGGGCGTTTTTGATTATAATTTGATGAATTCAGTTTTAGAAGGGATAGAGCTTTTGGTGGTTCCGAGTTTATGGGCAGAGAATTGTCCGTTAGTGCCGAAGTATGCGCTGATTACTGGCACTTGGCTTTTGGTTTCTGATGCACCGGGAATTCTTGCCAAGACAGAAGGGGAGGGGATAATTTCTTTCAAAATCGGAGACCCAGATATGCTCAAGAGGAAAATAGAATGGTTGATTAAGGAAAAGCTCTGGAAAAAGCCTTTAAAACCCAAGCCTGAGCTTTTGGTCAGCATTCAGGAGCAAGGAGGCTGGTTGGAAAAAATTTATCAGGAGGGGATTTGAGGAAGAGATTAGTTTTATTAGGAGGTTCTGGCTTTATTGGTCAGAGCCTGATTCGGTATCTGGAGGAGAGAGATAAGCGTGGGGAGTATTATATAATAATTTATGACCTGATTGCGCCTAAATTTTTTTCTGGAGATGATTACTGTCAAGGGAGAATAGAAGAGAGAGATAAATTAGGGAAACTATTGACCAAGGATAGTATAGTAATTCACCTGGCGCACACCACTATTCCCGCTGAATCAGAGGATACGCCGGCTCGGGAATTTGAGGAAAATGTTCTTCCTGCGGTGAGATTGATTGAGTTATTAAGGACCCATCCAATTAAGGGTTTGGTTTATTTTAGCTCTGGGGGCACAATTTACGGGGAGCCAAAGAAGCACCTGCCAATTTCTGAAAAAGCGGTTTGCCGACCCAATTCTTTTTATGCGCTTGCCAAATTGAGCATAGAAAATTTAATAAACCTGGCGGGAGAGTTAGCTTGGTTGAATTATTTGATTATTCGCCCTTCTAATCCCTATGGACCTTATCAGGAGTTATTAAACCGTCATGGTGCGGTTGGGAGAATTTTTCAATGTTTGATTTCCGGCAAAGAGTTTACGGTTTATGGCAAAGGGGACACGGTTCGGGATTATATTTATATTGATGACCTGATTTCTGGGGTATTTTGTTTATTGGAAAAAGCCGGCTGGAATCAGGTTTTCAATCTTGGCGCGGGCAAGGGCACCAGTTTAAATCAGCTGATTAAGCTTTGCGAGGCATTAACCGGGAGGAAGCTAAAAGAGAGAAGGCAAAAGATAAGAGCTACGGACATAAAGTATAATGTTTTAGATAATGGGAGACTGAAAAAGCTGGGCTGGCGTCTAAGCTATTCGCTTGAACAAGGGCTGGAAAAAACCTGGACCTACTTTCAAAAGAGAAGATGAAAAAGCGAGAGAAGATAGTTCTTTTTTTAGCGGTTTTATTTTTTTTAGTAGCGCAAGGTCAAAGAATTGTTTTGCCCTGGATTTTGGAGTTTGAGGCAGGTTTTCAGGAGATGATAGCTCTGCATCATCTTCAAACTGGGATTTTTGAAAATAGGTTTTTGCCAGTGCTGGCAGAGGTTGATGATGAAAAATTTTATCATACCGCGCATCCGCCCTTACTGGCTATCATTTATGCGCTTTTATATAAGCTATTTGGGGTTAAAGAATGGGTAAGTAGGGGGTTCTCACTGGTTTTACTGATAGGCGGGATAGGGCTTTTGAGCTGGTTTCTTAAGGGGAGGGAGAAACTAATTTTCTGGCTGGTAGCACTTTTTCTGCCCATCAATTTTCGTTTGGGCATCACTACCAATTATGAGCTATTGACCATTTTCAGTATGGCTTTTTTTCTATATAGCTTTGAGCGGTGGAGGAATGCTTCCCGGGGATTTTTTTCTTGGGTTTTGATTTTGGCTTCGGTTTTTATGCTTCTTTCCGACTGGCCTGGATATTTAGTTATTCCGATTTTAGGCTTGATTTTTTTAAGGAGTCAGAAAGAGCGGAAAATGCTTTTTAAGCTATTTATTTTTGAACTGGTGTTTTTTAGTTTATTGATTTTTTATCAAGCCCATATTTCAGAAGAGTTTGTGGTTTTAATGCACAGTGGCACCAGAAGCAATCCGCTTTATCTTTTGAAAGGGGGAACCTATCTGGAGCTTTTTGAACATCTTAAATGGATGCTGGGCTTACCGGGCTTGATTTTAATTCTGGCTGGGTTAGCCAAATTTTTTATTAAGCGGAAGGATGATGCTTCTAATCATATCTTTCTGAGTTGGGGATATTTTTTGATTTTGCTCTGGCTGAGTGCCAGCCAATTGGTCAGTCGCCATTATGTTTATCTTTTATATTTTTCATTTTTCTTTGGGCTGATTTTGGCACGGGCAGTGAGCCAGATGGTTCATTGGAGGCTTGCGCTGGCTTTGGTTTTGCTTTTCTTTTTGCCTAAGGATTATTTAGGATTTAAAATTAGGGATGCCAGAGCTTATTATTTTGCTCAAGAGCTATCCCATCAGCCAGGCATTCAAACTTGTTTTTCCAGCTCTGCATTAGGAACCTTATATTTCTATGATAAAATTGAAACCGTGGTGCCAGTGAGTGAAAAAAGCACTTTAGCAGGAAATAAGATGGATTTTGACCTTTATTTGATAGACCGAGTTAGCCAGGAGGTTAAAGAGTTCAACCCGGTTCTACATGGATTTAATTATCAACTTTGTTGGCTTTTTTCTGAGCTTGGGGTTTATATAAAAAAGCAGGCGGATTTTAGCTGTGATTATCTTGCGCCCAGAATTTTAAAAATCTCTAAAGCGGATAATTGGTGGGAGCCAAGCGCAGAGGTGCTCTGGTTAGAGGACCGAGCCTGGTATGGACTTAAGCAGACGCCGGGTCCAGCGCGAATCTCGGTTCTAAAATTTCCGGTGGAGCAGAAAGGATTGAGTTTTAAGCCTGCGCTTTATTCTCCGCCTCTGGCAAAAAAAGGCGATGGGGTGAATTTTATGGTTGTGGGCAATGGAGAGAAAAAAAAGTGCTTGGCTTATGCTCGGTTTATAAAATCGGGTTCCGGTGGTTTGGTCCAAATTAGGCTGGAGGGGCTAAACGAGATTTTTTTGATTACTGAGGCAGGTCCAAAAGCAGATTATAGTTTTGATGATGCCTATTGGTTAGAGGCTAAATTTTATTCGGAAGATGTGGTCAGGGAGGAAAAATGAATCCAGAAAAATCCGCGTATTCCATAGTGATACCGGTTTATAATGAGGAAGGCGCAATCGGCGCTTTGCTGGAAGAAATAATTGCTTTACTTAAAGATAAGCCAGTGGAGATTTTGGTGGTGGATGATGGCTCAACTGATAAAAGCGGAGAGATTTTAGCTAATTATGCTCAAGCTGGGAAGATAAAGCTGGTTTCGCATAATAAAAATAAAGGTTATGGTTCTGCGCTCAAGACCGGGATTCATCAGGCGAGTGGGGAGAGGATTATTATTATGGATGGAGATGGGAGCTATCCTGCGCAAGAAATTTTAGAGCTGATGAAAAAAAGTCATAGCGCAGAAATGGTGGTAGGGGAAAGGATGGTCAAGGCTGGAGTGGAGCCGGTTTTGAGACGGATTTTCAAATGGCTGGTGGTGAAGATGGTTCGGTATTTGGCTGGATTTGAAATTCAAGATTTAAATTCTGGCTTAAGGGTTTTTCCTAAAGAGATTGTCCGAAAAT
>Ga0123519_10014571_pt1 | contig 11160 bp, 8 predicted proteins | sample YelNatPaOPRAMG02_FD_87396 | JGI IMG/M metagenome (GOLD analysis project Ga0123519, IMG submission 87396) | Hot spring microbial communities from Yellowstone National Park - Yellowstone National Park OP-RAMG-02 (version 2) | ecosystem: Environmental > Aquatic > Thermal springs > Hot (42-90C) ... | reverse complement strand
GTAAAACGGAGTTCTTCATATTTTTTCTCCTCATTTCGTGCTTCAGGCTGTTTTACCTTGAAAGCATTAATAGGCACATTTCCCGAAACTTTGCTAATATCCATACAAGTTACCTCCTTGTATACTAAAAACTTCCCTGTAAAAATTTAAAAAAATTATTGCCCTCTCCTCGTAAACTCCAAGAGAGGGCAAATTCCGGTTGGCACTGCAGTAACCGGATATTCCCCTCATCCTAACAAATGCAATACTAACTGCGGCTTGAAATTAGCCTGAGCCAGCATCGCAACACCACTCTGGACGAGGATCTGGTCCTTTGTAAACTCAACCATCTCAGCTGCCATATCCGCATCCCGTATTCGGGAATCAGCAGCCAACATATTCTCGTAGGACATTGCCAGAGCATTGATGGTATTTTCCATTCTGTTGTAGTAGCCACCAAGGTCTGCCCTTTGTCGATTCAGCTTATCTAAAGCTGCATCGATATACCCTATCATGGCATTAGCCTGACCAACAGTGGAAATTGACCGTTTCCGGTTCCCATCATAAAGGTTTAAAGCCTTGGCACTCATCGTAGTAATAAAGGCTCTAATCCTTTGCCCCTGGTTAGGCCCAATATGAAAGAATATGCTTCCCACTCGCGAATTACGCGAATAAATGCCGGTGAGCATCTTCATACGGTTGAACTCAGCCGATGTTGAAATCCTGTCGATTTCATCAATAAGCTGTGAAACTTCAACCTGAATCTGCGCACGGTCGGCATTTGAATAAATCCCATTGGCGGCCTGTACCGATAGCATCCGGATTCTTTGCAGGATATCATTAATCTGCTGTAATGACCCTTCGGCAACCTGTATAAACGAAAGCCCGTTTTCGGCATTTCGTTCAGCCTGGAACAAACCGTTAATCTGTGTCCTCATTTTTTCAGACACAGCAAGCCCCGAAGCATCATCGCCAGCCCTGTTAATCTGCTGGCCGGATGCCAACCGCTCAATGGACTTATCCATTCGCGATGAGACGATCTTAAGCTGCCTGTTAGCGAATATAGCGCTTAAGTTGTGATTGATTCTCATAAACTCTCCCTCCCTTGAACGTTTACAGGATACCTCACTGTTTCTGTTGAGATATCTCAGGTTTTTTCAGTATGTTCATCATGAACATACCGGGTCTTCTTTAAAGACCAGGGGTGTACTCCCCTATGTTGCCCGGACTGCCCATCATCCAGACCTCATCGGCCACCGTATTTCCGGCAGCCGGTGAAGCCCTCCCATCATCACCGGCCGCCAGAAAAAGCAGCCGAATAGAAAGGACAGCCCCGGGATAATCGTCCAGGGAGAGTGAGAATCATCACAAAAGTTTTCAAAGAACCATTAGGTGTGCCCCCATGTTGATTACACAAGTAATCGCAACACCGATTGGGGTTGTAAATTAGCCTGTGCTAACATTGCAGTGCCTGACTGCACAAGGACTGTGTTCTTGGTAAAGTCTACCATTTCTTCAGCCATATCAGTATCCCTAATGCGGGATTCTGATGCCTGAACATTTTCATACGCGGTCATAAGCCCTTTAGCAGTATGCTCAAGCCTGTTGTAATAGGCACCTAAGTCAGCACGCTGCTTGGAAAGCTTCTGCAATGCAGCATCCATTACACCAATAGTAGCATTTGCACCGCCTGGTGATGTCAGCGTAATAGCCAATTTACCGGTAGCATCTTTCATCTTGAAAGCCTGAGCTGTCATGGTTCCAATGAATACCCTGACGCGCTGATTGGCGTTAGGCCCCATATGAAACCACATGCTTGACTTTGGATTAATCTTGGAGAACTCACCGGTTAATATCTTGAACCGGTTAAATTCTGCCTGTGATGCGATACGGTCTACTTCATCAACCAGGGCAGATACTTCAACCTGAATAAGTTGACGATCTGCATTGGTATAGATACCGTTTGCAGCCTGAACCGCCAGAACCCTTATTCTCTGGATAATCTGGGCAGTCTGTGCTAAATACCCTTCTGCAGTCTGAACAAACGACATACCGTCTTCGGTATTTCGTTCAGCCTGACGCAAACCCTGTATCTGGGTCCGCATCTTTTCTGACACTGCTAAACCAGAAGCATCATCGCCGGCTCTGTTTATTCTTTCGCCTGACGACAGCTTCTCCATACTCTTGTTCACATTCCATTGTGTGAACTTAAGTGTTCTGTTAGCATTTACAGCACTCATGTTGTGGTTGATAATCATTTTACACTCCTTTGCACATTAGTTTTGGCTTCCCTGCCACCAGCTATACAGCACCGGGCAGACAGTGCAGCATAGCATTACAGCAGCTTACTAAATAGCTGCTATGTTCCAGGCTTGTATCTGGGCTCATACAAGACCAGAACTGTTAAATGCCAAGCCTGGAGTGCAAATATCAAACCACATACCCCAATAGGTGTTTTCAAAGATCATAATCAGAAGACACTACTCCCTGCTCGTCTTTTCGTCACCGTAGGCTGAAAACATGAGTGTGAAATTTTCCAGTATTTTGGTTATTATTAAGGAATATATATATTTATTATAAAATATGCTATTAAATACACTTATTTTATATATTTTTTAATATTTTTATATTTTTTAGTTTGTAAATATGACGCACCAGATAGTCATATAGCAAGAGGAGCCCTCCCGCAGCATTTTTTAAATTTTTTACCTGATCCGCATGGACAGCTATCATTACGCTGTAACTGATAAAAATGTCCCGATTGTAATGATTGCTGTAATTTACCAACCCTATCTATCAATTCCTTTTCATAGTGCCTGTAATGCTCAAAAATCATCTTCCACGCTTCACACAATTTGCTTGTACCTCTTTGATGTATATCATGGCTAAATCTGTACCTTGTACAATCGCCCATGCAAAAATCATACATGCTGCATACACTACATTCTTCAGTTGTTTCCCGTTTTAACAGCGCAAATGCATTTCGCTTTTCATTATTCAAAATATCCTGTAAGCGATAGTTCATAATATTACCCAATTGCCATTCAGGATACACAAAGAAATCACAGGGATAGCAGTCGCCATTATGCTCCACAACGATATATGAATTGCATTCGCCAAGCCAGCAACATGACGTTTTTGAACCAAATGAATACATGAGCAGATCCTGAAATAAACGTATGGAAACAAAGGGAAATCCATCCTGATACCATGCATCAAAAAGGTCACAATAAAATAAGCCTAAATCTTTCCCGCCTACACTGTATGGCAGGCTATTTCCATGTTCATCATGTTCAAAACAGGGTATAAACTGCAGATAGGCAAAATTATTCTGGCGCAAAAATGCATACAGTTCTTTTGCGCGTGCAACATTTGCATCGGTTATTAATGTAAGTATATTATACTGCACGGCAAATTCATTCATAAGAGCTATCGCATGCATAACTGTATCAAAGGTACCCTGGTTAGCATAATTCCTGCGATAGGCATCATGAATTTCCTGTGGCCCATCCAAACTTATGCCAACCAGAAAATTGTTGAGTGATAAAAATTCACACCACTCCTCATTGAGCAGGATGCCGTTGGTTTGAATGGAATTTTCTATGATTTGATAATTTTTCTTTAAACGGTTTTGGACAGTAACTATCTCCTTAAAAAAATCAAGACCAGCTAACGTTGGCTCACCACCCTGCCAGCAAAATGAAATATACGTAGCATTAGTATTAATTGCTGATGTTATTAACGTTTGGGCAACATCAAACGGCATTACCGTAATCTGCCCCGGGTAAAGCTTTCCAACTCGTTTATAAAAACAATACTTGCATGCCAGATTACAATGATATGACACCGGCTTTACTAAAAAAGATAACGTGTTCATACAATAAATTTTTGCTTACTTCCAGCCACGTATATTTGCATAAAATTGCTTTTCAAAAGTAATGAGCTTTTCGTGAAGTTTCTTTGCAATATCTGGATGTCGTTTTATAACGTTGTAACTTTCACTTTTATCATACTGCATGTCATAAAGAACTGGCCATGAAGCTAATGTTGGAACTTTTTCATTTGAACCAGGCGGCACATAATCATGGCCACCGGCAGCAGAACCAAAAAATGTATCCGGTTTATCCAGTGGCACTGGCCATCCACGCGTATTGTTGTATCGTATATATTTCCATTTACCGGAACGTATGCCTTCAATTTCCTTATAATGGAAAAAATACAATGCATCATGAGGCGATTGTTTTGATTTGCCTGTTAACAGCGGCATCAAATCCTTACCATCTATGATACGGTCTTTTGGCAATGTTAAGCCTGCTATATTGCATATTGTTGGGAAAAAATCAATATTGATGGCTGGCTGATCACACACTATACCCTCTTTGATAACACCATGCCACCATGCTATCATTGGCACTCTGAACCCACCTTCATAGCTTTCTCCTTTTCTGCCACGCAATCCGCCTGTACTGCCATCAAACCATGGACCATTATCACTGGTAAATATTACCAGCGTTTTTGTATCAATTTTATTCTTTTTAAGACATTGCAGTATCTGGCCAACACTCCAGTCAACTTCTGCTACTGTATCTCCATGCGGGCCGGCTTTTGTTGATCCTTCAAACCTTTTTGACGGGAAGCATGGCTGATGAGGGTCTTTATGGGCTAAGTAAAGGAAGAACGGTTTGTCCCTATTTGCATTTATGAACTGTACTGCTTCCTGTGTAAATAGCTCCGTATACTGCTGCTGGCCAAGCCCAATATCCTGTATAATCATTTTCTTATCTTTAAAAAATGAAACAGGCCAGTCATCATTGCTTGCATTAAAACCCACAAATTTGTCAAATCCATAATTATGGGGATGATAGGACTCATCCACAACAAAATCACCTAAATGCCATTTGCCAATAGCACAAGTTGCATAATTACATAGTTTCAAAGCTTGTGCGATAGTTATCTCGGAATGGGGCAATCCGTTTACCAGATTTTTTGCACCATGGAGATCCACCACACCCAATGCACCAAATATATAACCTAATTCTTTAACGATTTTACGCATAAATGTATCTTTTCCTGGCTGCAATGGGAATGTGATACCACAGCGCAGCGGGTAACGGCCAGTTAATATCCCCGCACGTGAAGGAGAGCACAGGGGGCTTGCACAATAAAAATCTGTAAATCGCATGCCCTCACGTGCCATTTTATCAATATGAGAAGTGTTAATTGCTTTATTGCCATAACAGCCAATATCGCCATAACCCATATCATCAGTAAGTATAAGTATGATGTTAGGCAACGTTTCTTTTTTCTCTTTTATACTTATTACATCAGCACATTTAATAGATTCACGTTCCTGATATATGTCAGCATCAATATCAGTATCAACTGATTTTAAGCGCTTGCCACAGCTAATGGTGCTTAGCGGAGTCAATGTAAGCAAAGTTGCAGCAGATAATTCAATCATCTTACGGCGTGTCATAGCATGTGAACCTGACATATAACCTCCAACACTATAAAAGTGAAAAATAGTATACATTCACATTTGTTCATTGCAAGCAAATTTATAAGATTTTCTTTATTTTAGTTGCATTATTCGTGCATTGGCATTACAATATACCAGATCCCATTTTCATGGGAGTTGCCATGGCTGCTAGTGCAACCACCCAAACAAATGAAAACATTTTTTTATGAATGTATTTTTGGATTAATACGGGACATTAAATGCAGCAATAGATTTCAGTTTACAACCGGAATGGCAATATTTAAGAATTCTATTTCCACGGGAGATTTGTGAATGTCAGTAGATATCAAATTAGTTGAAAAATCCATAAGTAAATATTCATCATATTTTATTAATATTCCTCATATGATTTACTGCAATAACGATAAATGGGTCCCATGGCTCCACAATGATATGAAACTGTTTATTGACAAGAAGCATCCTTTATTCCTCCACTCTGATGGTGATTTTTTTGTTGCAATGCGCAACAACTACCCTGCAGGAAGGATTTTTGTTTTTGAAAATACCATGTATAATAAAACTCATAAAATGAAAAGTGCACATTTCTATTTTATAGATTTCTATGAAGATAAAGATGTTTCAGATGCACTGTTTAATACTGTTATTGACTGGGCAAGAAAACGGCATTGTACCAGCCTGCTTGGCCCAATGGGATTTGGCGGAGTAACCGGTGGAGGTTTATTAATTGAAGGATTTGAATACCGTGCTTCTATGACCATGATGATGTATAACCATCCGTATTACCGTGACCACATTGAAGCATTTGGATTTACCAAATATTTAGACAATTTTTCTTTCTACTTGCCTTATACCGCACAACTCCCCGAAGGCTTAAGGCAAACAGCCCAAGCCCTGCTTGCAAAAGGAGAATTTAAAGTTTTAAAATTTAAATCCAAAAAAGAATTACAAAGAGTTGCTGATGATGTCATACATGTTTTCATGAAAACTTTAAGCGACCATGCTGGAAATTATGAACTCACAAAGCCTGAATGTGACTATATAGTAAAAAGCTTATTACAGGTTGCCAATCCTGAGCTTATAAAAATCGTTACTCACAAAGATAGAATCATAGGATTTCTTTTTGGTTTTCATGATTTATCAGCTGCATTGCAAAAAGCCCGTGGTAAGCTTACCCCATTATCTATATACAGAATTATACGTGAATATAAAAAAACCAACTGGATACTGATTAATGGAATGGGCATACTTCCTGAATTTCAAGGTTTGGGAGCAAATGCAGTATTATATGCTGAACTGGAAAAAACTATACGGCAATATTCACAATTTGAACATTTAGAAATGGTACAGATACAGGAAACCACAAGTAAGATGCTGAGCAATGTTAAAACATTAAATGGAAGATCATATAAAACGCACCGTATGTATCAGTTGCAATTGTAGCCGGTTAACAATGTGAACATTTCACAATATATGAATATCAATTAATAATATAATAACCAATTTTGTAATGTATCTGTGCGTATTTTATTTGACAATCCTATGTTGCTTGGAAATATTGCTTCACAATATATATACTATATAAGACAATGGAGATCGGCATGAAACAGTTAAAAGTATTTTGTACGATAGCTCTTGTTATTGTGGCAATGATTATGCCACTGGTGTGTGTAAGTGCTAGTTATGCTGAAGCAACACACCCTGAGGTCACAGCAGAATCCGCTGCTGAAGCACATGGCGGGCATGATATTGGCACAGAATTGCCTTTATGGTCAGTATTGCCATTTGCAGGAATATTGCTTTCAATAGCATTATTCCCGTTATTTGCCCCTCATTTCTGGCATCATCACTTCCCAAAGGTGTCAGCATTCTGGGCATTAGTATTTGCTATCCCGTTTGTTATTTATTATAAAGGGGTTGCAACTCATGAAATCCTTCATATCTACATCATTGATTATATCCCTTTTATTATTTTACTGTGGGCATTGTTTACTATTTCAGGTGGTATTCTTGTTAAAGGATCATTAAAAGGTACCCCTTTAATAAATTCAGTTATTTTACTCATTGGATCTATACTGGCATCATGGATTGGTACAACCGGCGCATCAATGCTGTTAATTAGGCCTATACTGCGCTCAAACGCATGGCGAAAGCATAAAGTTCATACAATAGTATTTTTTATATTCTTAGTAAGCAATATTGGTGGTTCTTTAACCCCGCTTGGGGATCCACCCCTATTTTTAGGATTTTTACATGGAGTTCCATTCTTTTGGACATTAACACACCTTTTTACTGTATGGGGTTTTGCTGTAGCAATATTATTAGGATTGTATTTTATCATTGACTCATATTTCTATAGTAAAGAGGACAAATCTCAAGAAGACTATGGAGAAAAGAAAGCTCTTAAGGTTGAAGGCTGGCACAATTTTATTTTCTTAGCTGGTGTGGTTGGCGGTGTTTTGTTCAGTGGATTGGTAAAATTAGGCGAAGTTAATATACTGGGTGTTCATCAAGCAATTGAAAATCTCATAAGGGATGCAATACTCATCATTATGGGATTTCTATCACTTAAGACAACTTCACAGCAAATACGTAAAGATAATGAATTTTCGTGGTTCCCTATTCAGGAAGTAGCATACCTTTTTGCTGGTATATTTATGACCATAATCCCAGCCCTTGCAATATTAAAAGCTGGTGAACACGGTGCTTTAGCGTTTGTAATTAATGCAGTAAAGCAGCCAGCCCATTACTTCTGGGCAGCAGGCTCACTTTCAAGCTTCCTTGATAATGCACCAACATATCTTACATTCTTTAATACAGCCTTGGGAAGCTTTTATGCCGGAATGCCTGAAATTGAAGCCGTACACCGCCTTATAGCTGAACAAAATGTATATTTGCAGGCAATTGCAGCAGGCGCTGTATTTATGGGTGCTAATACCTACATTGGAAATGCACCTAATTTTATGGTAAAATCAATTTCAGAAGAAGCCGGGATACGCATGCCAAGCTTCTTTGGGTATATGTTTAAATACTCAATTCCAATTCTTATACCTGTTTTTATACTTGTCACCTATGTATTTTTCCGGTAATATAACGTTGACAGATAGGGGCATTTCCTATGCCCCTATCTATTTATTAACAAATTATTAAAAGAGGTAACATTATGGCAAAAACATTTTACGAAGTAGTACTTGAAGGCCATTATAACTTTGTGTATGGTATGCTTGAAGGATATAAATTAGCTGCTGGTAAAAACTTTATTTACTATCTTAGCCAGCAGGTTAATGTAAAAGCAACAACACTGTCTGAGATACTTAAAGAATTCCTGACGCTTAAAAGCAAGTTGCAATATGTTATAATCGAAGCTAACTCATGGAAAAAACTTGAAGCAGCTGCCAAAAAACAACCTGAAGATTCTGTTATAAGCAAAAAGTACATAAAATCAGTTAAAAAAATTGAAAGTGCTTCATTTGAGTTTAATTTTGAAGCGTATGCAAAAAAATATGGTGAAGAAATAAAGAAAATCCTAAAATCATTGCCCAAATCAGTTAAGCTTGTTGACTATGCACCAAAAGAGGAAATGCATAAGGATGCAAAAGGCACTGAATTGTATTCACCTGATCACGAGTATTCATTTAAGGGTAAAGGCAGATTAGTTGGTGATATTGAAACAATAATTGAATATAATAAAATATTTGACGAACACCCATTAATCGATGTAACAGCTATAACGTTACAATTGAAGTAATATTTTTATAATCTGTATTTTGTATTTCCGATACTAAATACAGATTATTAATTAAATTATTTCACTGTTAATTCCTAAATGTATTTTTATGTACAATAAATATTTAATGCACACTCCAGCCGCCGAAGGCGGTGGGAGTGTACAAGTATTTATGTTAAATTATTTTTAAGTAATAAATACTGAAATTATTTTACATTCGTGAGGGATTAAAAAAATATAACAATGAAAAAAACACTAGCAATTATTTTAATAACAATTTTATGTATTGTTTCCATTGTCATATATTCAAAGTACAGAATATCATCGTTTGAACCGCAATACATAGGATTTCTTACTGTTGAAAACAGCACCATTATAAAACAATTAGATACCTTGTTACAAAAAACAAATATAGCAGGTATCAGGGGTGATAAGGAATTAGCAAAATGCCTTGAACAACAGGTTAAATCCTTCCAGCAGTTATCACTGATTGCAATTACCGATAATGAATACAGTGTTCTCATTGCAGCAAAAAAAGACCGTATTATTAATCAAAAACTTTTTGATGCCATTATTACTGATATTTCCCAGAAAAAGTTATTGCCTGCTACTACATTTCCACAAATAACACGGTATTACAACAATACTAAATATTATTTTTTTATTTATAATGCTTCGCAGTATATTATCATCACAACATATAGTTTTGTTTTACCAAAAAACCTTATTATTAAATTAGCTCTTGAAAATTTTCTCATTGTCATTGTGTTTATCATCATCGGAACTGCTATAATTATCACACTTCAACAGCAAGCTAAAAAACCCGCTATGAAGGTGGAAAAAACCGAAACAAAACCACAAACACCAAACCCTGTTGAAAGCCTATGTCAGCAATTTTCTATTACTTCAGTAACTATCGCACAAAAAAATAAAAAAGGAATACTCAAAACTGTTTATAGCTACCCAGACAAAAAACAAAACATATACCTTCAACCAGAAATCATTAATGAACTGGTAAACGGTGTGCACATACTTGCAGAAAAGAACACTGTACTGTTTTTTTATAATGATACAACACAACTGTTTTTCAGGCTTGCAAGACATCAGGCTTTTAAAGGAAAATTGATAAAGGATATTGAAACGTTTATCAATAATAACGAACATTCAATTTTACAATTTTTAAAAATAAAGAAATAAAAGTTTGTGTTCGTATTTTTGCATAAAACTTTAATTCCTCTAAAATAAATTTGTTGTGTCCATAAAAATATTGCAATATAACATTTATCATACATAATGCCACAAGCATACTTTGAAGATATCACCATTATTATGAAAATCTACAGAAATATTCCCATCATTTATGAAGACAATCACATTATTGTAGTAAATAAACCTGCTGGTATTCTAAGCCAAAAGGATTTTACAAATGCTGAATCTATGCTTGAAATTATCAAAGAATATATCAAAGCCACATACCAAAAGCCTGGCAATGTATTCCTGGGCCTTGTTCACAGGCTTGATAAGCAGGTATCAGGAGTTATGGTGTATGCAAAAACATCTAAAGCTGCTTCACGCCTTTCAGCGCAATTGAGAACTCGTGATGTCATTAAGATATACTGTGCTGCCGTGAAAACTTTAGCTAACACTGATACAGCGTGGCATACAATTCACCACACGATTACGCGAACACATGACAAAACGCTGGTTAACAATAACGACAATTCCAAGCATGCATCACTCAGATATAAAATTATTTACACTGAACCTACTTACTCTCTGGCACTGATTCAGCTATACACTGGCAAAAAGCATCAGATACGCGCACAGCTTTCACACCTTGGCATGCCCATTGCCAATGACACAAAATATGGCGCACCTGCAATTTTTCACAATGCTGACATTGCACTACACGCTGCATATCTACAATTTGTTCATCCTACTACAAAAAATATTATGGCATTCTACCAACCACCAGGTG
>Ga0123519_10014568_pt1 | contig 11162 bp, 10 predicted proteins | sample YelNatPaOPRAMG02_FD_87396 | JGI IMG/M metagenome (GOLD analysis project Ga0123519, IMG submission 87396) | Hot spring microbial communities from Yellowstone National Park - Yellowstone National Park OP-RAMG-02 (version 2) | ecosystem: Environmental > Aquatic > Thermal springs > Hot (42-90C) ... | reverse complement strand
TTTTCCGCTCGTCAGGGATTCTATAATCTTCGATATTATCTTTTAAATATTGCACATCAGGACCAAATTTTAAGTTCCCAGCAATATCCAAAGTAATATGAACACCTGTTCCACTCCAATTTTTTTCAGGTACAGGATAAATTAAATGTTTTGCTATTTTTGTTTTGTAACTGCTCATTTTAAAATAATGTCCTCTGCAAAATGTTTGGCGATAACCTAATTTGTCAATATCTAAACCAATTATTTTTGCTATCTCATCTGAATATAAACCTGCTGAATTTATAACTATTCCTGTAAGAATTTGAAATTTTTGATTTTGGAATTGAACTTCAATTGCATATCCGTCTTGTTCCTTGTTAATTCCTATAACTTTATGGTGATAAACAATTTCAACGGAATTATTTGTGGCATAATTTTCTAAACTTTGCATAAATTTATGAGAATCCAGAGTTCCTGTTTCTGGCGAGAACAAAGCTTTTGAGGCTTTAATTAAAGGTTCTTCTTTGTGAAATTTTTCTAAATTAACATATTCCAAGCTTTTCACACCATTTGCTATTGCTCGTTGATAAAGAAATTCTAAGTTTTCTTCATCTTCTTTGTTTACCGATACAATATATTTTCCTAATCGCACATAAGGGACATTATATTGATCGCACCACTTGTAAAGAAGTTCTTTTCCTTCAACGCATAATTTTGCTTTCAATGAATTGGGTTCATAATAAATTCCCGCATGAATAACCTCGCTGTTTCTCGAACTTGTTACTTCCCCAAATTTCGCATTCTTTTCAATAAGTAAAATATGCTGATTTAGCTTTGATAATTCTGCGGCAATTGCTAAGCCAACAACACCTGCTCCAATAATTGTTATATCAAAATCCATTTTTCAACTTAAAATATTCTATATAATTAATTTTATTTAATCAAAATTATTAAAAATATAGCAATTAATCATAATAATTAAAGAAAAACATTAGTTTCTAAAATTATATTTAATTTTGTAAATTAATTTTAATTTAAATTGTGAAAACAATACAAGATATTCTGAATCAAAAAGATTTCTCTAAAGAAGACTTAATCAATTTATTAAAAATCAACACCCAAGAAGATTTAGACTTATTAAAAGAATCGGCAAATAATTTAATGTTAGAAACTGTTGGGAGCAATGTATATTTGCGTGGTTTAATAGAGTTTTCAAATTATTGTGTCAATGATTGTTATTATTGCGGCATACGTAAAAGCAACGCAGAGGTTCATCGGTATTTACTTCCTAAAGAAGAAATATTGGATTTGGCAATCTGGGCAGCAGAAAAAGGGTATGGCTCTATAGTCTTGCAATCTGGGGAAAGAGCCGATGAAAATTTTGTCTCTTTCGTTGAAGACTGCACTTTTGAAATTAAAGAGAAGACGAAAAGCGAAAATTTACCTAATGGTTTAGGTATAACTCTTTCTATTGGAGAATTAAGCCTTAATCAATATGAAAGATTATTTAAAGCAGGTTCTCATAGATATTTGTTGAGGATTGAAACAACCAATCCTACTTTATTTAAACAAATTCACCCCGAGACACAATCATTTGAAAAACGATTAGAAGCTTTAAATTACATTAAAACAACAGGTTATCAACTTGGAACAGGAGTAATGATTGGCTTGCCAAATCAAACTCACGAAGATTTAGCAAATGATTTGCTCTTTTTTAAGGAAATAGATATAGATATGCTCGGTATGGGACCTTATATAGTTCATTTATCAACACCAATGAAGGTTTACAAAGATTACTATTTTGAGAACCAAAAAACGATATATGCTTTAGCCTTAAAAATGTTGGCAACAGCCCGTTTATTATTAAAAGATGTAAATATTGCATCAACAACGGCTTTACAAGCTATGTATCCTTGGGGACGTGAAGAAGGTTTACTATTTGGTGCTAATGTTGTTATGCCTAATATTACCCCAAATGAATTTAGGAAAGAGTATTTGCTTTACAATAACAAACCTTGTTTAGAAGATAATAAAGGCGATTGTTTTACTTGTACTATTTCCCGGATTGAATCGGTGGGAAGGAAAGCTGTATTAAATAAATGGGGCGATTCACAACATTTCACTAACAAATTACGTCAAAACGTATAAATTTTAATGGTGAAATTATGATAACATTAAATGTAAATATTGATCATATTGCTACAATTCGTAATGCACGAGGTGGCACAGAACCAGACCCTGTAACCTCTGCCATGCTCGCTGAATTAGCGGGAGCAACAGGTATCGTTTCTCATTTGCGAGAAGATAGAAGACATATAAAAGATAGAGATGTTTTTCTTCTTCGTGAAATGATTCAAACAAAATTTGATTTAGAGATGGCGGCTAACCCTGAAATTATAGAAATTGCACTTAAACTTAAGCCTGATTTAGTTACAATAGTCCCTGAAAAAAGACAAGAACTTACAACCGAAGGTGGATTAAACGTGCGAAATAATAGAGATGTTTTAAGAAAATTGTGCCACGATATGCATAGCAAAGATATTGAAGTTAGTTTATTTGTTGACCCTGACGAAATGCAAATCGAGGAGTCTTTAATTATTGGGGCAGATATGATTGAACTCCATACAGGCGCTTATGCCAATGCTAAAGGCGAAAAGGCTAAAAATTTAGAACTCAATTTACTATTAGCAGCAGCAACTTTTGCTCATAATTCTGGGTTGAAAGTTGCGGCAGGGCATGGATTAAATTATTATAATACACAAAATATATGCAAAATCCCTTATCTCAATGAATTAAGCATTGGACATTCAATAATAGCTCGTGCAACTTATACAGGAATAGAAAAAGCTGTAAAAGAAATGTTGGATATTATTCATTTAAATTCTCCAAAATCTATATAAAATAAATATCGTTATATAAAAAATTACAAAAAAAAGAGGTTGTCTTGTTCAGATAACCTCTTTTTCACTATTTTTATTTCACAATTATTTCATTTCTTCAACGATATTTCCAAAACCATTAAGCATAATTTCAGGGACATCTTTTTCATCAGTCTCAATTTTAATATTTGCCATAAAACGTCCCGTCGTTTTTGGCGTAAACTTCACCTCTAAAGTAAAATCTCCTTTGGCGGGAATTTGGTCTCCTGCTTTCAAATTTACCAACATAGAATCTGGATAAATTGTAACCTTTTTTACTGTAATAGGTTTATCAGTAGAATTAGAAATAACAATTTTTGCAACAGATTCCTTATTTATAGGCATATTGGAGAAATTTAAATATTGCGGGAACAAAGTTATTGGCTTTAGAATATATGCTTTTAGCCAAAGATACTTACCAGGATTTAATGGGTCGTTTGATTTGATTTCAACACCTTTTTTTATGTCTCCTGAATACGTAGAGATATTTACAGAAACGCTTAGAACTGCTGTATCACCTGGTCTCAAAAGATTTTTTGAAAGAGGGGCGGTGGTACAACCACAATTTGGATTAACAGAATATATCTGTAAATCTTGATTCCCAACATTTGTAATAGCAAAATCTTTTTTAAGGAATAACCAAGTAGAATTTGCCTTACCCCAATCATAGGTATCGCCACCAACTATTTCAATTTTTGGCTGTGCAAAAGCAGAAAATACCATTGATAGAAATGCTGCAACAAAAATCAAATTTTTCATATTATTAGAATTAAAATAATTTAACAAATTTTCAAAGTTATTTAACGTATTAATTTTTTTTAAATTATTTTTGTAGTTTAAAAAAATATTAAAATAATTGAGTAATTTATGTTTTCATTAGAATTTTCAGATATACAACAAACAATATGGGAAACAGCCAAAAGATTTGCCGAGGAAGTTATTGCCCCTGGCTCGATAGATAGAGATAAAAGTGGAGAATTCCCAAAAGATATTTTAAAACAAATAGGAGAATTAGGTTTTTTAGGAATAATGGTACCGGAAGAATATGGTGGTGCTGGATTAGATGCAGTAAGTTATGTATTAGCTTTAAAAGAGATAGCAAAAGCAGATGCCAGTATTGCTATTCCAATTTCCGTTCAGAATTCTTTAGTAGATTGGATATTTTTACATTATGGTTCTGATTTATTAAAAGAAAAATATTTAAAACATTTAGCAACAGGCGAATACATAGGTGCTTATAGTTTAAGTGAACCTGAGGCTGGGAGTGATGCCCGAATGATTAGAACACGAGCTGAAAAAAGTGGAAATGATTGGATTTTAAATGGTTTTAAAAATTGGGTTTCAACAGGTCATAATTCTGATGTTTGTGTTGTTTTTGCTCAGACAAATCCGGAAATTCAACATAAAGGTATTACCGCCTTTGCTATTGAAAAGGGTACTCCTGGATTTGAACCAATGAAAAAAGAAGACAAGATGGGCATGCATGCAAGCGATACCGTTTCTATTGCTTTAACAAATGTCAAAGTACCAAACGAAAATATCATAGGTAAAGTTGGTGAAGGATTTTACATAGCAATGAAAGCTTTAAATGGAGGAAGAATTGGCATTGCCGCTCAATCACTTGGAATTGCCGAAGCGGCACTTGAAAGGTCTGTCCGATATGCTAAAGAAAGAACAGTTATGGGTAAACCACTTGCTGACCACGAACTTACTCAATATAAACTTGCTCAAATGTCTATGAAAGTTTCTGCCGCAGAAATGCTTGTTTTAAAAGCCGCTTTTTTACGTGATTCTGGGGCTGAACATATTAGAGCTGCTTCCGAAGCTAAATTGTTCGCTTCTACTATTGCCAACGAAATTACTCGTGAAGCAGTACAAATTCACGGTGGTTATGGTTATACCAGAGAATATGTTGTAGAAAGACTTATGAGAGATGCAAAAGTTACAGAAATTTACGAAGGAACAAGCGAAATTCAAAATATTGTTATTGCTCGCCAAATTTTAAAAGAAATTGATTAATTATTTGCTTTGGTGATAGTAATTTTATTTGTCAATTTTGGATACCAATTAAACAAAAATAACAAAAAACAGGAATCAACCTAATATTCTTTTTAAAATTTTAAATTAAAAGCGATTCAGAATATTTCTTAACATTTATTTTGTAAATATATCCTGAATCGCTATTTATTTGTTTTCCAAAATAGAGGCAAACCAATCTATTTTGCAATAATTTTATAAGTTATAACTTTGTCATAAAGTTAGGTTTAATCATATTTATAGGATTAAGAACATTGTCTAATTCTTCTTTTGTCATATATCCTTTTTCAAGGACTAATTCATAAACGGAGCGGTTGTTTTCTAATGCTTCTTTTGCAATTTCTGTTGAACGTTCATACCCTAAATAAGGATTTAAAGCGGTAACTAATCCGATGCTATGTTCAACAAATTCTCTGCATTTCTTTTCGTTTGCTTGAATACCATCGATAGCACGAGTTTTCAAAGTTTTCATACCATTGATAAGCATTCTAATAGATTCGAACAAAGATTGAGCAATAATAGGTTCAAACACATTAAGTTGCAATTGACCACCTTCGGCAGCAAGAGTAACGGTTAAATCATTTCCAATAACTTTAAAAGCAATTTGATTAACAACTTCCGGAATTACAGGATTAACTTTTCCTGGCATAATAGAAGAACCAGGTTGCATTGGAGGCAACATAATTTCGGCAAATCCTGCACGTGGTCCAGAACTGAGAAGACGCAAATCATTACAAATTTTGGAAAGTTTAACAGCTAATCGCTTAACAGCAGAAGAAAACATAACAAAAGAACCTGTATCTTGTGTTGCTTCAACTAAATTTGTAGCAAGCCTTACAGGAAGACCAGTAATTTCCCATAAATATTGGATTACAAGTTCACTATATCTTGGGTCGGCATTAATCCCTGTCCCAATTGCCGTTCCGCCCATATTCAGTTCTAAAAAGAGGCGAGAATTTTCTTCAATTCTTTGAACTTCTTCTTCCAAAGTAACTGCATAAGATTCAAATTCCTGACCTAATGTCATTGGGACAGCATCTTGAAGCTGAGTGCGTCCCATTTTTATTATTGTTGCAAATTCATTTGCCTTTTGTTTAAAAGAAGAAATTAATTGCTTTAATACTTCTATTAACTTTTTACTTTCATAAATTAAAGCAACTTTTAAAGCAGAAGGATATGCGTCGTTAGTTGATTGGGATAAATTTACATGTTCATTTGGGTGGCAATATTCGTATTGTCCTTTTTCGTATCCCATAATTTCTAAAGCACGGTTAGCAACAACTTCATTAGCATTCATATTAGTTGAAGTGCCAGCGCCACCTTGCACCATATCAACAACAAAGTGAGTATGAAATTTCCCATTAACTATTTCTTCGCAAGCTTGTGAAATTGCTTTAAAAACTTTTGGGTTCAATAATCCCAAATCAAAATTAGCTTTTGCGGCAGCTAATTTAATTTGTGCTAAAGCCTTAATTAAACTTGGTGAATGATTTATAGACACACCTGTAATTTCAAAATTTTCTAATCCACGTAAAGTCTGCACTCCATAAAGTGCTTCCGAAGGTACTTCCCGATAACCTAATAAATCATGTTCTTGCCGAGTTTTTCCTGAAATATATTGTGCCGCCGCATCTACAACTTGATTGGTTGTTTGTCGCATTCTACGAGCAATTACATACGCTGTTCTAGATAAAATTTTAACATAAAGTTGGGGCTTTGTTTCAAATATCGTCCTTAATTTTTCAATTTGGAATTTTAAAATTACAGATGGTTTAACTACTTTGGCGGTAGTTGAATGAGGATAATCATCCATCAATGAACCTTCACCTAAAAAATCACTTTTCCCAAAAATTGCCAAAGTCCTTTCCTCGCCTGACGGAGTTTTCTTGCTTAATTGCACTTGACCATCATATATAACAAACAAAGCATCTCTGCGTGTATTTTCTTCAAATAACATTTCATCTGGATTATAATTCTTAATTTCAATTACATCTTCTAACAACATAATTTCTTTTTCAGATAAATTGCTGAATAATTCTATTTCTTTTAAAAATTTCTCTGCATTTTGTATTTGCATTGTTTAACCTCTTTTAATTTTTTATTGAAAATATTTTTGTTAATACAAAGTATTTTCAGAACTTTGCATTTTTTAATAAAACAAAATTAATGGAAATTATTATAAATTTAGATAAAACCTTATTCATTTTTTTCAATCAAACATTAGCAAATCCTGTTTTTGATTGGTTGATGCCAATAGTTACAAATCAGCATAATTGGAACCCCGTTTATATTTTTATAATTATATTTCTAATATGGAAATATAAACAACGAGGCTTGTTTATTGTAATTGTTTTAGCGGTAACTGTAGGCTTATCAGATTTTATAAGCAGCCATTTTATCAAAGAATGGGTTGGGCGATTAAGACCATGTTGGACGATGCAAAATATACATTTACTTGTTCCTTGTGGTGCAGGCAAGTCTTTCCCATCATCGCATAGCGTAAATAATTTTGCTGTGGCAGTAATTCTTTCCAATTATTTTAAAAAGGAAAGTTGGATTTTTTATACACTTGCCGCTCTTGTGGCTTTTTCTCGTGTTGCCGTTGGTGTCCATTACCCTTTTGATATACTTGGTGGAGCATTAATTGGCAGCTGTATTGCTTATTTAGTATTGTTCTTCACTAAAAAGATAAAATACTTACAAAAATATAATTTAAATAAATAATTGAAATAATTTGTAAATATTTCGTCAATGTTTTTTGAATTGGGCGATATGATAAAAAATAATATTTAAAGATAGAAATTGTATTAATAAAATAGTTCTCATAATAGATGAAAGAAAAAAAAGAAACTGGATTCCAGCTAAGCACGACAAGAATGGTAAAAGGCAGCCGCAGACTTGTACGAGAGAAAGTATTGCAAATTTTATTCTCATTAGAATTCGCACAGGGAACAAGCTTGACTGATTTATATAATCATATTTTCCCTCGAATATTTCGGTTTGAAGATAATTTTAAAAATCAAGGTCAAAGGCTTTTAAAAAAAGCAGAAATAGACGAAATGGAAGCCGATATTCCTATTGATTGGTCAGATGAAGAAAAAGAATTTGGTATGAAATTGCTCAATGATGCAATTAATCTCCGGACAGAATGCGATGATTTAATTAAGATGTTTTCCGAAAACTGGGATTTTAATAGGATTGCAATTATTGATAAGTTAATTATAACTATTGCAATTACAGAATTTATAAAATTTCCTGAAATCCCTGTGAAAGTATCTATCAACGAAGCAATCGAATTATCTAAAGAATATTCCACCGACAAAAGTTCCCATTTTATAAATGGTTTGCTCGATTCAGTAAAGAAATATCTTGTAGAAAACCATAAAATCAAAAAAGAAGGCAAAGGACTTTTAGAATAATTTAAAATTTATTAAGTTTTAGATTTTTTTTGCTCGCTCTAACAAAAAAAATATAGAATCTGTTCCCAAAAACTCTTTCTATATTTTTTTGTTTTTTGATAATATTCTGCAGTTTAATTAAAAAATGTTGAAAACTCATCATTTTTTATTCAAATAAAAATATTAATTTGCATCTCATAAATTTATAATCACTTGATTCTTTTAATTGTTACCAAAATCATCCTTGTGTCAGTATTTATTGGTATGTTTTTTATAAAAACAAAAGGAAAAGTAAAAATAAGTTAAAATGCAAAGCACAATATTTGAAGAATTCAACCAAAGACGAACCGCAGGTAATGAAAAAGTACTTGGGCAAGATTTTCTACCTTTTAAACGATTTTACTCAATTGATACTTTATGTTATAAAGATGGAGCAATCCCTGTTAAATATAAAGAACTTATGGGATTAGTTGCTTCATTAGTTTTGCGGTGTAAAGATTGTATTCTTTATCATATTGAAAGAGCAATTTCAGAAGGTGCAACAAAAGTAGAACTAAATGAAGCGATGAATATTTCGCTTGTCGTTGGTGGCTCTATTGTTATACCTGAACTTAGGTTTGCGTTAACTGCTATTGAAGAAAAGTTCAATTCAATAAATAAAAATACTGACAAACAAAGTGATGTGATGATATGAAACCAATAAATACAACTCCAAAAATCCGTGAATTAAGAAAAAAGTTAAATGCTACAAAAGAAATTTTATGGAATTTACTTGATGAATATTATTACTTAACAAATATCGAATATTCTCGCTTAACTTATGAATACGAAATGCTTTTCGGTGAATTAGAAGAACAAATTAACAAAAAAAATAATCTTATCAACGAATTAAATGCGAAGGTGCAGTTTTTAAAGAATTCTTCAAGAACTACAAACGATAAACAAACTTTTCAAACATATACCAAATTGCACTTTAATAAGTCTTTAACTAATTCGCCCGCTGAATTTAATGAAGATGAAGATAAGCCGAAAGTCCCTAATTGTTCTGTAAATGAGAAATACGAGTTACAGCAACTTTATCGCCAACTTGTAAAAAAAATACATCCCGATATAGCAGGTAATTCTATTGAATTTCAACGCTTTTGGAATAATATTCAAGATTCTTATAAAAGTTCAGATTTGTTGCGTATGAGAATTTTTTACCATACAATTGTGAATTCCTTTGATGAAAGACATTCGTCGGACAATCATAGAGAAGAAATAGCACTTACTACTGAACTAAAGGAATTGGAACAAAATGTTGAAAAAGTCAAAAACAGAATTTACAAACTAAAATTACAAGAACCTTTTGTTCTGGAACATAAATTAAAGGATAAATTTTGGATTTCTTTGCAACAGAAAAGATTACAATTAAAATTATCTCAAATTGACCGTAAAATTAAATTCCAAGAAAATATTTTAAATTCAACGAATTCAATAAATTTTGAAGATAAAATTTTCTTAATTAATTCTTAATTCCATTATTTTTCCTAACTTTGAATTTATTAATAAATAAAAATAAAGAAAATGGACTATAATCAAGAATTTATTTCATTTGATATTGAAACCAGTGCGATACCTTATGAAACTTTCTCTGAATCTCAACGAGAGTATTTAATCCGTGGGGCAAAAACAGACGAAGAAAAGCAGAAGAAAATTGACGAAATGGCACTTTATCCTATGACTTCACAAGTTGCCGCAATCTGTATGAAAATTATAAAATATACCGACAAGAATGAATTAACAGAGAAAAATGTTGCTTTAATGACCAACCCTGAATTAGATGACGAAGAAACAAGCAATTTCCAAGAAAATCAAACTTATTATTACGAGGCTAATGAAACAAATGTTATCCAAACATTTTGGAAAACACTTGCTAAATATAAATCCGCTACATTAATCTCTTTTAATGGAAGATCTTTTGATGCTCCCTTTTTAATGCTTCGTTCTGCTATATTAAATATTATTCCTACCAGAAATTTAATGAATGGAACTAAATTTAATTACTCACAACATATTGATTTATTAGATGAACTTACTTTTTATTCTAACACATTTTATGGTGCTACAAAGCGATTTAATTTTGATTTTTATACAAAAGCTTTCGGTTTGAAATCTCCAAAGAGTGAAGGAGTTGATGGCTCAAAAGTTGGTGAACTTTTTAAAAACAAAGAATATAAAGTTATTGCAGATTATTGTTTGAGAGACGTAGATGCCACTTGGTTGCTTTATAATAGAATCAAAGACTATCTATTCCTTTCTTAAATCCAACAGCAGAAAGACTTGAAATCAATAAAATTTCCTGTGGAAATTTGAAAGAACATAAAAAGAGGCTGTATCATAAGTCATTATCTTTAGAACAGATGAGGGACGCCTGTTCTAATAAATCCTTGATTGTTATGGTAAGCCAGACACCCTCGTCTAACCATTTATACCAAAAATTTGACTTTTGAGACAACTCTATCTAAAATAAAATATAAAGGAAAAGAGAAAACCTTTTAAATTGCAAAAAATTTGCTAAAAAAATAATTTATGAAGCGTTATTCTTTTAGTTCAAATTGTTTTTGTGGAATAGAAAATGCAAAAGTTGAACCTTTACCAAGGACACTTTTAATCCAAACTTTTCCGTGATGAGCATCAATAATTTTTTTAACAATCCAAAGACCTATACCAGTTGAAGTTTCGCCACCAGTGGGCTTATTACTCAATTTTTGACCTCGCCGAAAGGCTTTTGCTACATCTTCTTCGCTTAATCCAAGTCCATTATCGCTAACTTCGACAATAATATCTT
>Ga0123519_10014566_pt1 | contig 11162 bp, 6 predicted proteins | sample YelNatPaOPRAMG02_FD_87396 | JGI IMG/M metagenome (GOLD analysis project Ga0123519, IMG submission 87396) | Hot spring microbial communities from Yellowstone National Park - Yellowstone National Park OP-RAMG-02 (version 2) | ecosystem: Environmental > Aquatic > Thermal springs > Hot (42-90C) ... | reverse complement strand
ATCCAATGCTTTTCCAATATCATGCAAAAGCCCTGCTCTCTTTGCAACATCAGCATTTGCTTTTAGTTCAATTGCAATTCTTTCAGCAAGAAAAGCAACTTCTTTTGAATGGGATAAAACATTTTGGCCATAAGATGTCCTGTACTTAAGTTTTCCCAGATGTCGGAGAATTTCAATATGCAAATCAGGGATTCCAACAGATAAAGCAGCTGCCTCCCCTTCTTCAAGGATTTTGTTTTCAAATTCTTCTTTGCATTTTTCTACAACTTCTTCAATTCTTGCAGGGTGTATTCTTCCATCAGCAATTAGTTTTTTTAATGCCATACTTGCAATTTCTCTTCTCAATGGATCAAAGGAAGAAATTGTAACAGCCCCTGGTGTATCATCTACTATCAAATCAACACCACATATCATTTCAAGGGAACGAATATTTCTTCCATCCCTCCCAATTATTCTTCCTTTCATCTCATCAGATGGGAGATCTACAACAGTTACTGTATTCTCTGCCACATATTCAGATGCAATTTTTTGGATTACATTTCCCAAATAATATTTTGCCCTTTGTTCTCCTTGTTCCTTTGCTTCTTCTTCTATTTTTTTAATCAAATTTGCTGACTCAATCCTTGCCTCTTGTTCAATGTTTTTAATCAATTCCTTTTTTGCTTCTTCTGCTGAAAGTCCTGCTATTTGTTCTAATTTATGTTTTTGTTCTGAAATTATTTTTTCTGCTTCTCTTATTTTTGAGTCCAATTCATTTTGTTTGTGTTGAATTTGAGCTTCCTTGTCCTTTAAATCAATTTCTAATTTATCCAGATGTTGCTGTCTTCCATCAAGTTTTGCTTCCCTTTGTTGGAGACGCCTTTCCCATTGTTGGAATTCTTTTCTTTGTTCTCTTGAACTTCTTTCAAATTCATTCCTCATTTGCATATACTTTTCTTTTGCAGAAATTGCTGCTTCTCTTGCCTTTTCCTTTGCTTCCTTGTCTGCTTTTTCTATAATATTCTGGGCTTCAGTTTTTGCCTTATTTATAATTCCTTTTGAATAAAATTTTGAAAATAAATAAACAATTACAAAAGAAACAATAAAGCCAAAAATAAAACTTAAAATAATGTAAAAAATGTTTTGCATCAGTTCCTCCTTTATAATATAGGAGGTGAAAAGTGCTTAATTGAGGTGAATAAATATTCCCCCGCTATGGCCGCAGGGGCCTTTTCTCTGAACCTGGTTTAACCAGGTGGGTACCTCGGGGAAGCCCATTAGATTCTTCAAAGATAAAGAATCACAGGAAACTTCATTCCACAAAGGTTCCCAAAAAGGCAATGTTGGCTCAGGAAACATTAGCTCCCCACGCACCAAGCAGGGGAAATTTTTAATATCTTCGTAATAAATAAAAAAATTATTCATTTTCTTCTCCCAAATTATGGGAAATTTTTGCCAAAATTTCTTCAATCTTCTCTTCTATAAGCTTTTTTTCACCTTCCTGTTTTTTTTGAAAGTCATCAAACTCATCCAAAAGGTTTAAGGAAAGAAGCACAAGGATTTTTAAAGGATCAACAGTTGGAGAAACCTTTTGAATTTCATCAAGTTTTTTTTGAAATTTTTCAACTAAAACTTGAAGTGAACTTATATCCTTATCGCTTTTAAAGCGAATTACTTGCCCAAAAACTGGAACTTCAAAACTATTCAATTCCATACCATAAATATTTTACTACTTTTTAAAACCAAAATCAAATGGAACATTAACAATTAAAAATAATATTTATTTGACATAAAAAAAATATTAATTTAAAATTTATTAATATGAATTTAATGCAGTTAAAAAATAAGTGGAATAAAGAAAGAGAAAATTATAAAAATCAGGAAGTCGGTTCAGGTGTTCAAATATTTGTAAAAGATATGCTTCTTTCAGAAGATTTATTTGCATTAAAAAAAGGATTAAAATCAACACCCCTTGAAAAAAGAAAAAATGAATTTTTGGAAGAAGAAAAAACAAAGGAAAAAAGAAAAGCCGACATTGTAATTTATATTTCTTCTGAGGTAATAATTCCAGTTGAAATAGAAAAATATCAAAATATTAAAGCAGGAGAAATTCAAATTTTAAAATACCAACAAGATTTAGATAAAAAATATGGAATATTAACTGATGGCTATACTTGGCGCTTTTATAATAATGTTTTTATATGCCGAGAATTTAATTTAGATGAAATATTCAAGGAACCAGAGCTTTTCTTGGATTTCTGGAAAGAATACATAAAACCTGAATTTTATTATTTATCTTTTTTTGAATATAAAGGGCAACTCCCTCTTGATGAAAAACAATTTATATTGCCTGTGGAAAAAAATAAACAAACATTTTTTAGCGATATTACAAGATTGATAAAAACTTTTAAAAACAAACTTAAAATTGAAGGGTACCTAAATGGCTTAGAAGAAAAAAAAGCAAAAGAAAAAATGGCAATGGAACTATCTTATGCTTATATAATTCAATTCATCTTATACAAAACTTTAGTGGATAATGAGTTTGGAGAATTTAAAGATTATTTTGAAAAAATAGTAAAAGAAATTTATGAGAAATTAAAAGAAAAAAGATATAAAGAAATTTTAGGTGCTATAAGTAGAATATCTTCAAAAATCTCTGAAAATATTTATAGGCCTTTTAAAAAGGAGCAAGAAATTATCAACCAAAAACTTTTAGAAATTTTTCAAAGCATAGAAAACAAAATTTCCGATGTTTCACCTTGGTTAGATATTTTTATTTTTATAAAAAAATATAACTTTGCAAACATTGAAAATGAAATTTTTGGCTATATTTATGAAAATTATTTAAAAGAACTTTATGCTGAGGAAAAGAAAGGGCAGTATTTTACGGACGCATCAATAGTTGATTTTATGTTAAAACAAATGGGTTTTAAACCAGAAGAAATAAAGAGAAGATATGAAGAAGACAAAAATAGCATCTCTTTAATAGACCCTGCTTGCGGTAGTGGAACTTTTCTTTATAGTGCAGTAAACCAAATTATTAAAGCTTTTGGAAATAATGGAGCAGAAAAATCCAAACAAATTGAAGAGATAATAAATAATAATATATTTGGATTAGATATTGAAGAATTTCCTTTATATCTTGCAGAAATGAGCATAATAATGAGGATGTTGCCCCAAATAATAAATGAAAAATATAATAACCCTATTGATAAAAAAATTAAATTATTCTTAACAAAAGATAGCATATCTGAATTTTTGGATACGGGAATAAAAAATACAATTAATGATATTGACACTTTAGCTTCAAAAACAAATCAGCTTTCTATGAAGTTTAGTGAGTTAGATTTGGAATATAAAAGTTATGTAAGAGAGGAAAGTGATTTGGAAGAAATGAAAAAAAGCTTAGAAAATCAGCCAAAAATTTCTCGCTATCGTTTTGATTATGTTATAGGTAACCCTCCTTATGTTGGATACAATGAATGTTCAAAGCAAAAACTTCTAATATTTGAACTTATGAAAAAAGGAAAAGTCAAACTTAATAATATTTATGGTATTAATCTTCACAGCATTCCAAATAATAGGAAGAAATATTCTCCAAAGCCAAATCTTTATGCATTTTTCATTGCCTTGGGGATTGCACTACTTAAAGATGAAGGAAAATTATGTTATATTATTCCCCAAACAATATTGACTGCTCAAGACCTTGATGTTCTTCGTTATCACTTGGCTAAATTTACAACAATTGAAAAGATTATTACATTTAGTGGAAAAATGTTTATAGGTAGAGGAATAAAACAAAATAAGGCAATACCTACATCAAGTTTAATTTTTATTATAAATAGAAAAACACCATCTACGCTTCATCAAGTTGAAATAATAAATTACAAAGATTCCAATGATGATATTGAAGAAACATTAAACAATATATCTAAAGGAAAAAAAATTACAAAAAAGAAAATTTTACAAAGCAAATTGCTTCAAAATGTTGAAAATTGGAATTTTATTAAACAGAATAAAAAGTTCTTAAATTTCTACGAAGAGTATCAAAGAAACACGGAGGATATTTCTATTTATTATGAACATACCTTAGCGGAGCAGAAATTTGGAAGCAGATTTTATATAGATGGGAGCTTTAACATTCCAAATAAAGATATACACAGTAAAAGAATGGATTTTGGTGATTATTGGCAAATATCACATTTGAATTCTGACGGCTTAAGAGCAAGGATAGATGGTTTTTATCCTAAAAATAAAAAAATGAAAATAGCCAAAGGTAGTCAAGGAATGAAAATGCTAAATACTGAATATAAAGTAATCTGGCGTTATGTAAATCCAGATAAATTTTTTTACATTGAGGGTAAAAATATCTTACCAAGATTCCAACAATTCTGCATAGCTTCTAATAAAAAGGAAGAAATTATGTATCTTTTGTCATTATTGAATTCAAAAATAATCTCATTATTGCTCCGAAGTTTACTAAAAAGTGAACAAGAAAAAGATATTTTAATAGGAGTATCAGTAATTAAACAATTCGTCCGTGTTCCAAAAATTAGCGAAGATAATGAGCTTATTAAAGATGAAATTATAAAAAAAACAGAAGAAATGCTATATTTGGAGGAAAAAAAGTTATCAGATTTTGTTGATTTTTCAAAGATAATGATTCAAAAATATGATAGCGTATCAGTAGAAGGAAATTATTTATTTTTAGAAAAAGATAATCAAAGAACTGAACTTAAAATTAAAGAAAATCATCATTTGATTAAAAAAATTATAGATGAAAAATTTGGTAGAAAATTATTATTTGAGGAAAAAAAAGAAAAAATTAGTTTATCAGAATTAAAAAATTTACCAATAATTGATTATGAGAAGCAGAAAAAAATAAAGGACTATATCGACGATTTAGTTTTTGCATTATACTTTAACATTTCACCTGAAAAATTGGGATTTAATTATGCAAAGGAAATAAAGGAAAAATGTATGAAAAATCCTTATTATAAAATTATTTATGGAAAAGATTTAATAGATTAATATTTATTAAAATGTTAGAACTAAAATTTTAACAAATCATAATTTATTATTTTTGTTTGCATTCTTTAAAGTAAAAATATAATAAATAAGGCAAAGATAGCAAACAATAACAATTTCGTATTAGAAATTTCTTCAACCATATTCATATTCTGTTTTTCATTTTAGTAGTTCATCAAATGGAATTATTTTAAAAACCATTAAAGTTAGTTATCCGTATCCATAACCTATTTTTTCAGTTGCATTTTCTTTTTTCAATCAGAAAATAAATTATTTCAAACTTGCACAGAGGGTGGACAGCATTTTTGGAAATTTATCTAATTTGACTTTCAAAAAAATATGGTACAATACTTATTTACCGGTAGGTAAACTTTTTTATAAAATTATCGTATTATTAATTTTAAAGAAGGAGATATGAGTAATATAAGAGATGAATTAAAGAAAGCAGCTATTTTTCTTTTTGCAAGGAAGGGCTATAATGGAACTTCTGTCAGGGAAATTGTTGAAAAAGCAAAGACAACAAAGCCCTGCCTTTACTATTATTTTAAAAGCAAAGAAGGAATATATCTTTCAATTTTAAAAGAGACATTGGATGAATTTTTAAAGATTCTTTCACAAAATTTTGAAGAAGAAAAAATGGTTTCAAGGCAATTAAAAAAATTGTGTTTTTCTGTTTATGAAAAATTTAAAGAAAAAAAAGATATCTTACGGCTTATCCATTCATTTCTTTATGGTCCCCCAAAAAGTGCTCCAAAATTTAATTTTGAAAGTTTTCATAAGGTCTTTTATGAGGCAATAATTGAAAAGATAAATATTGCCATTGAAAAAGGAGAATTTTTTGACCAAGACAGGGAAGCAATGGCTTTTTGTGTTATGAGTGTCTTCAATGGTGTGGCAGAAATGGAAATTGCTTTTCCAAAAAAGTACGATTATGAAAAATTATTAGATAAAACTTTAAACACTTTGTTTGAAGGATTTTCAAGGAGGAAAAAATGAAAAGATTTTTCTTGCTTTTTTTTGTCCTTTTGTTTCTTTTTTCTTGTCAGAAGAAAGAAAACACCTCAAAGGAAAACTTAAAGTATGTAAAAATTTTAAAAACAAAGTTTGAGGAAGTTATAGAAAAGATTGAAACCACTGGAAATTTAAATGCAAAATATGAGACAGCAATTGCAGCAGAGGTTCAGGGAATAGTTGAGGAGGTCTATGTAACAGAATGGGTAAGGGTAAAAAAGGGAACCCCTTTGGCAAAGATTGATACAAAGGAGCTGGAAGTCCAGCTTCAAGCCCAACTGGCATCCTTGGAAGAAGCAAAAGCATCTTATGAAAGGGCAAAAAGGGAATATGAAAGGATGGAAAAGCTTTATAGTGCAGGGCTTGCAACTAAACAAAATGTAGATGATTCAAAGACATATCTTTCCACCCAAAAAGCATTCTTGGATGCAAGGGAAGCACAGGTTGAATTGCTTAAAACAAAGCTTAAGAAAGCAACTGTTGTTTCGCCAATTGATGGTTTTATTAAAGAAAGAATGGTGTCAAAAGGTGATATGGCAGGGAAAGATCCAATTTTTAAGGTTGTTGACTTATCTATATTGGACTTGACTGTAAAAGTTCCTTCTGTCTATTTAAATGAAATAAAGATTGGAAGCCCAATTTATTTTGAAGTTGATTCTTTCCCTAATAAAATTTTTGAAGGGAAAATTTCTTTTATAAACCCTGCTGTTGACCCTTTTTCTGATACAATTAAAGTAATAGCAGAGGTTAAAAATTTTGAAAATCTTTTAAAGCCAGGGCTTTTTGTAAAGGCATATATTCAAAAAAAGGAGCCATATAAGGCAATTCTTCTTCCAAAGCAGGCATTTTTAAACATTGATTTAAAAGAAAAAAAAGGAAAAATTTTTATAAATAATGATGGAACTGCTCATTTGAAAGAAATTAAGATAGAAAGGGTTTATGAAGATAAGATTATTGTAAAAGAAGGGATTTTGGAAGGTGAAAAGGTTGTATTGGATGGGGTTTTTCTTTTAAGGGATGGGGATAAAATTTCTGAAATAATGTAAGTAAGGAGTATTTATGTTTCTTTCTGACTTATCAATAAAAAGGCCTGTATTTGCAACAGTTTTAATGCTCTCCCTCCTTGTATTGGGAATTTTTTCATATAGAAGATTAAGTATTGATTTAATGCCAGATATTGAAATACCAGTTGTTTCAATTTCAATAATTTATCCAGGTGCTTCTTCTGAGGCAGTGGAAAGAGAGGTAACAAAAAAAGTTGAAGAAGCAGTAAATCCAATTCCAGGGGTGAGGCATATTCAAAGCACATCAAAGGAAGGGCTTTCTTTTGTTTTTATTGAATTTGAACTTGAAACAAAATTATCTGATGCAATGGAAGATGTGAGGACAAAGATTTCTTCAATAAGAAGAGACCTTCCAAAGAGTATAGAAGAGCCACTTATTCAAAAATTTGATATATCTGGATTCCCAATAATATCAATTGCTTTAAGCTCTGATGAAATATCTCCTGTGGAGCTTACAAATATTGCTGACAGGAAGATAAAAAGGAGATTAGAAAGTTTGCCAGGAGTTGGAAAGGTTAAAGTAGTTGGAAGTTTTAAAAGGGAAGTCCAAATTGAGGTGGATCCAAAAAAATTAGAAGCAAAAGGAATTGGTGTAAATGAAGTAATTGCTGGCATATCCAATGAAAATATAAATTTTTCTTTAGGAAGTTTAAAAGATTCCAACTTGGAGTTCCCTTTAAGGATTGCAGGAAAACCAAAAAGTCCCTCAGAATATCTTTCAATGGTAATAACTTCAAGGGGAGGGCATCCAATAAAAATTGAAGAAATAGGAAATGTTATTGATGGGGTTGAAGAACAAAAGTCATTGGCTTTTGTAAATGGAAAGCCAGCTGTTGTATTGGATATATTAAAACAATCAAAGGCAAATACTGTTGATATTGCAAGGGAAGTAAAAAAGGAAGTTGAAGAATTAAAAAAAATACTCCCTCCAAATTTAAAACTTGAAATTGTCTTGGACAACTCAAAATTTATAATTGAATCAATTTTAGATGTTCAAGAGACAATTATAATTGGTGCAATTTTAACAGTTTTTATCGTCTTTTTATTTTTAAATTCATGGAGATCAACTGTTATAACGGGCTTAACTTTACCTGTATCAATAATTTCTTCTTTTATTGCAATGTATTTTTTAGGTATGACTTTAAATATTATGACATTAATGGCTCTTTCTTTAGCAGTTGGGCTTTTGATTGATGATGCAATTGTTGTAAGAGAAAACATTGTAAGACATATGGAAAGGGGAAAAGACCATTATAGTGCTGCAAGGGATGGAACCTCTGAAATTGGGCTTGCTGTTATGGCAACAACTTTTTCAATTCTTGCTGTCTTTGTGCCAATTGCTTTTATGAAAGGAATTGTTGGAAGGTTTTTCTTTCATTTTGGCCTCACAATTGCTTTTGCTGTTTCTGTTTCTCTTTTAGTTGCCTTTACATTGGATCCAATGCTTTCTTCTCGCTGGTATGATCCAGCAATTGCAAGGAAAGGAGAAAGAAAATTTATTAATAGATTATTGGATAAATTTGGTCTATGGTTTGAAAACCTGGCTTTAAAATACAAAGAAGCAATAAAGGTATCTTTGAGGAGGAGAAAACTTGCAATTTTTATAACTTTTTTGGCTTTTATTTTTGGTGCTCTAATATTCTTCCTCCTTCCTTCTGAATTTATTCCTTCTTATGACAGGGGAGAATTTATAGTTGCTTTTCGCTCTTCACCTTCTTCTTCAATTGAAAATACAAAAGAACATTTATTTGAAATTTTTGAAAAATTAAAAAAATTTAAAGAAATAGAGACAACTTACGGGGCAATTGGTGCAGGTGAAGGCGATACAGTTAAGGATGGAAGGATTGTAGTAAAACTTTTGGATAAATCAAAAAGAAAAAAGACGCAAAAGGAGTTGATGGCAGAAGTAAGGGAAGAGTTAAAAAAAGTTTCTGGCATTACAATATCAATTATGGAAAGTTCAGGGCACCTGCAAAAGCCATTTCAGATGTCTTTTAAAGGTGATGATATAGAAAAATTAAAATATTATGGAAAGGAATTTAAAAAAATCCTTGAAAAAATCCCTGGTTTTGAAGATATTGATGTTTCAATGGAGTACGATTTACTTGAATATAAATTAAAAGTTTTAAGAGAAAAGGCATACACTTTAGGGGTCTCAAGTGGAGAAATTGCAAATATATTAAATGTTTTAATTGAAGGGCAAGAAGTTACAACCTATGAGGATGAGGAAGGTGAAGCAATTAATTTAAGGGTTCGTCTTCCAAAGGATTTGAGAAGGGATATTGAACAAATAAAAAATTTAAAAATTTCAAGGATTTCTGGAAATTCAATAAATTTAATACCTTTAAATCAATTAGTAGATATAAATATTTCTAATTCCCCATCAGATATACCAAGAAAAGATTTATCAAGGGAAATACAAGTAAATGCAAGTTTGAATAATCTTCCCTTAGGAAAGGCAGCACAAATTGCAATGAAAAAAGTAAAAGAATTAAATATGGTGCCAGGATATAAGGCATCTATGGCTGGTGATACTGAAAGGATGGTTGAGTCCTTTGGCTATTTGTTTGAAGCATTAATTTTAGCAATAATTTTTGTATTTTTAATATTATCTGCCCAGTTTGAATCATTTTTAAATCCTTTGTCAATTATGTTTTCACTTCCCTTATCAATTATAGGAATGGCATTGATGCTCTTTATAGTTGGTGATACCATAAGCATTATGTCTTTGATTGGGCTTATTCTTTTAATGGGGCTTGTTACAAAGAATGCAATCCTCTTGGTTGATTTTACAAATAATATGAGGAGAAAAGGGATGGATAGGACAGAGGCACTGGCAGAGGCAGGGAGGATAAGATTAAGACCAATTATTATGACAACCCTTGCTATGATCTTTGGTATGCTACCATTGGCACTTGAACTTGGAAAAGGTGCCGAGATGAGGGCTCCTATGGCAAGGGCAGTCATTGGTGGCCTTTTGACTTCAACATTTTTAACTCTCTTTGTTGTTCCAATTGTCTATACATCTCTTGAAGATCTTGTTCTAAAAATTAAAAATATTTTTAAAAGGGAGGGAGAATGAAATATTTTTTTCTTTTGATATTTTCTTTAAATCTATTTTCAGAGCCATTAAAAATTAATCTAAAGGATGCAATAAATATTGCAATTGAAAACAATAAGGAGATAAAGAAAACAAAACTTGAAAATGAAGGTCTTTATGGAAGGTATTTGGAAGAAAGGGCACAAGCATTTCCACAGATAAGTTTTTATGGAAATGGAACAAAGCAAATGGATGAGACATTTTATAAATTTACACAAGGGCTTTTTCCAAAGGAGCAGGATGTTTTATCTTATAACATTTCTTTAAACCAGACCATTTATAGTTGGGGGAAGATTGGTGCTGCAATTAAGGCAGCAAAGCTTGCTTTAAAGTCAAGGGATTATTCTTTAAAATTAACTGAAGAAGAAATAAAAAAATTAACAATTGAGGCATTTTATGATGTGATATTCCAAAAGGAGTTAGTAAAGATAGCAGAAGAAAATTTAAGACAAAAGGAAAACCACTTAAAAGAAGCAGAAAGCAAATTTTCCTTAGGTGTTGGAACAGAATATGACATCCTTGCTGCAAAGGTTAATTTTGAAAATGCAAAGGTTAGCTTGCTTAAAGCAGAAAATGGGTTAAATATTTTAAAAGAAAGATTAAAATTTGTTTTAGGGATTGATTATGAAATAGAGCCAGAAGGTAGCTTAGAAGTTGAATTTGAAGAAAAACCTTCTTTTGATACATCCTTTGAGATTGCTTTAAAAGAAAGAAAGGAATTAAAATTACAAAAGCTTTACGAAGATGGCAGGTTTGAGTTTATTAAGATCCAAAAATCCCAAAATAAACCAAAAGTTTATTTAAGTGCTTACTTTGAAAGAAGTAATTTAAAGGCAGGGGACTTAGAATTAAATGCTTCTTCTTGGAATTATACATTAAATTTAACAATTCCTTTATTTGATGGGTTCAGAACAAAAGGAAATGTAATTCAAGCAGAAAGTGAATATGACAAGGCAAAACTTGAAAAAGAAAAGATAATT
>Ga0123519_10014564_pt1 | contig 11163 bp, 8 predicted proteins | sample YelNatPaOPRAMG02_FD_87396 | JGI IMG/M metagenome (GOLD analysis project Ga0123519, IMG submission 87396) | Hot spring microbial communities from Yellowstone National Park - Yellowstone National Park OP-RAMG-02 (version 2) | ecosystem: Environmental > Aquatic > Thermal springs > Hot (42-90C) ... | reverse complement strand
CGTATAACTACCCTGTCTTTGTCATCGCCAAATTGTGTTGAAACAAAAACCTTTTTGCCATCCTCATCACGAATAACCCCAAGCGACTCTAAATACTTATAAACATCCAGTACTTTCCCGCTTTGATGCAGGGTACTTTCATAAAACCATGTATCAAATGTAACATTAAACCTATCTAAATCTTCCTTTTGCGATGCAACATTATATTCAATAGCTTTCCGCGCACAAAAATTAATAATTTCTTCTTCATCTTTTATGTGCGATAGTTCCTGTGAAAAGTTTTCATGTATGTATTTTGCAATATCCTTTACATATTCACCGTGATAGCCTTCCTCAGGGAATGGGACATCTTCACCTAACATTTGCCTATAGCGTATCCACACCGATTTTCCCAGCCACAATACCTGATTGCCATAATCATTAACATAAAATTCCCTGTGAACACTATCGCCACTTGCAGCAAGCAGGTTTGCCAGTGTATCTCCTACTGCGGCTGCACGTGCTGAAACTACATTTAACGGTCCAGTGGGATTTGCCGACACAAACTCAATGTTGACAGTGCGGGGATTGGCCTTTTTATTTTTGCCATAATCATCTTTAACAGTAACTATCTCCTCCAATCTTTTCAAAAGAAACGGCAGTGATAAAAATATATTGATAAAGCCAGGCTTTACAACATCAATACGCTCAAAGATCTGAGTATCAATATATTGTGTTAGCTGTTGGCCAATCTGCATGGGGGACATTCTAAGAATTTTTGCACACTCCATGGCAACAGGGGTAGCATAGTCACCAAATTTTTCCTCTTTGGGGTACTCAACTTTTATTGCTGGCGATAGCTCTAATGAAATATTTTTTGCCTGTAATAGCTTTGTTAAAGCCTGGCCAACAGTCTGTTCAATATACTCCTTGATTATCAAGACAATACCTCGTAACTATATTATATCACTCAATATTACGTGAATAGGATACAAATTGATTTTTTTCATTAATTATTTTGTCAAGAATTTAATAAAAAACTTGCAATTATTGCTTGATTATAGTATTGCATAAATTAGATTAACTGTTAATTCCTAAATGTATTTTTATGTACAAAAAATAATTATTGTACATCACGCCGCCGAAGGCGGGTACAAATATTTATGTTAAATTATTGTTAAGGAATAAATATTAATTTAGATTTAAATAATCAAAAATAAAATTATTATTTTAAAATCATAAGGGTAGCCACTATGCAAATTAATAAAAATCAACTACTTAGTTTGGGTTTATCAATAGCTGTGTTTATTATTTTAGCATTTTTATATACACAAACCAATCTTTTCGATGGCCTTGAAAACGGTGCAATCAATTTTAGATTCTACTTACGTGACCCTACTGAAAAAGCTGTTAAACTGCAGGAAGGGGTTAAAATGTCACGTAAAAATCCACGCTCACGAGATGATATTATTATTCTGGGAATTGATGAAAACACCATCCGTGAATTTGACAATGAAGGTATCAAATGGCCATTCCCCTGGTCATATCATGCAAAGTTTACCCGATACGTTGGTTCTGGGAATCCTAAGGCAATGTTTTTTGACGTCATGTTCTTAGACCATAAACCTTATGAGGAAGATTTTGCCAAAGCCATAAAAGAAGCAAACTGTGTTTTTTTGGACTACCCCTTTGAAACAGAAGAAGTTGATGTAAAATACAGTGATATTGATGAACGTATGCGTATATTAGATATCTACTCTTTCCCTGTTGACCCACAGGACAATTCTATGCCATGGGTTGAGGAAGCAGTCCCACCCACACCTCTATTGTCTCAGGCTGCAATAGGATTAGGATTTGCAAATATACGCCCTGATGCTGACCACGTAAACAGGAAAGTCCCATTAGTAATAAAATATAAAGGCAAGTATTATCCTTCCATAGACCTTTTGATAGTCATGCACTACTATGGCATTACAAAGAAAGATGTAGCTATATCAATGGGTAAGTTTATTAAATTGTCAAACATCCCAAGGGAAAAAATGGCAAAGCCAACTCCTGATAACAGTATATTGATTCCAATTGATAATGAAGGTTTTATGGATATTAATTTTATTGGTGGGCCAGGCAGTTTTACCCATTATCCTTACTATTACTTCTGCAGGGATGGAAAAATAAACAATACATCGTTAACAGATAAAATAATTCTCATTGCAGCATATGCATCAACAGGGATATCAAGTGATATCCATAAATCACCATACGGCGATCTTTTTGGGATTGAACATCATGCCAATGCTTTAAACACAATCTTAAATCAAGACTTCATATTCAAGTTAACCACATGGCAGAATATACTTATTTTATTTGTCATAGCCCTGTTACTGGGTTTTACCCTTACCCAGGTTTCTATCGTTATGTCTGTTGCCTTTACTCTTGGGCTTGCATTATTTTATATAATAGGCTCATATCTTCTATTTGACATATTTAATATCATAACAATATTTGCTTCACCCGTTATTCAGGTTGGCACAACATTTTCAATTATCATTGCATACAGAGTGTTGACAGAACAACAGGAGAAAAAGTATATACGCCAAACTTTTTCCAAATTTGTTTCCAAAACAGTTGTTGATGAGCTTTTAAAACATCCTGATAAATTAAAACTTGGCGGTGATAAAAAGATACTCACAGTATTATTCTCTGATATACGAAGCTTTACCACTATTTCTGAGAAAATGACCCCTGAAGAACTGGTTGAACATCTCAATGAATATCTGCAGGCAATGACTGAATTGGTCTTCAAATACGATGGTACTCTTGATAAATATGTTGGTGATGAAATCATGGCGTTTTGGGGTGCGCCTATCCCACAGGACAATCATGCATTGTTAGCATGCAAATGCGCTGTAGAAATGATGCAGGTTCTTGAACAACTCAATAAACGATGGGTGCAGATGAACAAACCTGCACTGCATATTGGTATTGGCATAAATACCGGTGAAATGGTAGTGGGGAATATGGGTTCGGCTTCACGCATGGATTACACCTTAATGGGCGATAATGTAAACTTAGGTGCACGCCTTGAAGGAACCAATAAACAGTATGGTACAGGCATTATAATCAGTGAATTTACATATGAACACGTGAAGGATCACGTCATAGCACGTGAACTGGACCTTGTAAGAGTTAAAGGGAAGCAACTGCCGGTAAAAATTTATGAATTAATTGATGTCAAAGATTGATATTTCTTTTTTACTACAGGGAGTGCCAGTCACAATCACTGGATTATCAAGAGAACCTGATATCACAAAATTTATCCTTTGAGATCCTTTGATGGCTGGCCCTTCTTTAGTAAACAATGTTGCATAACAAGGCAGTGATAATCCTTTATCAATTGTATAGCTTCCATAACCGCCAAGCTGCACCATGTCTGTATCAATGAACATATTTTGCAAAATCCATCTGTCAGCTATATGATTAATAGTTACATCCAGCCTGTTACAGCGCCATATAGCATCAGGGAATGTTATATTGCAGTTTTTGGCCATTTGGCCAATCTTTTTCTGTAACAGTGTTCTATCAAATATTGTATTGGCGATAGTTACCTGCAATAAACCATTGCCATTTTGCAACAGATGGCTTAACCGGTATCCTGAAACTGAATAATTAAAAGTTGCATTCAAAACGCCAGTAGCATTCTTTTTGCCGCAATCCTGTAAATATCTGCCATAATCAAAATTTGATACTCCAGCAGCAATGCTAAGATTAGGGTAATCACAATTACAAAATGCGCTTATATTGAAAGAAAATAACCCTGAATAACCTTCACAAGCAAATGATGGTGTTGATATAACTCCCTTATTAGATAAGACATCTATACTGATGTTCTTCAGATGTGCATTTTTATCCAATAATAATCGTTCAATATTAATTTTTAATTTGATTATATTATTGGTCAAATATTTTCCCAATGGCTTATCCCTGAAAAATATCTCATTGTAGCCAATACCCATATCTTCCATAGCACCAGAATATAATGATGATACACCATCAGCCAGACAATTCATCAAGACATCAGAATGTAGCTTTTTTGAAGTAATGGTAACATCTGTTGTGGAAGTAAATGGGGACCATTTATCAATGCTTATTTTTGACTGTAACAATATATCTGATTGTTTGTGTTTAGTAAAGAAGTCAATAATGATAGATTTAACATCACCTTCAACTTTTAACTTTGCGTTTTCCAAATACGAATTTGTGGCATTTCCAACCTTTCTTAACAACGATACATCACGGGCATCCCATAAAATCTTGAATGACTTCATAGTATCATTGGCAATATCAAAATCACATTGTGTCAGTATCTTCAATGAACCATCATAGTACATTCCCGGTATTAATTGAATATAATCACAATCATCCAGATCAATTGTATTTGTAGAGAAATAAATTTGTAAAAGTTTATCTTTGACATACTTTAAGGATGCATCTATTGAAATTTCCTTATCATTAAATACAAATGAAGGTACATCTATTGCAGATAAATCTTCATTACATTCCATCTTTGCATCAATACTTATATTATCTTTTGATATAATTTCAAAATGTGGAACGCTTTTAATGTTTTCTACTGTACAATTATCAAATTCAACTGTGCCTTTAAATGCATATCTTGAGTCATGATCAATTATGCAATTGGTGTAAAAATATCCCCTAATTGTTACTGGGTATTCAGTATACTCTTTTAAAAAATAGTTTGCTATATGCATATCTAATTTTTTTGCATATATGTCATGATGTGATGATTTATATTCCATTGCATCTGTATAATGAATGATTCCAGATAAATGTATCTTGCCTGAATCAAGGCTGCTATCGATAGGCTCAACAACTCCTTTAATACTATACGATAAATTTTTATTTTTCAGTGAAATAGAAATCGATACATCTGTCATGGCAAGTTTTAATTTATCTGTACTTAAATTTTCATTATATAATAAATTGCCATCTGCTTCCAGGTAAAAATTATCAAGATTAATAGTATTGCCGTTGACTATCCCAGAAAATATGCCTTGAAAAGTATCAAGATAGCCTTTACCATAATTTTTTACTATTGTCATGGAAGCATCGTTAAAAGTTATCCCTTTAATTACTATGCTGCCAGTTAATGCCTTAAAATAGTTCAAATCAATAATGGCGTTTTTGCATGATATCAAATTATAATTATCGTTAAAATCAGTAGTAGGTGCTATCTTTACATTTTTAAGAATTATATTGCCCCCCAATGAAACACTACTATGATCGAACTGGATTGCTTTTTTGAAATTGTTTTCAAATATTTCCTCTATTACCTGAGGCGTTATTTTGGGATTTAGCAGTATTGCAAAATAAAATTTTTGAATTACTAGAAAACACAAAAGTAAAGCAATAGCTATTACTAAAGCTGGCAAATGCAGAGGATATATTTTACCGGTTATATTCTTCATATTCTTTATTTCTTTATACCTGGTACTTCTTTCGTTTAACATGTAATAAAAATTTAAATATTGTCAAGATTTTATTTTGTTGATTAAAGATATATACTATCTTAGTATTGATTCAGTATATTTGTCAAAGGGTTACGCGATGCCTCAAATTGTTAAACCGGAAACAAAAACAAAAATACTCTATGCTGCTGAAAAACTTTTCAATGAAAAGGGTTATTCAAAAACTAAAATTACTGACATTATGGATTATTGTAATCTGGCAACCGGTACATTTTATGTATACTTTAAAGACAAAGAAATGCTGTTAACCGAAATTTACCAACCTATCGTTGCTTCAATTGATTCTATTTTTGTTTTATCACCTTTGCCAGAAAATATTACCCAATCTGAGTATTTCACAATAATTAAACAGGAAATTTTGAGATTAAGTGAATTTGCGCTTAAATTTACTAGTGAATTGGGCTTTTTATTACTACGTGCTTATGATTCTAAGTATGCCTATTTTCCCGAAAAAATGCAGAACATTATATATCAGGAATTAGAAAGGTTTTTAACAATAGGCATATCGCATGGTTTTATCCGAAATGCCCATATCCCTGTGTTATCAAAAGTATGCTGCGGGATTATTATGACAATGGTTAATTTACTGATTGTTGACACCTACAAACCCTTACAGGGTATTATTGTACAGGAGTCTATTGAAATTATTATTAATGGAATTAAAAAATTATAAAATTTGTGGCAGATAGTTATGGAAGAACAGATTAAATTATTAAATTTACTCAAAGAAAATGATAAAACTGCAATTGACAAATACAGAAATATACATTTTTTTGAAAACCATGTAGCGTTTGTAGGAACCCCCAAAAAGCATCAGTACGATAAATCAAAAATTATTTTATTATCCGACCCTTTTTCTGATAAAAAAATATTTTATGAATTTTCGATTGATGCCATTTACCTTGTTGAAGAATTAGGAACTATCTCCTCTCAGGATGGGAAAAACGCCTTACAAATCCGTATTTGGGTAAAAAAAGGTACTGTAGCATTAAAATATGAGCCTTTTATCATTGAATAATTAACTATTGTGAGAACTTTCTATGGCATACATCTCTCAACTTCTTTTTAATTTTGCACCTCAAGTACATTATGTTTCATTTGCATTACTTTTCCTGGCAGGATTTAATTTGCCAATATCAGAAGATATTGTTTTTATTATTTCTGCTTCTATCGCTGCAACAATTATACCTGAACACACGTTTAAAATTGCTGCCGGTTGCGTATTGGGAGCCTACTCCAGTGATATAATTGCATACTGTTTAGGCAGATTTGGGATGAAATTTATTCTGGAACACAAGAAGCTGGCAAAATCTTATCCCATGGATAAAATTAGAAAAATTGAAGATTACTACCAATCGCATGGGGCAAAAACATTATTTTTTGGCCGATTTATTCCTTTTGGTGTCAGAAACATTATCTTTCTGACTGCCGGCCTGGCCAAAATGAAAATATACAAATTCATGCTGGTAGATTTATTAGCTCTATCTATAACTTCAACTATATTGTTTTCTATTGGCTATACATTGGGTTCTAACTATCAAATTATATTCCCTTATCTTAATAAATATAAATTAATAATATTTTCACTTTTCATCCTTACTGTTCTATCTATTGTAATATATAAAAAGAAAAAATAATAAAATAATACTACATATAAAAAAATGTTTGCATTTAACGTTTCCCTCATATACACTTATAAGAGGTTTTTGGATGATATATCCAGTTATTTCTTATTCTGAGTGATAATGAGAGGTAATATATGGCAAAAGGCACTGCGCTTTTCAAGGCCTACATGAGTAATTCAATACCTTCAAACGGCGGGTTTATCATTTGTTCATTTTTTGATGCTGACTCAATATATTCAGTTTACGAAGTTACTGCCTATAAAAATGTTAAGGATATTTATCAAACTGCGGAAGGCCTGACATTTAAAACTGATGGTAGCAGAACACATTTATTAGTAGAACCACCTACATACGCCCGAAGATATGAAGAACCAGTTCACCGGGAAGCTGGCAAATCAATACCATACCGTTTTGACGACCTAACAATAATAACCGGGCAAAAACAGGAAAAGATAATGATACCCAAAGAACCATTGATGCTATATACATCATTTACTATCTTAAAGACACAAGGTGAAAATTTTGCATTTCTTTTTTACCCAACAGAAGATGTATACATGGCAATACGAAAATTTATAGCAGATTCATTATATAATGATTGTGGATTGACTAAGGAAGATGCACTCAATGCTGCTCAGATTTTACTTCAAACAATTAAAAACTTTACTGTATTTACGTAAATTAATTTAGTATTCCCATGTTAATTTTTAACATAGTATTGAAACCAGGTTAGCTTTAAAACATAAATAAGTTGCATTTAAATTTTTAATTTTATACAAAAATATAATTGATTTATAATATTGATTTATTTATATTGAAATAAATATTAGCGTGCAATCATGATTAAATGTTAGGAAAAAGAATAAAAATTGATGTAGATTATCTAAGGCCAAATAGTACTTTTATATATCCACTTATATCTGAAGATGGTGATGTAGTTTTACCTCCACGTGTAGCCTTAACCACTGAAAAGATAAATGCAATTAAAGCACGGTATGGTAATATACTGTATTACAATGATAATGGCCAGATGGCTGTTATCCCTACTTTCAGGATGCAAATCGCACGCAACAAATCAAAAGAGATAATGCATGAAATATCTCATAGCCAAAAAATTAGCAAAGTGGCATTTCACGAAGCTGAAAAGGTTATTATAGATATAGTCAATGACCTCACTTCAACTGAAATATTAGCACTCAATCTCCTCAAAGATTTAAAAAGCTATGAAGAATATATCTATAATCACTCAGTCAATGTGGGTATTCTAAGTGCTGTCCTGGCCCGTATGATTGGAACTTTCAATAAAGATGAGATTAAAAATATAGCACTTGGCGGATATTTGCACGATATTGGTCAGATGCAATTAGATAAAAACCTTTTAGAAAAAGAAGGAAAATATAATATTACTGATATTCAAAAAATGAAACGCCACCCTCAGTTAGGGTATGAAACACTTAAAAAAATTAAGGATGTCCATCCAATAGTTTTGCAATCAGTATTGTTTCATCATGAACGGTACAATAATAATGGCTATTATGGATTACCATATGATAATTTACCAATTTATCCTAAAATAATTGGGTTATGCGATATATACGATGCATTAACTTCTAAACGACCTTTCAGGAGTGCTATCGAACCAAGTAATGCATTAAAAGCTATATTAAATGCAATTAATCAGCAGTTTGATTATCAATTGATTAACATTTTTATCAATAAATTAGGCCCCATATTAAACAATACGCAATCATTTTATACACATAACGACATTTGTGAACTCAACACCCAGGAGCTTGCAATAATCAAGGACTTTGGAATTAATGACATGCTGAAACCAAAAGTAATAATATTTTGCAAATTCCAGAGAAATGGCGAACAGCTACTAGCACGATTTTACGAAAAACCATTAGAGATTGATCTGTCACAAGACCCTAATAACAGGTATATGATTAAAATTATTAATAATTACAAGCAGCTTCAATCCATTCAGAAAAAATTAGAAGAGAAAAAACTATTATAACCAGATAACAATGCCAATTAAACATTATAATTTTGATAACTTGCCAAAAGGAGGTCCATATTCACATCTTGTTGAAGCTCATGGATTTTTATTTATTTCAGGGGTTATTCCTATAGATATAACAAAGAATGTTGTTATACATGATGATATTGCTAAAGCTACGGAACTGGTTTTAAATAATATAAAACTTATTATTGAAAATGCTGGTTCTACTATGCAGAATATTGTCAAAATCACCGTATATCTTAAAGATATGGAATACTTTCAGCAGATGAATGAAATATATAAAAAGTTTTTCCCATCCAATCCTCCATCACGCACTTGTATAGGAGTTGCTGACCTGCCTGCTGGCGCTCCAATCGAAATAGATGCAATTGCAATTCGATAGCTTTGATTTATTTTTACTTAATTTCAACAATGACTATAGTTATGTCATCTGTTATTTTATTTTTGCTTCCTGCCCATTGTATTACTGTATCAACAATGATATCAATAAGCTCTGCAGTACTTTTATGGTGATTTTTCTCAATACATGATATAAATCGCTCAAGGCCAAATATTTCATTTCTACTGTTCCTTATTTCCGTGATACCATCCGTATAGAGTATTATTCTGTCATTGCTATGTATTGGGTATGTGGCAATTTGATTTTTTATAGTTTTGAAAACACCCAGTATTTTTCCAGGAACGTTTATCTCAATTACTTTTTTACTACTTTTATTCCATATTAACGGTAATGGATGCCCTGCCCTTGAAAATTTTACCACTTTTTGTGATGCATCAATATATGCATATAGTGCAGTGATAGGTTGTCCGCCTGTCTTGCCATATAGTATAGTATTCATATTAGCCAGTAATGCAGCAGGATTATCTGCCTGATTCCTTTGTAGTGAAAATGCAATATTTACTGTAGATGCAATCAAAGATGCCGGTATGCCATGCCCGGTAACATCAGCAATAATAATCCCTAACCTTTCATCATCTAATTCATAAAAGTGGTAAAAATCCCCACCTATTTCATCCATGGGTATATAACATGCTTCAACATGAATACTGCGTGTTGATGGAACAACTTCAGGTAAAATTGTCTTTTGAATACGCCGGGCAATTTCAAGTTCACTATTAATTGTAATTAATCTATTTTGAATCTTGATTGATTCTTCCAGTGCAGCTAATGATTGCGTAAATACAAAAACTAACAGGCCAATCTCAAACAGGTAAATACTATGTATCAACTGCTGTGTATACAATATATCATTTACAAGTGTGAAAAATAATATTATGGTACCAGATATGTAAATAAAGGAATTAATTGTTTCAGTTGATGTTGCTTTTATCATTATAGATACAAGGTATAAACCAACCACTACTAATCCTATTTGGATAAAAATAAGTCCATAAGAAACATACGATATAGGAACAACCAAAACAAAAATAAAAAATAAGCTGAAATATATATCACTAACCCATAGAATGATGGAATTAACCATTTTGGGATACAGACCATCAATAAAGTGAGCAAAAAAGATGACTGCAAATAATAATGTTGAGTATTCCATTCTCAAATAAACATCCCATGGCAACGTTGGGACCAATTTTACAAAAAGCTTTTCATCAGTTAATAACAGCCTAAACCCAATAATTGCGCAAAACAAAGCAAAATACAAATTTGGCTTATATCCTTTATTGACAACAAAAAGGCCGATATGATATAAAAGAATAATAAAAAGTGCAGCTGTGACAAATAAAGTAATGAAAAGGTCTAATTCATACTGTTTGTTGATTATATCATAATTGCCATATTTGATACTTCGTAAAATACCGCCAGTGCGTTGTTGAAAGTTAGATATATGTAAAACAATTATAGTATCTGGTGAATCAATAACAAATTGTGTTATAACCGGTAATTGAAAAGGAACCATTGTTGCTTTTGAAGTGCCAACTTTGCCATTCTGGCTAATAATTTTACCATTAGCCCATAAGGTATATGCCG
>Ga0123519_10014563_pt1 | contig 11163 bp, 8 predicted proteins | sample YelNatPaOPRAMG02_FD_87396 | JGI IMG/M metagenome (GOLD analysis project Ga0123519, IMG submission 87396) | Hot spring microbial communities from Yellowstone National Park - Yellowstone National Park OP-RAMG-02 (version 2) | ecosystem: Environmental > Aquatic > Thermal springs > Hot (42-90C) ... | reverse complement strand
GACGCGCCCAACAGTCCACCGAGGACAATGAACAAAAGGACGCACATCAGTTGCGTCTTCGATGAACTCCAATCAATATGGCTGCTCATGAGCGTTTGACCCTCCGTTGAATCTGCTTGAATCAATACAGCCGGCGCTGTTGCGGCCCCTATTGGCGCTATGGCCGCTCTATCTCATGCTCAAATACGCAGCGTCCCCTTTTGCCGAACGACCAGGGATACTGTACCACACCGCGTCGAGCTGTATGTTGCCTTTGGATGCAGTGATTGAGCAAAGACCAACCGTCTGTTTGGACTTGGGGTTGATAATGGAAAACTGCCTAAAGCAGCTCCGAGGAGCCTCACATTTTGGGACGGCCATGGCTCAACTAAGAGCGTTGCCCTCCCTGGCGCCGGCAGAGTGGATAACGCATCTCGAACATCACGCGCGAGCCCCCTAGGATTGGAGCCCTTAAACTGCACTAAGGCCTTCACATGATTATAAAAGCTGGCAAACGCTTTGACAAGGCAGGCAGCCTAACATTTTGTCCTGCTGGATGCCATCTGCGGCCAGGCGCACACATTATGACAATGAGCGTCATTTTGTGACGTCATTTCATGCGTCGCGACGAAACGCCGCATATCGCGCCAGCGCGCCCAAGGCTCGGACAGCCCTTTCAGGACTCGAAAGCACTGGCAGCCCTCGGTCTTGCAATTCACGGATGAAGAGTTCGTCCCTGGTATAGAAACTGCCCCCGACAAGGGGTTTGCCATAGCTGGCAGCCAATGATGTCACTGCACGGGCCTGGGTTTTCATGTACTCCACGGCCATTGCCTGGGGGTCCCCTGATCCGCCTGTCATAGCATTCAAGACCGACGTGATGACTCTCTTGTGCGGAACCAAGAAGTACATGAAGAGAGAGTCAACTCCTTCATCTTCCAAGAGAATTCTTGGAATCGTTTCATAGTAATCGGAGTAGTTTCTGGCAAAGGTCATGTCCACTGGATTGGCATAGCTTGCGGTGTGCGGGAGCAGCGCCCGGAGCGCTTCTCTCGTCGTCTCGCTGAATCGCGCGAGCACAAGGCCGCTTCGTTCCGCTGCATCCGCAGCCGCTGCGCCGGGACCGCCGCTGTTGGTCAAGACAGCGACCCTATTTCCTTTTGGTAAAGGCTGACTCCCGAGCACCCAACAAAAATCGAAGAGTTCCTCCATGGACGTCGCGCGAATGACGCCGGTCTGCGCGAACGCGGCGTTGTAAACCTCATCTCTGCCAGCCAGGGCGCCTGTATGAGAAAGCCCCGCCTGGCGGCCTGACGCCGATCCCCCGACGTAATAGGCCACGATGGGTTTCCTTCGGGATACTTCTTGCGCGACGCGCAAAAAATCGCGGCCCCGTCTGATCCCCTCGATATAAAGGCCGATTACTTTTGTCCAAGGGCATTTGCCAAGATATTCGAGGCAGTCAGTGATGTCTGTCACTGCTTCGTTGCCTACACTGAGGCCTTGACTGAATCCGAGCCCAAATTTTGCAAGATGGATGAACATCTGGGTGACGAAACTGCCGCTCTGAGATGCCATCCCAATGAATCCTGGGGTGGCTTCGTACGGATAAAAGGTGGTATTGAGCTTGTGTCGCGGATTCACCGCCCCAATGCAGTTGGGGCCCAAAAACCTTATTCCGTAATGATTTGCGATGGAGACGATCTGTTGTTGCAGCGTCTGACCTTCGGAACCGGTTTCTGCGAAGCCGGCTGATACGATGATGGCAAATTTAATGCCTTTCTTACCGCAATCATCCAGGACTTCAGGCACCACCCTGGTGGGGAGGACGAGGATCGCCAGGTCCACAGGCCCTTCTACGTCTGTGGCTCGGGCGTACGCACGCAGCCCCAGCACCTGTTTTTGCGTGGGATGAATGGGGTAGATGGGACCCTGGAACCCCATGGCCAGGAGTTCACCCAATTGGACGCTCCCCATCGCCATGGGATCATTCGACGCCCCCCAAAAAGCAACACTCCGGGGATGCATAAGCCCGTAGAGTGGATGATCTTCGAAATCCGACATAAATCAGTAACCTCCATTGGAAATGCGGCCATTCCTGAAATATTCGGCCGCAATTGCAGACATGAACTATAGTCATTCTCAAAAGTGTTGATAGAAGGTATGCTATCATAAAAAAATAAGCTGACGCTACTTTCATAGGGTGAATTCTTCTTCATGAATACGATCTCCACCGCTTCACCGCATCTTTTTGCTGCGACGCCTGAGATGCGGCTCAGGCCCGAGCACTATCTCAGCGTCCAGAGACCAGCGCGATATGTAGGACGAGAAATCAACAGCGTCATAAAAGACCTTGGGTCCGTCGAGTTTCACATGGCATTGGCCTTCCCGGACGTCTATGAGATTGGCATGTCTCACCTTGGACTGAAGATACTCTATTCCATTGTCAATGCGCATCCGAGACTGTATGCAGAGCGGGTGTTCGCCCCCTGGCCAGACATGGAGAAAATCATGCGAGACCAAGGGGTCCCGCTCACGACAATGGAGACGGGAACTGCGTTGAAAGAACTCGACGTACTGGGGTTTTCTCTCCAGTATGAACTCTGCGCCACGACGGTATTGCAAATGCTCGATCTGGGGCGGATACCGCTTCGCTCTCAAGATCGCTCCCAGGCAGACCCACTGGTCATTGCCGGCGGCCCTGTGGTCCTCAATCCTGCGCCCATGTCGCGGTTTATCGACGCCTTTGTCATTGGGGAGGCTGAGGAGGTTATCCTGGAAATTGCCCAACGCTATATCCATTGGAAGCGATCCGGCCAAAGTCGCACAGAACTCTTAAGGTGTATGAAGGCAATATCCGGGGTATATGTGCCAGCTCTCCATGAGCCCCAAGAGACCGTAAAAAAGCGCGTGGTTGACGACTTGAACCAGGCGCCCTTTCCGACGAGGCTGATCGTTCCGTCCTGTGAGGCCGTGCACGACCGGATTGGCGTTAAGATTGCCCGGGGCTGTACAAGAGGATGCCGTTTTTGCCAAGCGGGCATGGTCTATCGCCCTGTGAGAGAACGGTCGCCGTCTTCCATCATTGATCTGGTTATGACGTCTTTGCAGGAAACTGGTTACGAGGAAGTGGCTTTGCTGTCCCTCTCTTCCGGGGATTACTCGCATATCGCCGACCTTATCGAGACCCTCAACAGAACGTTGGCGCCCCGTAAGGTGGCGATTTCGTTGCCGTCTCTCCGGACTGATACCTTTGACAGCCGGATGGCCCAAGAGATTCGGAAGGTGCGGAAGACCGGCTTCACCTTGGCGCCTGAAGCCGGTACGGAACGACTCAGACGAATCATCAACAAGGGCAACACCGAGGAAGACCTGGAAAGCGCATTGACAAAGGCATTTGAATGCGGCTGGCAGTCGGTAAAACTCTACTTCATGATCGGCCTGCCTCTCGAGACGGATGCAGACCTGGAAGGCATCGCTCACCTGGCGAGAAAGGCCGTAAAGCTGGCGTGCGGAAGAAAGATCACGGTTTCGGTATCCTCGTTTGTACCCAAGGCGCACACGCCTTTTCAATGGGCCGAACAAATAGACATTGCAGAGATCAAGAGGCGCCAAAGTCACGTGCGCCGGTCGCTCCAAAAAATGCGATTAAAAGTCAAGTTTCATACTCCGGAGATGTCTTTTGTCGAGGGCTTGCTCGCCAGAGGCGATGAGGCCATCTCAAAAGTCATCGAGACCGCATACTCCAAGGGCGCGCGCTTTGACGGCTGGGACGATCAACTTCAATTGCCCATATGGCTCGACGCCATGGCGCAACATGACCTCGATCCCGCACGTTACTTGCGGGCTAGGAATCTTGACGAGACGCTGCCTTGGGATTTCATTGACGCAGGCGTCTCGAAGGAATTCCTCGTCGACGAATGGCGCAAGGCGCTCCGAGAAGAGGGCTCCCAAGACTGTCGTTCAGGTCAATGCCTCGGCTGCGGCGCGTGTGATTTTGACAAGATATACCCGCGGCTCGCTCTACCGCTCACGAGGGATATATCAATTGAAGCAACCTCGAGTTCAGGTGCTGTGCAGCCGTCTCCAAGAAGGTTTCGGCTACAATATGCCAAAAAGGGGTTCATGACGCTGCTCGGTCATCACGACATCGAACGATCGTTCCACAGAGCTTTTCGTCGCGCCGGTTTGGAGCTCGCGTATTCCCAAGGGTTCCACCCTCATCCTCGCATGAGATTTTCACCGCCTCTCGGCATGGGCGTCGAAAGTGAATGTGAATTTGTGGATTTCGATATCCTTGACTACCATGGCGGCCCAGACAGCCTCCTGGATATCTTAAGAACCGCGTTGCCTCCGAATCTATGGCCTGTGTCCCTCGAAGAAACAGCTTTGAACGAACCAGTATTTTCTGGTAGAATTCGTTACATTAGGTATCATATCAGCGTTGAGAATGTTATCTCCCCCGACGCGCTCGAGGAGCGAATTCGGGAATTTCACGAAAGCGCCGCCCTCGTCATGACCGACGAGCGCAAAGGCAGACGCCGCGAGAGAGACTTGAAGACGTGGATTGCCGATTTTGACGCCAAGGACGCCAGACTCGAACTGGTTGTGAAGGTAAGCCCTGAAGGGGCCGTAAATCCCCGTGAGGCCGCCCGATTGATTCTCAAACTTACCGAGAAAGAGGCTCTGTCCCTGAAGATATCTAAAACCGCAGTGCAAGTGGAAGCGTCCGGAGGAGGCCAACAGTCCGGCTAAGATGGCGAGCGAAATCATCATGAACGTCAACAAGCGTGAGACGAGGCTGGCCTTGATTGAAGACGGTCAGGTGGCAGAGATCCATTTAGAGCGCCGGGGTGAGCGGGGGATCGTAGGAAACATCTACAAGGGGAGGGTCATCAAGGTGTTGCCAGGGATGCAAGCAGCGTTCGTGGACATTGGGCTGCCGCGGGCCGCATTCCTATATGTGGGGGACATAGATCACCATATCCGCGATCTCAACCGCATCGTCAATGAGGAAGAAGAAGACGAACACAACGAAGAGGAACAAAACGGCATCGCCGACAACGTCGTCGAGCAATCTCCCGAAGGCATCCCGATAGAGAAATTACTCCAGGAAGACCAAACCATCCTCGTGCAAATTGCCAAAGAACCATTAGGAAGCAAGGGAGCGCGCATCACTTCCCATATCTCGATTCCGGGGCGGCATCTGGTCCTGATGCCCACGGTAGATCACATTGGGATCTCGCGGCGCATCGAGAACGAGGCAGAGCGCAGCCGCCTGAAAGAAATTATTCAGCGGATCAAACCGCCTTCATGCGGACTCATTGTCCGAACGGTGAGCGAGCACGAGTCCCAAGAAAAAATCGTGGCAGACCTCACCTTTCTCCAGGGAACGTGGCAGCGCATCCTTGAAAGAGAAAAAAGGGTTCCTGCGCCGTCTCTTTTGTATGAAGATTTGGACCTTTGTCTCAGAGGAGTCCGCGATCTCTTTACCGAGGACGTCACGCGGCTTGTCGTTGACTCGGAAAAAGAATACCAACGAATCCTCGAGTTCATGGACACATTCATGCCTTCCCTTAAGCCCTTCGTCGAGATATACGACGGGGATGAGCCAATCTTTGACCATTTTGGCGTCGAGATGGAATTGAACAAGGCGCTGGGTCGTAAAGTCTGGCTGAAATCGGGCGGCTACATCAACATCGATTTTACAGAAGCGCTCGTGGCAATAGACGTGAACACCGGCCGATACGTCGGGAAAAGGAATCTCCAGGAAACCATACTGAAGACAAATCTCGAAGCGGCAAAGGAAATAGCGTATCAACTCAGGCTTCGGAACATAGGGGGCATCATCATCGTGGATTTCATAGATATGGATCGTCCAGCAGACCGAGAAAAGGTGACAAACGCCCTGCAAGAAGCGCTCAAGAAAGATAAACAAAAGACCAACATCCTGAAGATTTCCGAGCTTGGCCTCGTTCAGATGACCAGGAAAAGGACCAAAGAAAGTCTCACTCGTACCCTATGCGAACAGTGTCCATACTGTGAAGGAAAGGGTTTTCTGAAATCCCAAACCACAGTATGCTACGAAATACTGAGGGCCATTTCCCGGCATCTTGCCGACGATGAGTCCCCTAAAATTAAGGTGACGGCTCACCCTGAAGTCATAAAACTGCTGTTTGAACAGGAAAACGATCAACTGGAAGAAATCCAAAAGACGCACCGCACAGTCATTCAGCTCGATCCTGATCCGAACCTTTACCAGGAGCAATATGAAATTATTAGCTGTTGAGCAGGAGCGTCTCTGTCGGGTCGCCTTGAGCGACACGTTGGCGGGGATTGCTGCGTTTGCAAGGAGGTGAGACGCGTGACGCTCCATGATCATATCCAAAGATATTTGGAATTAGTCGATACCGCGAATTCGCTGTTCCAGAAGGTCAAAGCATCCCACGCCGCTCTGATGCCATGCACACAAGGCTGCGACGATTGTTGTTCTGTCTATTTTCAACTGAGCCTCATCGAAGCTTTTGTCATCAATGGCTATTTTAAGAGCCAAGTGGATCCTCGTATGCAACAGGAGGTGATGAAGAAGGCTGCTGACGTGGAACCGATGTTTCAGCAAGCGCTTCGCGCCTCATCCACTCGAAGCGAGGAGGAGCGCGAACTTGGAGGCAAATCTTCGGACGAGGTTCTCGGCGCTCTTCGAATCCCCTGCGTCCTTCACGTGGACGGTTCATGCCTGCTTTACGAGCATAGACCCATCACGTGCAGATTATACGGGGCCCCCCAAAAAATTGGAGGCCAAGTCATCGCGTGTCCGAAAACTGGGTTCCAAAGGAACCAAGCCTATCTTTCAATCGACGTCGCCAAAATCAACGAAACCTTGCACGACTACTCGCGAGAATTTCTCAGTGATCTCATTGGGTTGACGCCGACGAGCGCTGCGGAAATGCTGTTCCCCCTGCCGACCGCGCTAAGGATCAACTTTGACAAAGAATTCTTCACGGATCTCAAAGCGAGACTCCAGGCGTAAACGGCAGCGCAGCGTTCATCCGCAGAAATGGTGGACAAAAGGCATCACGTCCATCGATGTGGGGAGGCGACTCAGGATTGTACCTCGTTGGGATGTGCATGCGTGTTCGAATGATCGCGTCAATATTGTCATTGAACCCGGCCCATCCTTTGGCGCCGGAGATCATCCATCCACGGTCATGGCCCTCGAACTGCTCGAGATTGCCGTGGCTGAAGCGTTGAAGACCAGAGAAGCTCCGACGGTACTCGATGTAGGCGCGGGCACAGGAGTCCTGGCCATAGCGGCAAAATCCCTGGGCGCAGGATTTACCGTGGCGTTGGACATCGATCTTGTCTCGATCTTTACTATTTGCGCCAAGAACCTTGAATTGAACAGCAGCAATTGGAACGCCGAGAAATCGCCGCCCCTGTGCGTCTTCGCCGGTGATATCCGGGCGGTCTCCAGCTCTTTTGATATCGTCATGGCCAACCTCGCCGCCCCTGTCTTACTCCGTCTCCGAGATGACCTCCTTTCCGTTGCCGGCGCCACGTTGATATTGTCCGGTATCGCCGATGAAATGGTAGGTCAAGTAAAGCGAGCCTACGCTGCGGCAATGCACATCGTCGGCCAGAAACAACAATCGGGGTGGAATGCCCTGCTGCTGAGCGCAAGATCGCAGCGCTGCGTGAATGGATGCCCCCTTTCATGACCGCGAGTTAATCCGACAAATGCTTTTGGCTAGCGTCATGCCGACGCTTCCCTCTCTGGATTCTGCCCTCGATAAAAACATAGGGAAATCCCTCGGGACTTCCCTATGTTTTCATTGTCGCAAGCCTGTTGAGTTAGGAACGACGGACCTTAGTCCTCTTCGCCGTGCTGCTTCCCCATGCCTTTTAGGCCGATAAGGGTCGTGCTGCCGCTGGACCAGTACTCCAAATGCCCTTCCTGAACCATCTTATTTACGAGGTTTTTGACTTCTCTATTCTTCATGTCCGGAAGCATCGCGTAAAAGTCCTTGAGGTAAAACTTGGTCTTGCTCTTGGACTTGGACTTCAATGCATCCAGTATAGCCTGTCTTGCTTCATCCTCGGTCATGGATCAAACTCCTTCTGACCTCTTGGTTAGAATTTGAATTGGGTTGACTGCCGCCACGTAGTATACGCGAAACGGTAATCATCGATCAAATGGTGCGTGAAAGGTATTTGGGTTTTTTCAAAAAATCGTTCCCAACCGATCCTCTCAGCCCAGTCTCCCAACCGCTCATACTTCTTGGCGTCTTTTGCATACACTTCGAGTATGTTCTTGACGGCCTTCACGGTTGACGGCCACCTGGGGGGCTCATTGGGGATAAATGGGATAACGACCTTCGAAAACTTTGGCTTTGTCATTCTGTTTGACAACTTCCCGCCAACCAGGATGGCGACGCCGCTGCCCACGTCGTCAGCCAGCGGCATGGCCGCGCACATGGTGTAGCAGTTGCCGCAGAACATACAACGGTCAGCGTTGACTTCTAGCGTCTTCAAGCCTGAAGCCGTTTTCGCAGGCTTGATCGCGCCGGTGGGACATGCTGCGATGGCCAAAGGAAGTTCGCACAGCTTATCGATCCACTCATGGTCGATCATAGGCGGCTTCCTGTGGATTCCCAGGATAGCGATATCCGAGCAATGCACTGCGCCGCACATATTGAGGCAGCACGCCAAGGATACACGCACCGGCGCCGGCAAGGTCATGCTGCCAAAATAATCGTAAATACCGTCCATGACGGATTTCACGACGCCCGAGGCGTCGATGGCCGGCGTGTGGCAGTGGGCCCAACCCTGGGTGTGCACGATGTTGGTAACGCCCGCGCCAGTACCGCCAATGGGGAACTTGTTGGAACCCTTGGGGAACTTGCGGCTCTTGAGATCATCGATGAGCGGTTGAAGTTTATCCTTGCTGTCAACCATGAATTCGATGTTGTTTCTGGTGGTAAACCGCAGGTACCCATCGCAGTGCTTGTCTGCGATGTCGCAGATCTCTTTGATGTGCTCGACGCTCATAAGGCGGCAGCCGCCTACTCGCACGGTGTACACCTCGTCGCCTGTCTCAGAAACATGTTTGAGCACGCCGGGTTGTAATATTTCGTGGTATAGCCATTTCCCATAATTCCTCTCGATGATGGGAGAGAAGAATTCTTTGTAATAGCGCGGGCCTAAATCGGTCAGTCTATCTTTTAGTGGATCACTTGGATCGTAAGGCATTGGTTCTCTCCTCCTACTACCTCTGGTGTTTCTTTCGGAATTCTTCGATGTCGCGTGTCCAGCCGCCCTCGACCTCTTCTTCTTTCCAGAAGATGTAGGGGTTGGATCTGGGCTCATCTACCATCCTAGGATCCGGATCGAGTTCGACGATGCGCAGGAATTCCTGCCAGCTCTTACGCTGGATCAACTCGCCGAGACGCTCACGGTTCTTGCCTTCCTCCATCCACCAATCCCAGACTTTCTCGATGAGTTCTTTGAGCTCGTCGAATGGGGCTTCCATCTTCATGAATGGGACCGTGAGGGTGGACATCTGAGCGCCTTCCAGGATCGGGGCCTTTGCGCCAAACAATATGGAAGCTCCGGTGTCTTGTCCGATCCTCAGCGCCTGGGGCATGACGTTGAGGCAGTGCATACACCTGGTGCATTCACGATTATTGATTTCCAGCTTGTCGCCATCCCACCGCATACACTGCGTCGGGCAGAGGTCGATAACCTCCTTGACGATGTCGAATTTGCCCCAATCGCGACCCGCGTGAGCGCCCGCGTTCGGTGGAATCTCGCCTCCAACATACGCCTTCACAGCCTTCTGGTCGATGCGGATGTCGTCACGCCAGGTGCCGATGACGGACATATCGGCTCGAGCTATCGATGCCACGCATCCGTTGGGGCATCCATCAAATTTGAACTTGAACTTGTAGGGAAACGCAGGTCGATGGAGTTCGTCCTGATATTCCATGGTCAACTGATAGCATACTTCCTGGGTGTCATAGCATGCATACTGGCAGCGCGCCCTGCCGAGGCAACACGCAGGCGTACGCAAGTTGGAACCCGAACCGCCAAGGTCCTGATTCAGCTCGTGCGTCATGTCATAAAAGAGCGGTTCCAGGTGATCTGTCGTTGTCCCGAGGAAAATGATATCGCCTGTGGAACCGTGCATGTTGGTGAGGCCGCTGCCATGTCTCTCCCACAATGCCATGAGTTCTCGGAGAAACTTGGTGGTGTAAAACTTGCTCGCTGGTTGATTGACTCGAATCGTGTGGAAGTGCGCCACACCCGGAAACATCTGAGGCTGATCGCAATAGCGGCCGATGATGCCGCCGCCATAGCCGAACACACCCACGATACCGCCGTGCTTCCAGTGGGTAACTTTGTCTTTGTACGACAGTTCCATCACTCCCAGAAGATCATCGGGTGCTTCTTTCAAGATGTGTTTGCCCTTTTCCGCCTGCTGCTTGATATCGGACACAAAGCTCGGCCACGGGCCGTTTTCCAACTCATCAAGCATGGGGGTGTTGTGCTTGCCCATTAAAGATTCCTCCTCTCGACTTGGGGTTTTTTGTCACGGGTTTGATCACGCTTTCGTCATCGACTGGCGCCGTACAAATACTCGCGCCCGTTGCAAGCCCCATCCCCGTTGACTTGCCCGGGTTCTTGAGCGGCGCCTCGTTTTTCTTGGCGAGTTCAGTGAACCAGAATAGTTCAGCTCACCGAAAAAAAGATTCATCAAATCTAATTCAATTTGACCACGCAAGTCAACAAAAAAAAGAAAAAAGTGTAACCTTTCAGTCTTGAAGGACGCGCGCTCAGGGTCGGCGATTTTTTTTTCGTAGTGAAGACTTCTTTCTCATGTTGAGGAGCTGAGCATAGTATATCCGCGGCGATTGAAACGATGGGATGAATCACTCATGGCGGTCAACGGATGACCGTTTGTGAGATCCTCTGGCTTGACAAATACGCGCTGCTCCCCCACAAAATGATCCACCTCCCTACGTACATGCGGTCAGACGCGCAGGAGCACATGTGGCCACCATAACCAAAGTTCGCCCAGCGTTTTCATACATGTCCGAAACCCCTGCAGGGCCAATCGAGTGCGACGGAAAATTCTTGCGCTCGACCATTCCTACCAACCGGTCCAACTACGGCGAACCCGCAAAG
>Ga0123519_10014562_pt1 | contig 11164 bp, 6 predicted proteins | sample YelNatPaOPRAMG02_FD_87396 | JGI IMG/M metagenome (GOLD analysis project Ga0123519, IMG submission 87396) | Hot spring microbial communities from Yellowstone National Park - Yellowstone National Park OP-RAMG-02 (version 2) | ecosystem: Environmental > Aquatic > Thermal springs > Hot (42-90C) ... | reverse complement strand
TGTCCCGACTGGAGAAAGGCTCGGAATCTTACCCTCCCTGAGCATTACCAAATACTCATCAGCTCCAGGCTCTCCCACTTCCTCTGGTTTTACCCCTTTAAATTCTTTTTTCTCCCTCCCTGCCTGGCTGGTTTCACCCTCAGCCAATTCCATCTCTCCTATCTCTGGTTTGTCTTTATCACTCAATTCGCTCCTTGGTGTGAACTGCTTATGCCATTCCAAAAGATTTCCCTCCCGGTCATAAACCCTCCGAATCATATAAGGCTGAACCAAATAACCGCCAGACGCAAAAACATTGTAAGCCCGAGCTAACTCTAAAAGCGAAACCGGGCTGGAACCTAAAGCTAAAGATAAATCCGCCTGAACCGGGCTCTCTATCCCTAACCTCCGAACAAATTTCAATACCCAATCCACTCCCAAATCCTCCATTATCTTCACCGAGATAGTATTGATGCTCTTCTCCAGCGCCACCCGCAGAGTCCTAGGTCCCTGAAAACTTCCACCATAATTAGCCGGCTTCCAGACCTTGGCTTCCTCGCCAGCCTGAGCCTCATTGGAATCCTCATATTCAAATACCACCGGCGCATCATAAATAATGGTGGCAGGAGTATAGCTCTTGGTGGGATGGGAAAGCGCAGACGCATAAAGAATAGCTTTAAAAGCAGAGCCAGGTTGACGATGGGATTGAAGCGGACGAATCAACTGGCTCTTCTGAAAATCATATCCACCAATTAAAGCCTTTACCTCTCCGGTCTTGACCGAAAACGCGATTAAGCCCGCCTCTGCCTCTGGCTCCTGCTCCAGGGCAAACCGATAATCATATCCTTGCTTCACTGCTTTTAGCTCTAACACTGATACCAAAATCACATCTCCAACATTAAACACTTGAGCCAGGCTTTTCCCGGATTGACCCAGCGCCCATCTGTAATCCTCTTCCTTTATCACCCCCACTGTTTTCCCAATCCCGAGCTTGATTTGGCGATTGGATTTATCTACCTCTAAAATCACCCCTTGATATTTTTTTCCTACTTCCAAAGGCACTGGCGCAGGAACCGAAGCGGTTGGGTCTCCACCATTGATTGTATTATAAAACCTCCAATCCTCTGCCAATTCCTTCTCCTGGTTATCCAGATACTCGGAGATTTTATCCTGCTCCACTTTGGCTAAAGCGCCCCGGTATCCCTGCCTCTTATCCAGCCCCTCTTGACCTACTAATCCTTTTTTTACCGCTTCTGCACCTGCTTTCTGCATATCTAAATTCATGGTGGTAAAAACTTTAAGCCCCCTGGTCAGAACCATCTCCGCTCCATAAATTTTTACCAGATGCCTCCGAACCGCCTCCACAAAATAAGCAGAATCCGTGGTATAGGGATTTCTCTTCACCTTAATAACTATAGGCTCTGCCTCTGCCTGCTTCGCCTCCTCCTCACTCAGCCAGCCCACCTCCACCATCCTCTCCAAAACCAGCTTCTGCCGAGCTTTGGCTCGCTCAAAATGATAGACCGGCGAATAATAAGCAGGTGAACGCGGAATCGCAGCTAAGAGAGTGGATTCCGCTAAACTCAGTTCCCGAACCGATTTGCCAAAGTACTGCTCACTTGCCGCTTCCACACCATAGATGTTCCTTCCCCCTACATTTCCTAAATAAATTTGGCTCATATACAACCAAAGAATCTCCTCCTTGGTCAAATAATGGTCTATACGCCAGGCTAAAATCATCTCCTTGAGCTTGCGGGAAATGAGCTTCTTCTGGGTCAAAAAAAAGGTCCTGGCAACCTGCATGGTAATCGTGCTCGCGCCCTGCTCAAACCTCCCTGCTTTGATATCATTCCAGAGCGCTCCCAAAAGCCGATAAAAATCCAGTCCCTTATGCTCATAAAACCTGGCATCCTCTATGGCTAAAAAAGCCTTTACCAAATAAGGTGGAATCTCTTGATAAGGAACTATCTTCCTATATTCTTCTGCGAACTCCGCAATTAACCTCCCATCATCAGAATAAACCTCAGTAATCAGCTTGGGATGATAATCCATCAGTGTATATAGTGGTGGCAGGTCTTTGCTGAAATACCAATAAAGCCAGACGAGCAATAAGAAACCAATTAAAATTAAACCCAGACCCGCAATTCCTCCTATTTTTACTACCCGCTTCATTAAGCTTGATTATAGACTTTTCCCCCCTCTTTTCAATGTCCCGCTTTCAATAGCCCGCATTTAAAATTAAGAAAAAAATCCTTAGAAAAAGTTTCCAGCTAAAAGATTATAACTCCGATTTAAAACCCTTCTGCCAGCGCTTAATCTCAGTCTCAAATTCTTTCACTATCTCCGGATACTCATCATAAACATTATAGGACTCGTTGGGGTCTTGCTTTAAATTAAATAGCCAAGGACCTTGTGGTCTGCCAACCGGGGAATAATGAACATAATGCCTTAATTGATACTTCCAATCACCCATCCGAACCGCCTCTAAATCCTTCCCTTTATAAAAATACAAAAACCGATGAGGAGATTTATTCTCTTTCCCGCTAATAAGTGGAATCAAATTTCTCCCATCTATAACTCTATCTCTCGGAATCTGTGCCCCTGCCACCAAAACCGAAGTGGTAAATAAGTCTATATTCATCGCCGGTTCATCAATCACTCTTCCTAAAGGTATCTGGTCGTGCCAGAAAGCTATAAATGGCACCTTCATTCCACCTTCAAAGCTATCTCCCTTTCTGCCCCTGAGATACCCGGGATTACCAGTCCACCAGGGACCATTATCGCTTGAAAACATAATCAAGGTGTTATTCAAAACCCCATAACTATCCAGCGCTTCTATCAGCTTACCAGTGCTCCAATCTATCTCCTCCACACAATCCCCATAAATCCCGGCTTTAGATTTTCCTCTAAACTCTGGTGAACAATGCAAGGGGATATGTGGAAAGGTATGCGCTAAATAAAGAAAAAAAGGCTTGTCCTGGTTCTCCTTGATAAACCAGAGCGCCTCCTCGGTATATTTCCGGGTCAGGTAATCCTGATTAACCGGATGAGGTTCAACAATTTTCTGATTCCGATACAAAGCCAAAGGCACCATATCATTGCTGTAAAGCAAGCCCAAATAATGCTCAAATCCCCGCTCATTGGGACGAGAACCCCGAATGTCCCCTAAATGCCATTTGCCAATGCAACAGGTCCTATAACCAGCGGATTTTAAAACCTCTGCCAGAGTAATCTCATCCTTGGGCAAAGCAATTGCAGAACCGCTTAACCCGATATAAGCATTAACCACGCTCTCAATTCCTCTGCTAGGAAAAAGCACCTTAGTTATCTTTGTCCTCGGCGGATAGCGCCCGGTCAAAAGCCCGGCTCTGCTCGGCGAGCAAACTGGCGCACTGGCATAAAAATTAGTAAATTTGGCTCCCTTCTCTGCAAGAAAATCTATGTTTGGGGTGCGGATTATCTCGTTCCCATAACAGCCAATGTCTCCATAGCCCAAATCATCCGTGAGAATGATGATAATGTTGGGCTTACTCCGATTAGTAATAATTCCATTTCCGGACCATCCCCTTCTCGCCAGCAACAATCCCGCACCTGCGACTAAACCACTTTTTAAAAAATTCCTCCGCTCCATTCTTTTTCCTTAATCAATTTATCCTTACTCTCTTTATTTTGTCAAATAACTTATAATATATGAAGAAAGGAGGAATAAAATGAGAAACCAATTCATAAAAATAATTAGCTATTTAATAATTTTGGGAATAATATCTATTTCCTCTTTGACAAAAGCAGAGCTTAAGGCAGGGACCGCAAGCCTGGATATAACCCCAGACCCGAGCAAAATGAAAATCACCTTAGGCGGATATGGCGCTCGGATGGGGAAAAAAGCTAAAGGGGTTCTTGACCCGATTTATGCTAAGGCAATAGTGTTTGAAGCGGATGATAAAAAATTTACCCTGGTCGGGATAGACCTGGTAGAGGTAAGCAATGAGCTAAGACAGGCGGTCTTGAAAAAACTTGAGGGAACGGATTTCAATAATGATAATTTATTTATCTCTGCGACTCATACCCATTCTGCGCCCGGGGCAATAGAGAATATCATCATTGCAGAGATAGTTTTTGGCGCTTATAGCCAGAAGCTGGTGGACTTTTTAGCAGATGGGATGGTCCAGGCAATAAAACAGGCGGATGCTCAGCTCACACCAATAGAATTAAAATTTGCTCAAGCAGATATCCCGGGCTTTACCAGAAACCGAAGAGTCTTAAATTATAATTATGATACTCGCAGGTTTGGAGACGAAGACAACCTTATTCAAAATCAAGGCATCACTGATGACACTCTCAGCATAATCAGGTTAGATGATAAAACCGATGAGCCCATTGGTATCATTGTTCATTTTGCTACTCACGCTACTATTCTTGGCGCAGATAATTTTTTAATCAGCTCAGATTGGCCCGGGGTGATGAGAAGAGAAGTTGAGAAAAAATATCCTCACTCCGTAGTAATGTTCTTGAACGGGGCAGAGGGAGACCAGGCGCCAGTGATGCCCGAAGCCGAAAGTGATTTTCAGGCAATGGAGATTTTTGGAAAAAAACTCGCAGAAAAGGCTTTGCCTCTGATTGAAAGCGCGGTCCGCATCAATTCCCAGCCAGTCTCCTATAAAATTGAATGGAGAAAAATTGATTCTGGCGCTAAAGGATTTGGAATTAAGTTCCCAAAAGGACTTACCCAGCTCTGGTTTGGACCTATGCCCTTTGGAGCAATTCGGCTGGGCGAGATAATTCTTTTGACCGCACCGGTGGAGGCGATTAGCGAAATCGGGATAACCATAAAGCAGTCCGCCCTTGGCTTTGGCTATAAATATCCGATTTATATTGGTCTTACCAATGACCATTTTTTATATTGCACCACCGCAGAGGAGTATAAAAAGGGAGGTTATGAGGCAGATAGCACGATGTGGGGCGAGCGGGAAGCAGGGATGATGGTGGGAGAGCTGATATTCTTAGCAAAAAAATTGAGCGAAATAAAATAATTTGCTAAAAATTAATCAGCAGGGCAAAGGATTTATGTCCAAAGTTAAATTTGGCATCGCAGGGTTTAGCTATCCGGACTGGGAGGGGATTGTCTATCCCAAGCCCAAGCCAAAAGGGTTTGAGCCATTAGAATTGGTTATCAAGTTAGTTGATGTGATAGAAATAAATTCAAGCTTTTACTCTCCGCTCTCGGTTAATTCGGTTGAGCATTGGATAAAAATTGTAAAAAACCAAAATCAACCAGAATTCTCCTTCACCGCCAAGCTCTGGCAAAAATGGACCCATCAAAACCAGGATTGGGCTAAATCAGAAGTGGAAATTTTCAAGGCTGGTCTTCAGAGAATTTTAGAATCTGGCTTATTCGCCGGGCTATTGGCTCAATTTCCCTTCTCTTTTCACGAGACCAAGGATAATTTTCAGAGATTAAAAAGAATTGCAGAAGAGTTCAAAGAATTTCCGCTCTGGGTTGAAATGAGGCATAATTCCTGGCTCCAGGATTGGTTCTTAAATTGGCTAAAGGAAAATAATATCGGATTTATCAACATTGACCAGCCAATTTTTCCTCATTCTATTGTCCCAACCGAAATCATCACTGCTAACTCTGCTTATGTTCGGCTTCACGGCAGAAATAAAGAAAATTGGTTTAAAGAAAATGCCCAGACTGCTGAGCGATATGATTATTTTTATGAGCGAAATGAGCTTGGCGAATGGATAGAGCGGATAAAAAGGATTGCGCAAAATACAAATCAGCTATATGTGATTTGTAATAATCATTTTCAGGGAAAGGGATTAGCAAATAGCCTGATGTTGAAATTTCTTTTTAGTCAGCAAAAGCAAATTGCGCCTAAATGTTTAATTGAAAGATACCCGGTTTTAAAAGAATTTTGTCAGCCGATGGAAGCGCAAGGAGCGCTGTTTTAAAAACCAGGGAGAAAAAATGAAAAAGACACTCGCAATTATGGTCTTGATGGGATTAAGCTGGACAAATTTGGCAGGAGCTCAAACAATTATGAAATTACCAGCTCCAGATTCCCAATCCGGAAACCCGCTCAATCAACTGCTTCAATCCCGAAGAAGCATCCGCGCTTATCAGGATAGCGTTCTTAATCTAAATGAAATCTCTCAATTAAGCTTTAGCGCCCAAGGCATCACTGAGCCTAAAACAGGCTTCCGTAGCGCACCCAGCGCAGGCGCAATTTATCCTTTATCGCTTTATGTGGCAGTGAAAAATTCAGTAAAAGAGCTAAAGCCTGGAATTTATCTTTATCTTCCAGAGACTCATAGCTTAAAGCTGATTAAAACCGGAGATTTCTTTGACCAGATAATCAAAAGCGCGCTCAATCAGAGCTGGATGAAAAAGGCAAACGCAATTTTCATCCTCACCGCTAATCCTGAAAAAATCAGCGGAAAATACAAAGACCGGGCAGAAAGATATATCTTTATAGAAGCTGGAATGAGCGCAGAGAATTTACTGCTTCAAGCGGTCAATTTGGGATTAGGCGCTTGCCCGGTCGGAGCTTTTTATGACCAAGCCATTGCCCAGATTTTAAATCTCCCTGCAGAGCAAAAAGTCTTACTGCTTTTGCCAGTTGGAAAACCAGTAAAATAAAATTATTTCTTTTCCCGCTTCTCGCGCTGATTTAACTGAAGCTGGCTCAAGGAGTATTTGGTCCAGTAATTATATTGGCTAAGCTCTTTCTCGGTTAGCAAAGCAGTGGTAATCGGGATATTAAAATAAATCCGCACCTGATTTTGGGAAGAGTATGGCTCCCATTTTACCAATCCCTCCTGATTGGGGTCCCCATTTCTAGCGAAATTTGTATAATAACTCATCATTTGCTCTGCCAGCGGTTCTCCTTGTTTATAGGATTTTTTATTCGCCAGCATCTTGGCTAACTTGGTCTCTAAATCCATAGCCCCGAACACAAAGGGAATATCCAACCCATGAAACGCGCCTAACTTATTGGGGTAGCGGGTTTTATTCCAGTCAAACCGATAAAAATAAACCGGAACATAGGCGCTGGCATATTCTGCCATTAAAAATGCCCGGGAGCTAAAAGCCAAATCGGTCGCAGTGCCAATCAGTAAATCCTTGGGCAGGCGATAATCAGAATAGGAGTAGTATTGGGGAAGCTCTTTAGCGATTTCTTTCCCCATCAATTTTTTAATCAGGAAGTTCACCTCTCCTTTGGTTAATAGCCATTGTCCACTGAAAGTCATTGTATATAGCTTAAGCTCCTCTTTGGTAGTTCCGACCATAATCGGCACCCGATTAAATTTTCCTTGCTGAATTAACTTCAATGGCTCATCCGGAATAACATAACCGTCTATATGCGGAGAATAGGTCACCCCGCCCGCTAACATCGTGTTCTTAGGCTTGGCAACAAAATCACTCACCGACTTTGCTCTGAGGCAGGAAAGCGCCTCCTGGTCTGAACAACCCATATTCTCTATTATCTCTTTTCCCTGCTTATACCCCTTCTCCATATCCGCTAATAAATCACAAGGTCCGCTCAATGGGATGGCGCGATGAAATAAACCTTTTGCTAAAGGCGAGACCAATAAAACACATACACTTGTCCCTCCTGCTGATTGTCCAAAAATGGTTATATTATTCGGCTCCCCTCCAAAGCTCGCGATATTCTTTTGAAGCCATTTCAGGGCTTGAACCTGGTCTAAAATCCCGTAATTGCCAGTGCTATTATGCTCATCCTCTTTTGCTAATTCTGGCAAAGCCAGAAACCCAAGAATGCCTAATCTGTAATTTATAGTCACTACCACCACATCTTTTTCCCCCGCCAGCCTTGCACCATCATACATCTCATAACCACCACTGCCCTGCATAAATGCACCCCCATGAAGCCATACCATCACTGGAAATTTACCAGCCTTCCTTGGACTAAAGATGTTTAAGCTAAGACAATCCTCAGAATAACCTAAACTCTCCCCTCCCGCAGTAAGACTCGCAGATTGCGGGCAGGAATAACCCACTTCATAAGCCTTTAAAATATCATCCCTCTTTTCTGGCCATTCTGGCGCTCGGAACCGCAATTCCCCAATCGGTGGCTTGGCATAAGGAATCCCTTTCCAGAAACAAGCGGAATGCTCTGCATCCTGTTTGCCCTGCACCATCCCTTCGGTGGTGCTTATTAACTTTGCGCAATCTCTCTCCTCTGCCCAAGCGCTAAAAACAAAAATTAAGCTTAAGAAAATAACCGCTCCCAAAATTAGCTTTTTCGTCTTCATCTCTTCCTCCTATCTTAATCAGAAGCTTAATCAATTAGCTCCAAAACCGCTTTTGCCAATTGCTCTGGGCTTAAGCCAGACGCTTTATATAGCTCCTCTGGCTTTCCGCTCAAACCATATTCCTTTATTCCAAGGAGTTTGAACCTTGCGCTCAATCCCAATTCAACCGCCTTAAGCGCAATTTTTGCCCCCAAGCCAGTCTCTATATGATGGTCCTCATAGCTAATCACCGCTTTGGTCTTAAAACCCTCTATAATTTTCTCTTTCTCTAATTCTTGTGGACAAGAAACATTGAAAACTTTTACCCTTATTCCTCTTTCTTTTAAAATCTCCCAGGCTTTAAGCGCATAAGCAACCATCTGACCCATTGTAAAAATCGCACCTTGAGCCCCATCTCTCAGCCGGTCTATCTTCCCATATTCAAACTTATAATCCCCTCCAAATATCGGAGTCCCCTTTTCATCCACAATAATCGGCGCCCTGCTCCTGCCCACTGCTAAAATAAAATTCCCAGGCTCTTTTGCTAAATACCGAACCGCTCGGTCGGTTTGATTAGGGTCTGCAGGAACTATTATTTTAAAGCCAAATAAATTTGCGCCCAAGCCAAGATAATCAATGCACTGATGGGTCTTGCCATCCTCGCCTACATCCAACCCGCAATGGGTGAGAACCAGTTTAAGGTTAGTATGATTTATATCGTTGAGTCTTTCCTGATTATAGGTCTCATCAATCCCAAACACCCCAAAATCCGCAAAAAAAGTCAAAACTGGCAATCTACTTAAGGCACCCGCAATGCTCGCGGTATTATGCTCCTGTATCCCGCCTTGAAAGAAAAAATCGGGAAATCTCTTAGAAATCGCCTCAGTCTTGACGCTGGGCATTAAATCACAATCAAAAACCGCTAAAGGTTTTTCTTTGGGCTTTAAGTTTTTCTCAAAAATATCTAATAGCGCTTTTCCCCAGGCGCCTCTATTGTCCAGTTTTTCCTCTGCAGAATAATTCTTGGGCTTACCCGGGTCTATTTCAATTTGAACGATTTTCAATTTTCTTTCCACTTTTGGAAAATCGCCCGCAATTCTCATCTTTTTATACTGCTCCAGCTTATCTGGAATTCCCAGCTCTGCCATTGCCTTTTGATATAAATCCAGCGGTAGCGCCATTCCGTGCCATTTTTCCTCCCCTTCCATAAAGCTCACGCCTTTCCCCATTACCGTCCGAGCAAGGACTGCTACTGGTTGAGTTTTATCTAAACTCGCAGACCGTAAAGCCTGATAAATCTCCTCTAAATTATGCCCATCTATCTCTATCACCCGAAAGCCGTCTGCCTCATAACAGGCGCGGATATTCTGAGGCATAATCTCTGGTCTTTTTCCTGAAATCTGTCTATCATTCAAATCCACTATCACAGTCAAATTATTCAACTGATACTTCTTAATAAACCTCCGAGCCTCGCTAATCTGTCCTTTTTGCTGTTCCCCACAGCCCATCACCACATAAGTCCTCCAGTTCTTCCCCAATAACCTTGCGCCTAAAGCAAATCCCGCACCCGCACTTAATCCTTGTCCTAAATTACCAGTTGCCCATTCAATTCCGGGAACCATTGGCTCACAATGCCCCTCAAACACACTGCCCGCCAAACGAAACCCACAAATCGCAGATTCTATGGGAAAAAATCCTGCTCTGCCAAGCGCAGAATAAGCGCCCGGAGAGGTATGACCATGGCTCACCACAATCCTATCTCGCTCAAACCAATCCGGGTCTTTTGGATTAACTTGGGCACAGTTATAAAGCACCGTGTAGACATCTATGGAGCTCATAGACCCGCCCGGATGACCAGAACCAGCTAAACTGGTCATTGTTAAAATATCCCCTCTTGCCAGCCGGGCTTTTTCTTTAAGCTCAGAAATACTCTCCTGGTCTAATGTTTTTGCTTCAAAACCTCTTTTAATCACCATTGCCAACTCCTTTTAAAAAATTTCGCATTAAATAACATAAATTCACTCTGCTTTCAAGAGAAGTTTATAAAATCAGGTTGAGATGCCCTTAAATCCGCTTTTCCTCCAAAATTTTAATCTGTAATTATCTATCCCCCAAGGATATGATGACAGGCAACAAAATGTCCCTTTTTATGTTCTCTCCATTCCGGAACCTGTTCAGAGCAAATCCTATCCGCATATGAACACCGAGGATGAAACGCACATCCAGAAGGAGGATTGATGGGACTGGGAACATCTCCAGAGATGATGGTCCTCCTTTTCTTCAGATTAGGGTCCGGCAAGGGCACAGAATCTAATAAAATTTTAGTGTAAGGATGAAGCGGATGCTTATAAAGCTCAGGCGCAAGAGCCAGTTCCACAATTCTCCCCAAATACATCACTGCCACCCGGTCCGCAATATGCTCCACTACCCGTAAATCATGAGAAATAAATAAATAAGCAATTTTATATTTCTCCTGAAGCTCCAAAAACAAGTTCAAAATCTGTGCCTGAATTGATACATCCAGCGCACTTACTGGCTCATCGCAAACTATAAAACTCGGCTGGCAGGCAAGCGCCCTGGCTATCCCAATCCTCTGCCTCTGCCCCCCAGAAAATTCATGAGGATACCGATTATAAGCCTCAGGATGAACCCCAACCTCCTCCAATAAACCAAGCACCCGCGCCTTCTTCTCCTCTCCCCAGGCTAAATTATGAATGCTCAATCCCTCGCCAACTATGCTCCCAATTGTCATCCTCGGATTTAAAGAAGAATACGGGTCCTGAAAAATAATCTGCATCTCCTTCCTCATCCTCCGAAGCTCTTCCCTGGGAAGCCCAATTAAATTTTTATCCTTAAAGTAAATCTCTCCCCCACTCGGCTCTATCAGCCTCAGCAAAACCCGTCCTAAAGTGCTCTTCCCGCATCCGCT
>Ga0123519_10014561_pt1 | contig 11165 bp, 9 predicted proteins | sample YelNatPaOPRAMG02_FD_87396 | JGI IMG/M metagenome (GOLD analysis project Ga0123519, IMG submission 87396) | Hot spring microbial communities from Yellowstone National Park - Yellowstone National Park OP-RAMG-02 (version 2) | ecosystem: Environmental > Aquatic > Thermal springs > Hot (42-90C) ... | reverse complement strand
TGCAGGCGAGCACCGCAGACCTTTCGCGTTGCAAGCTCTGGTAAACGATACAAGAGGCTTGTGCACATGGCATGGACTCTGGGCAGAGGAGACTCTCTATCAAATAGTGCTTTTCGGTAGATGTTGCGAGACGCTTCTAAAGATGGGACGGAGTATGGAAATAAGAGACTTGGCGATTTCGTCAGATACTGTGGAGCGGAACAACGACGCAGTGCGCTTCGACGGATGGGAAGACTTGCGGAAACGCGATTCAGCCATCGCGACACCAAAGCGGAAGCGCGGAAGCAGCGCGTGCATCGTTGCTGCATATGAACAGCTCTCATGACGGAGATCGAAGGCGTGCTCACTACTTGCAGCAAGGCACGGAAGCGAGTATGCGTTGAGCGCGCTCGACGAATGACCCGGTGATTGCGCCAGCTCCTTATGATCGGATCGGGAACACGGGACGCAGCTCCGTTCAGCGGCACTGCCTGAAACCGACAGAAGGCACCGAAAGAGTACAGCAGCCGAATCGAGGAGTTGTGGACAACCCAGAGTAGACCGAGAGGGCCATAGAACGTTCATGGAACTCTTCCAGAAAAAAAACACAGCGGCTGCTACCGAATAGGATCCGGCGAACACCTCCGCCCAACAAACTAACAAACAAACAAAGAAACAGCTGGAGCGTCAAGCTCCCTGTCTGGTGCCGATTTCTCCACAGCGCGTGTGGTGCACCGATAGACTCCGGGCTGACGCTGGTTCATTCCTGGAAAAGCACCACGGGCTCTATCAGGCGAATGCAACCGCTCTGTGGCCATAGATCGGCGCCAAAATGCTGATAAACAGCGTCAGTGCCCGTTCAGATACCTAGAAGACATCCGGCGTGTCTGGACGGCAGCGCAGTGCCGCTGAAACCTTTCCCAGAGGCCAGCAGCAAACGCGTCCCATACGACGTCCCGATAAAGCAGACCACGACCAGCGTACCGCGACCACCTGCGCTGGCATCAGGCCCGAGCAATACGCACTGCGCTCAGACGTGCGGTTGGTGCAAGCCCTGTCGCTTCACTTGCCATAGGTACCGCAGCATTTTCATGGTCGAAGATGAACGCCTCTGTCCAAACTCTATGGCGTGCGCGTTGCGAGTCGACTGTCGGCGTCGGGGGCTCGGCTACTCCGAAGACGCTCAATGTGTGTTCGCGTAGAGTGTCGGGTGCCTCGAGGTGCAGCGTTCGAGGCACCACGCTACGGCTTGCTCCGGTGCCGCGTGCCTACTTTACACGTATCCACAACCACACACACACAACCACAACTCTAGAGGCATATTCATTGGGTTACAGTGAAACCCCGCCCATGACCAACGCGCACTGATCCATGCAGAGCGCCAAGCTCTCGACACCGTAGACACCCTCGATGTATCACCGATATCACTGGGGTGGCTGCTGGGGGCCCCAGGCGAAGGGCCTCACCTCAGCCAGGTCCGGGTAACGGTGAATCCAGTCCAGATACGCCTCTGGTGACTCGTCGCCCTCTGATGCTGCCTCTATCTCGATGCCTACCGCCAGAGCGTGTTGCCGTCGTTCACCAGCAAGTCGAGCAATATTTTCCGACCAGTACGCATCCAACTGGGCTGCTACTTCACAAAACGCCTGCTGCTTCATCTCAGCCGCTAAAGGCGTCGTGATTCGCATCATCGGCTGCGGGGGCGGCCACAAGAGGCCGTGTTGCTGGACTCGGCGCCAATAGAACGCATGTCGAATCCAGTCCGCAGCACTGAGCGCTTCGGTAGCGCTACAGCTCCGTCGCAAAAAGGCGGGAATAGCACGAAGCTGCGCAAGCGCCTCCGTCGGATCGGCAAGCACGCTCAGTTCAGAGAAACGATCTGCGCTGTTCAGATCGCCCAGAAGACGCTCATAAACCATCGCCATGAGCGTTGTGCCTAGTCTGCTGTCCGTGTGGTGTGCATAGAGCCACTCGAGACCACGTTCGAGCGCTGTGCTCGAGTCGTGCCCCAAAGATGCCGAATCTGTCGCAATCTGTCGTTCGTCCGCAGAGGCCAGGGCTGCCTCCGGACAGCGCACCTCATTCAGAAGCGCCAACGCCACCACGACAACCGCGGTATCGATATCAAGTCGACCAAGACGCGAGAGTAACGACCAGCGCTCCACGTCGTGGTAGCAAATGCATCCGGTGAAGGCGAGGCTCACCAGAAGCAAGCCCGCCAGAGGTCCACGCGCCTTCGGTCCCGCTCCCTGCAACGTATTGATGAGCGTCTCAAGGGCTTGTCGGACACCGGACTCCAAGCCGTCCTGAGGCCCATCATCACTTCGAACGCATTCGAGTAAAGCGAGCAGCTGCAACATCGCGAAGAGGACAGGCTGAGCGCGGGCACCACCAGAACGGTCCAGTATGCGCTGCAACACCTCGCGAATGCGACGCAAACTCGGTACTGAAGCCTCGGTTACAACCAAAGTCGCCCTGGAACGCGACCGTGACGCTGCTTCCTCGCCTGCCGAGCACGAGGACGAGCAGAGAGCTGTCAACGCGGCTGGCCCGAGACGTCGCAAGACCTTCATCACGATCTGAACAAAGCGACTCTCGAGTGCTGCGGTGCCTGCTCCGGACGGCAGCGCTCGGTTGGCGCGCTCGAGTGCCTCCATCGCCATGTGCCAGTTGTGCTGTGCTGCTCGCTGGCATCCGAGCGTCCACTGCAGCTCAGCAAAGCTATCCTGAATGCGCGCTAGACTCGAATACAAAAGCGCATCTAGCATGCACAACGAGGCTTGCATGTTGCGGGTCCCGGTTCCGTCGGGTTGTCCCTGCACAGTCGCTGTCGAAGGTTGTGCGTTGTCGCTTGTCGACACGATGGGCGCTGTCGGAAGCGCCACAGCAGCATGCGCAGTTGCAGCAGGAGCAACAGCGGCTGTTTCCGCTCCTGCTCGCGCTGCAGAGTCGACAGTACCCCGGGTACCGTCTAGGCAAGCCCGCTGCCCCGCGATTCCACTCCATATTTCCGTCTCCACTGCGGAGGCGGCTGCTCCTGGCACCTCAGGTGCCTCTGTGCAGCGCGCGTGCGCAGCTCGTTCGCTTTCATGTGACGCACCGCCGGCGTTTCGCTCAAGCAACAAGCGTTCGAGCTCGCCAACGAGGCTCAAGGCCTCGGTGTGCCGTCCCTCTGCAGCCAAGAGCGACGCATACGCTGTACCGACAAGTGTCATCAACTGGAGCGCGTCGCTACTGGATGAACGCATCAGATGGTCTCGGAAACTCCAGCTCCGCGAAAGCGCCTCGGCAGCTGCAACAATCTTACCCTGCTGCTGGTAGGCCTCCCCGAGTGCGTACCAGGCGAGCAGTCGCCGACGATCTCGAAAGGCACTGACATCCTCAGTCTGCAGGTATTTTTGGAGTGAGACGGAGCAAGCCGACCAGTCCTGCCGCTCGAACTGCAACCAGCCTAACGTGAACCAGGCCCATGGTAGCGTCCTCGAATGAGCAGCAATCGTCGTCAGGCACACTTGTTCCATGCGTTGGACGGCGTTCCAGACGGCGCTGGAGTCCATTCGTTGCACCTGCTCGTGCAGGAGCCAGGAGTAAGCCTGTACAAGTCGTAGCGCGGCAGTTTCATCGCTCGGTTCGAGTGCATGCGCTCTTTCGAGACAATGCAGGGCGAGCTGCCAGTACCGGCGAGCTTTCTGAAAACGCTCTCGTGCATCGCAACGATTCACCTGCTCTGTGACACTGGCATGCTCCTGCGACAGGGGCTCGTTTCCAGGCAACGGATGCTCTGCGGATGCAGCGCTCCCCTGCGCCTCACCTAGGCCTGTGCGCCGGTCTTGAGGCTCTGCACTGCGCGTCGCATTGTCCAGTGTCGATGATGACGGCGACAACGTACCCGGTCGCTTCGTCGCACTGGGTTCGCTCCGCTGCCTCAGTCGAGCGGCGTCCGCTTCGTTCGGAGTACCCGAAGCATTCATGGACGCTGTCGTCGACGTCTGATGAGCCGCGCTCGAGTCTGTAACCGGCACCTGCACATCATGTGGGAGCAGTGATACCGAAACGCTCGGTCGCGCGAAGGGCACCGCTCCAGACAATGCACTAGAGCCCGAGGCTCCTGCGCGTACTGCAGCCAGACTTGCAGCAGCGGTCGGATTAGCGCTACCCGACGCTTTCCAGATAGCGTGATCCATCTCTGGTGCCGGGGTGTCCAGCACCAGGGCACGTTCGCCGGCACCCGACGGCCAACCCAGCGCTAGGGCGCTTTCCCAGAGTACGCGCGCCAGCTCCAGGTACGGTGCACCGAAACACGGGTCGATTGCTATCGCCGCCAGCAAGTCTGGTATCGCATCAGCAGCTCTGGAGCTGGCGTCGCACTCCACTGGGGCGGATTGCTTACGCTGGTGCCGCAGACGGCGATGTCGTGCCCGACTTTGCAAGGCGAGTGCTCGTAGGCGAGAGGTCGAGGCGACGTCACGACCCCATCCAAGAAGCACAAGTCCCAGGGGCATCGGTGTCGGCTCGTGGTCATCTGCTTCCACCCGCAGATTTTGCAGCACTGACCAGTGTCGCTCCCAGTCGACGCAGCGGTCACCAGCGTAGGAGTGCCCCAGTGACGCCTCTGAGCGTGCCTGCTCATCGTGCCACTCTATGCGATGAACTTGTGCCCACAAGTCATTCGGATCAGCCGCCAACACCTGTTCACAGAGCGACAGTGCTCGTTGGCGCGAGCGCACATCGTTGTGTTGCCAAAGCTCCACTGCAAGTAGGCGCCAGGCAGCACAGCGCAGACGCGTCGACCAGAGCACCGCATCGCCCGTGAACGCTTCGGTGTGAAGAACCTCCAGAGCCATCTGGAAAGCATCTTGTGCCTCCTGCGGATGACCCAGCGCATGCTTCGCAATACCCACGGCCAAATGGAGCGATGCAAGGAGTACGGAAAGATGTCGCTGCTCTGACTGAAGCTCGCGGAGATGCTGCACCGCGCGTCCAGCAGCTCGAGCAACGACATGCCATTCTCTGCGGTGCATGCCGACACCCAACTGCAGTAGCGCCTGCGTCAGAGGTGTCTTACCTCTAAAGTTGTCGATGGCGAGGTCCTCGGTGCTGCTTCGAGCGGCAGTGCTTCTGCTGTCGTCATTCCGACATCGAATAGCAATCACGAAAAGAAGCACCCGAGCCAACTCGTTGGTGTGCGCACTATACGGCACTCGGTGAACCGTTCGCTGGCACCATTCTCGCCATGAGTTTACCAACGTCTGCGGCGCTGTGTCGTTGAACAGCAACGCTTCGAGGACGCTGGTGCATACGACGTCACCGCTTGCGGCACCGTTTATCCAGGAGTCCAGCAGCGCATGCGGGTCGCCTGCGTACGTCCACATGCTCATTGCTGCTCGGAGGTACGCGTCAAAGCGAACAGGGTGCTCGCGCCATGCCCTTGTTGCTGCACGTTGAAACCATCTCCACAATGCCACGAGTCCGCTGGTGGTGCTGCTTTTCAAGTAGCCAGCCATGTGTAGCCACTCGAGCGCGTCGGGCTCACGGTGTTCCACTTCGAAACGTGCCTGGAGACGTTCGCAGTCTAGTTCGTTGAATGCATGATCCGAGGGTGTTCGTCCACACAAGACGTCGAGTGCTCGTTGACGACGCACCAGAAGCTGCTCAAGTCGCTGTTCATCTGCCGCTGTTGGCTCGGCTTCTATGCAGCGGTCGCACGCTTCGAGAACCGCACGCCAGTAGGCTGTCGACTCGGTTCCCGTTGCCTCAGCGGCGGACTCACAGAGTCCTCGCCATGCCAAGAGGTCCGTCGGACGCAGCGCTGTGGCGCGCTGGTAAGCCTGGAGCGATCGTTCTCGCTCGCCAAGGCCCGCTGCAGCTGCACCCACGAAAACGTATGCGAAGTAGTTGCATCGATCCTGTTGAAGAACCTGCCGGGCACACTCCAGCGCATAGGCGTAACGTTTGTCGCGGAGTGCCTCTTTCGCCTCGCGGAGCAAACCCGAGACCGACGCGTTCGCTCTGGCGCTCATGATCCATATTCTTGAAGCTTGCGATTCGCGCTTCTGCACAAAAAGAAGAAGCCTGAAAGCGTCGACCAAGTCGCTGCGTTGCTGGTACTCGACCCGGCGCTCGTCGTGACAGCCAGTGCCTTCACTGGCGCAGCTCTAGGCCGCCGTTTTCGGCACAAACCGAGTACCGGACTGCAGATTCTCCGAACACTCGCTCCGTTTCCGCCAACGTCTGCAGTTGATGAAAGTATGCTATAGGATCTTGTTCTACCAGAATCAGACACCTGAATACGACACGATAAAGCACGAGCGAAGCAGGCCTGAACGGCTTGGAGACGCTCGTGCCGTCGCCTGCCGAGCACGTCCACGTCGCCGCTGCACTGCAGGATGCATTCATCGATACCGGGTGTCGAATGAGAAGCAACAGGTCAACCTCGGTAATGAGGGCGTACACACACAATAAAGTTATGCTTTGTTGGTAATTGTCAGCGACAATAGCCTTGACGGGGTTGCTCAGCGAATGCTTGCGTATCCTGTCTCTAGTCTCTGGATTGAGAATCGGGAATTTCTCCTGTAATTCCTGCAGCATTCTTCACAGTCAAAGCATGTTGATGGTCGCGGTCAAGTCCCGAGATCTCGCCGCTTCCCACTGTTTTCGATGCACATTATGCACAGGCATAAGCTGCAATCTACGCTGCGATGTCTATGTTCGTTTCCTTCGTGTAATGCCTCGTCTTGCACTTTGGAGCAGCAGCGACGCTTGACGCTGCGCGGGTGTTGCCGCCTGTCGACTGCAACTCCTCCTCGTCTTCCGAGTGCTGCACTGTGGCGTGCAAATGCTTGCTCCATCGCTCGCCGTATGCCGTTGACAGGTACAGAAGGATACGCTCGATGCCGTTCTCCGTTTCCGCACCTGGTGCAGGACCCGGCGATCACGGGCTTCGTCTGGCAGCTCCACCAGACGAGTACTCTGCCCGCTACGTATGGAAGCGCGTGCTGTTCCATTCGATAGAGGGTGTGTGGACCGCAATGCTTTCCATGATGAGACGAGTACCGGAAGGAGAATCAAACCCGGAAAAGAGGGAAAATTATTCGACCCGTCTACGTTCTCTTCCTGCAGAGCGGTGACGCATGCCGCACGGGAAGCGATCGCTGCGATGACTCAGGCCCAGCTTCCATGAACATTTTTCGAGCAAACATATGAAACGCCACCCCTGATAGCATATACGGTGCGAGGTATCACGTTTCTGTCGAATGGCGTCTCGTCGATAGCCATAAAGAAATCGGGATCACTTGCCATTCGAATGGAATGAATGATTCGAGGTGACACGATTCGTGGACGCTTCGTATGCGCTTGGGGAACGTCATCAAGTATTGAGGTCGAATTCTTTTAGTCTTTCATCCCGCACCGCGAATAACTCTGCCCACGAGTTGCCTTGAAACCGAAAGATCCAGAATCTGAACGATATGTGATTCGAGCAAGCCCTGTCTAGCGTACCGAGAACAACAGAGGTATCTACGCAGATACTGATTCACAATTTCGGCTACTGTACGAACGCTCGTTCGAGAACGTTGCGAATTATCTTGCTTTCGATGAACGAATGTACTCCAGCAGGAACGCGACGATGCAATCACTCCGAAAAGTCGACCTCGAATCCGATAACCTTCACTCCTGCAAACATCATGTCGACGCTTCGCATCGTAAAATATCCGAAAAAGAATCAAGAGTCCGGAGCAGAACAAGCCGTTCTGCATTCTATGGTACGCTGATAGGGGTGTAGCGGTAAGGGCGCTGCGAAAGCTTCTCACGCTGTACGATCGTCGATAGCGGAACCAGAGTACCTTCCGATCCGGTAAGATGATCGCCAGCCGCGAAAGCATCCATGACACTGCACCATATCTTCGAGTGACGGGAGCGACCCGCACCGGTCGTCCATTTCATCCAGAATATGAGTCGGTTCCTAGGAGCATCCGAGTGCAGAGCCTATCAGCAGCGCCTCCCCGAACGCTGCCCCATGAAGCGAAGGATGCCCCCAGCGACGCTCGTTCAGCAGCGCTCGACGCGGCAATGGCGAAGCGTCGACGACGCCCGGTCCCGTGACTCCTCGTTTGCGCTGTAGCGGGCGAGCGCTTTGGCTCTGGGACGCAGTGGTGCCATCGAGGCTTGAATGTCGCTACACATCGCCAGACGTTGTTGATGATGCACCTCGGTGCGCACCAAAGCGACGCTTATCTCGGTTGGCTTCCGCCAAACCTATCCCTCAGAGACTTGGATGGTTACACCGTCGCTGACTGCAGCGCACTGCTCGCTCCACGCGGAGGTCGTCTTGTGCTGACTCCAGCTGAGAGCTCGAATGCTTCCGCATCAAGCAATAAGGTTGTGCAAGCGGAGATCAATGTGGAATCTAGGCGGCATGCAACGCTGCGTTGGGCGAGTCTGGACGAGGCGTCCACATCCGAGTTGCTTCTCGGAGCTGTGCACGGCTCCGTGAAGTTCTGGATCTGCGACGAGGCGCGCCAGACGACGTCGTCGTCCGCTGAGCAGCCCTTCGTATCGAATGGCTCTGGAACTGCTCAAGGCACTGAGAGGCAACTGCGGGTTTTGATGGACCGCGAACCGACACAGCTGGGCGCACGGGGAAACCACGTCAGCGGTGAGCAGTCGGGCCGTGCGACGACCGAGGCGCACCTTCGTGCAACTTGTCCCGCGACCCTGAGCAGCCCAGTCGAAAGCGATACCCAGCTACCACCGGAAGAGTGTGCGCGATGGCGCTTTCTGCGAAAGCAGGCACGCGAACGCCTCGAGCATTTCACTACGAAAACGAACGTTGCAGCTTCCGCGGAGCCGCATGTGCACGAACAAGCACCGACACAGCGTCAATCGACACCTTCAAAGACTCTGCAGGCACAGGGCGATACATCCGTACCAGAGTCGTCATCCAATGATGATGATGGTGATGATGGTGATGATGCTGTGCCCCAGCAAGCGGAGCATTCCATTTGCGAGGAGTCACTCGTACCGTTCGATGCCTCGATGCATTTACGAACCAAGTACATCAAAAAGTATCGTCGGAAACCCGCCAAATATGCTCGCAAGATTCTCAAGCGCCCAGAAGCATACCTAAGGCAAGCGAATTGGCTGCCAGTCGCTGCGGAGGATCGAAGCGAGATCACTGCCCTGCGCATGGGCACCCGAGTCGATGATCATAACCGAGTCGATGGAGCCGTGCTTGTCCGCGAGATGCCGACACCGTCCACAACCTGGTAGTCGTCTCTTTTTGTGTCATGATTGCATATCTGGCGTGTTGCGGAATGGGGCTTCGCGTTCACGCGCAACAGCAGGTGCGCTACGCGTGAACCGTACCACCGAAACGTCTGACTCCAGCGTAGGAGCCACCGCGTGGCTACATCATCGAGTTGTCATACATGTTGACGCAGCATCCCTGCTACCGATGCGCCGTGTATCCATGAGGCACCTACCTCCATCGTTCTATTGTTGTGACTTTATAATTGGTGGCCCCGCCGGCGAACGCGACATACATCCGTGAGGTACCTGGCGGCTGGCGGTCGCGTCTTGTGCCGTCTGGACGATAACGCTGACACAGACAGCGACTCGTTTGGACGAGCGTGTGTCACGCGTTCATGGTGCATGATAAGGGCGCCGCTTTCTCTCGTGGATGGAGTCAACGGTACAGACCAGGCACTTGTTCAGGTATCGCAGCCGGTACTCTGGCACGAAGGCGTGCACTAGTTCCGCTTGTACCCATTTGAGAATAAAATGGAATAGGTCCTCCAACACGGGTGTTCACTTTAACTTTTGGACTCTTTCCATTGGCAGCGACAACAGCTTTTGTGCGCTTTTTCTGCGACTGCTTCCCTTGGCTCGCTTTGATGATGTGCTTTATGCACGCTGGTCTCTCCTTCGGCCCAGCCTCGTTGTCAGCATTCGAAAGATGTTGCTGACGGCAATCAGGTCCCGATTTCACGGCTTTCGGCTGTTGTCCACGCGTTTCATGCACAGGGGGTTGTTGCAATGCACGCTCCGCTCGCCATACTGAAGTTTGTTGTACACAGCTGCGGTGCACAGTGCGCTTGGATGTCAATGGACTGCGCTCAGGTGTTTCCATATGTCCACCAAACTTCCTGCTCCGAGCGCTGCCCTGTGGCACATGAACGCTTGCATCATCGCTCGGTACATGCCTTCGATGGGTGCAGAGAGCTCGCCGCGGTGCCTTTCTCGGCTTTGGTGTCCGGTACCGTACACCACTACGATCAGCAGCGTCTCGTGGAGGCTCCCGTGGTCGACTTTTTAGTGTACGCTGCACAAGCAAGCATATGCACTTGCATTCGATACAAACGTTGTCGTATGTGATGCTTTCCATGATGAGAAAACAAGTATCGGAACACACATCTCGGACTGGAGATCAAGTTCGGGATTTCGATTCGTTTACGCTCCCTGCCGTGCAAGGCGGTGATGCACGCTCCACTTGAAGCGATTGCCGCGATGACCCAAGTTCGAGTCCCAGACCCTTGTCTACGCAAACCGAAGGAACGATAGTGTCTGGGAGCGTATCTCGTGCGAGTGATCATGGTGCTGTCGAGTTCTGTCTCATCGACGGTGATCACAGCGTAAGGATGATTCATCACGCGTACAGCATCGATTCCTTGAGGTGGCACGTTCACGGGGAACGTTCGGCATGGGCGCGTACACAAGTGTTCAACGGAAACACTGAAGTTTGTTTCGTCGTCGATCCGGCAGCGCGAATGCCTGTGCCCACATTCGTTGCCTCGAAACAGAAAGACCGAAAAATTCCAGATTGCAGCTGATTTGAGCGCGCTCCCTAGACGCAAAAGCGAAGCCTGGACGCTTGCAAGTGCGAATTCCATCATGATAGCGGTCGTAATCCAGATCTTACGTCGGAGGCTTCGCAAATCCTGCTGAGCCCCGGGAACGCAACAGATTCCAGCGGGAACACGTCGAAGACGCCACTCCGACACCCCGCCAACGAACCCCATTCCTACCTATGCATCAGCGCGCCCGCATTCCTGCTCCCTGAACATCCAAGCTCCACATCGAAAGCAAACTCAGAAAATAAATCACAAACACCAAAAACGGTGCAAGCAGATCCGTGTTCCATGTAAATCCTTCCCTTTATGGATCTCCGATCGAGGTCGCGACAGGAGTAC
>Ga0123519_10014559_pt1 | contig 11166 bp, 8 predicted proteins | sample YelNatPaOPRAMG02_FD_87396 | JGI IMG/M metagenome (GOLD analysis project Ga0123519, IMG submission 87396) | Hot spring microbial communities from Yellowstone National Park - Yellowstone National Park OP-RAMG-02 (version 2) | ecosystem: Environmental > Aquatic > Thermal springs > Hot (42-90C) ... | reverse complement strand
CCCTGCTTGCTATCCCTAAATCTCCCATACAAAAAGCAATCATCCTCCTCCGTTCTTCATAGGCTTTCGTAAGTAGCCTCAGGATTGTTAGATTATCCGCGAATACCCGGGCGAAGGTGACAATCTTTACGATATGGGCACCTGCGTTAATCAGACGTCCCTCGATACGACGGAGAGAATTAAAGGAAGGTGTTTTTGTAAAATCGTGGTGGGAAAGGATTAGTTCCGTCTTTCCCCGTTCACTACAGGCCTGCCGCACTTCTGTAAGGAGGTAAGGTGCCGTCTCCTCCTCCACATCCACAAAATCGGCGTCTCTTTCCACCGCCTTAAGGAGGGTTTCTATTCTTTCCTCTTCCTCCCTCCAGTTCCTGTAGTCCCTCCCACGATAGGTGACAATAACCTTAAGCGGTGGGGATAAGTTCTTCGCCACCTGAAGGAGTTCCTCCCAGTTTCTCTCGCCGATTAAATCCAATCTCAGTTCAACCACCTCGGCTGCACCTGCAACCTTTTCCAACATCCCCCTGGCCTTCTCTAAACCGTGAGCTACAATCGGTACACAAATCATCGGCTTACTCACAGCGGGGATAAGAACCTAATATCTTGAGGAAGGTAGAGGCGCTTCGCAAACCCGAAAGACTTAAGTCAACCTCCCTGTCCTCCCTATGGCCGGCAATATCGACAAAAAATAAGTATTCCCAAAGTCGATCCTTTACAGGATAGGACTCAATTTTAAGCATATTAATTTCCCGTTCGGCAAAAAATTTAAGGGCCTTATAGAGGGCACCGGGCACATGGGGGGTCGCAAACAAAAGAGAAGTCTTATCCTTACCCGTTGGTTTACCCTTGCCCCTGCCCATAACGAGAAAGCGGGTTGTATTGGTGGTATTATCCTCAATCCCCTCAGCCAGAATGGTAAGTCCGTACACCTCGGCGGCAGCCTTACTGGCGATAGCGGCGGCGTGTTCTTCCGTTTTTACAAGCTTCGCAGCTGCGGCCGTACTTTCTACCTCCACCAGTATTGCCCAGGGAAGGTTAGCCCGCAACCATCCCTGGCATTGAGCGAGGGCCTGAGGATGGGAAAAGACCTTTTTGATGGCCGATAGATCCCCCCCCTGGGACATAAGACAATGGGTAATCCGGAGGAATATCTCTGCCCGGATAGAGAGGTCGGTGGTAATCAGTTTATCGAGGGTCAAATTCACCGAACCCTCAATGGAATTTTCTATGGGTACCACCCCCCAATTGGCTTTTCCCCTTTCTACCGCCTCGAAAACCATGGCAATGGACGGTTGGGGAATAAAGGTACTACTCTTACCAAAGTGGGATTTTGCCGCCATGTGGGCAAAGGAGGCCTCCGGTCCCAGGTAAGCAACGACCACAGGTCGCTGGAGCACCCGCGAGGCGGAAATAATCTCCCGAAAGATTGCCTTCAACGAGAAAGCCGGCAGGTTATCATCGCCCAAACCCTCCAAATGCTCGAAAATCTTTCTCTCCTGCGAGGGGTCATAAACATCTATCCCCATTTCTTCCTTAATTTCCCCGATCCTGCGGGCTATCTGGGCTCGCTCCCGCAAAAGGGCAATAATATTGTCATCTATCTCTTTTATTTTCTTCCGCAATTTCTCAAGTTTCGCCTCTGATATCATCTCAACTCCTCAAACACCGCTTTAATGAGATTCTCCTCGATACCGCCTTGCAATACCCATTTGCCAATCTCTTTAATTAACACAAAATTTATCGTTTTTCCCTCCTTTTTCTTGTCTCGTCTTAACTTTTCAAGGATGGATTCACCATCCAATTCCGGCGGGATTACCGTAGGAAGGCCCACCGCCTTGATTAACCCTTCCACTTCCCTTCTCTCTTGCGCCTTAAGACCTACGAGTTTTTCCGAAAGGCGCAGAGCGAAAAGCATGCCATATGCCACACCCCGACCATGGGACAGGTGATAGTTAGATACCGCCTCCAAGGCATGTCCCAGGGTGTGACCGAAATTGAGACCATGTCTTAAGCCTAAATCCCTCTCATCCCTTTCCACAACGTTCTTTTTAATCCGGCAGCAATGATAGATGATGCGTTCCAAAATGGGACCTGTCGGCCTTCTTAAATTTGTTGTTTCTCTTTTCAAGAGCTTAAATAAACTTTTCCTCTCATCGATTACCCCGTATTTGATTATTTCGGCCAGACCGTTTTCCCATTCTTTCTGGGGAAGGGTATCCAAAAGAGAAGGGTCGATGAAAACCGCTTTCGGTTGATAGAAGGTTCCTATGAGATTCTTTCCTTCCTCTAAATCGACACCCGTCTTCCCACCAATGCTGCTATCCACTTGGGCAATTAAAGACGTGGGAATTTGGACGTAGGGAATACCCCGCATATAGATGGAAGCTACAAAACCCGCCACATCACCTACCACACCGCCTCCCAGGGCGATGATAAGTGTTTTTCTGTCCATCCCCAAGCGGAGCATCTCCCGCACAAGGGTGAGAACCGTATCCATATTTTTTGACTGCTCTCCCGCAGCAAAGGTTAACACCTCCCAACGGAAGCAAGCCATAGCAAGGTTTTTTAAGAGCCGTTCCCCATAGAGAGGAAAGACCTGAGTATCAGAAATAATGAGAACAGATGGGGATGACGAGATTTCCCGTAAATATACCCCAACTTCATCGAACACACCCGATCCAAGGTAGATTCGATAGGGATTCGTCTTAAGTCGAAGGGAGAGCATTTTCATAGGAGTTGCTGTCTCCTCCTTTTGAGGCAGTCCTCGAGGTAGCGGATCTCTTCCATAAGGATATGGAATTTCTTTGGTTTTAGTGATTGTACCCCGTCCGATACGGCCTTTTCCGGTTCCGGATGGACCTCCACTAAAAGTCCGTCTGCCCCCACGGCCAGGGCAGCTCGACTCAAGGGTAATACATACTTCCAATGGCCTGCTGCATGGGAGGGGTCAACAATAACAGGGAGGTGGGTGAGACTTTTCAATACAGGAACGGCGCTAATATCGAGGGTATTGCGGGTTGCCGTTTCGAAGGTACGGATTCCCCTTTCACAGAGAATCACCTGTTCGTTCCCGGCCGAAAGGATATATTCGGCAGACATCAAAAGTTCCTCCAGGGTAGTCATCATGCCCCGCTTTAACAGTACCGGCTTTCTGCATTGTCCCACTTTCTTGAGCAGGGGGAAGTTCTGCACATTGCGGGCACCGATCTGGAGGATATCGGTGTAGCGTTCCACAAGCTCCACATCCTCAGGACTCATTACCTCCGTAACCACGGGAAGTCCCGTAGCTTTCTTTACCCTGGCGAGGATTTTCAGCCCCTCTTCAGCCATCCCCTGGAAGCTGTAGGGTGAGGTCCGGGGCTTGAAGGCTCCCCCCCTTAAAATCTTGGCCCCTTCCGTCTTGACTGCGAGGGCACAGGTCATCATTTGCTCCTCGCTCTCCACGGCACAGGGTCCGGCCATAACAACAAAATCACCGTCACCGATTCTAACCCCGTCTACGGTAATTACCGTGTTCTCTTCCCTCGCCTCACGGCTCGCCAACTTATAAGGTTTCAAGATAGGAATCGTTTTCTCTACGCCGGACATGAATTCCACCACCTTAAGTTCCTCCTTTCCCCGGTCATCACCTACGACCCCGATAATGGTTCGCTCTACCCCCCGTGACGGATAAGGGCTAAACCCCATGGATTCTACAAACTTTACTACCTTTTCAATCTGTTCCTCCGAAGCATTCCTTTTCATTACGATAATCACTTCTCTTCCTCCTTTCGTCATTAAAATAAAAGGGCCAGAGCGGTTTTCCCGTCCATGGCCCAAAATAAAAAAGCCATGGGCGGCATCTCTTGTCTACCCATGGCTTATATACCCGATATTATTAAGCTTACGTCATCGGGCCCCCTGGGTAGACCACCGGAAAGTAAAAGTACCAAAAACCAAAAAAGCTATTTCCGTTGGTTACACCAGGTGCCATTTCCTATTCCAAAAAAGATTTTATTTTAATAAATCACAAACGAATTTATCTGTCAAGCATTATTAGATGCCGATGGGTGATATGTCAACATATCCCTCATGGACCTTAACCGTGGCCAAAAAAGGAGAGAGCACAAGGGTTTCGTACTGCTCCCCCTCCTGTAGATGGACTACGGTCGGCTGGCTATTCCCCTGCCTGTAAAACCGGATGGCAATTTCTCCCTCCATCTCCTTTTCCGCCCCCACCTGAGAGACATCGGCTATTTTTACACCAGAGGGAAGGGGTATCGCCTGCCTCTTCCGCTCAGCCAACTTCTCCGGCGTCATGTCCACGGCATAGCTCCAGAAGACCTGATTGTTCAAATCGAGTACCAGCACCTGATCTACCTGCTCTTGCAGGGCAGCAATCTTAAGTTCGCGTATGGTACCGATGAGCATCCTATTTGCCTTTTTCAAATTTTCCGTATACAGAGCGGTCTTTATCTTGGGAACCGCCAGGAAAAGCATAAGCCCCACGAGAAAAACGACAACGGCAAGCTCAATTAATGTGTAACCCCTTTCCCTCAATCCAACTCCCAACTGTTGATATCTCTATTCTTCCCCTCACCTCCCGGTTCTCCATCGGCACCTAAAGAACTCAAATCGTAATCACCGTGGGCACCGGGGGAGACATAGACAAAATCATTGCCCCAGGGGTCTTTGGGAACTTTGCCCTTTTCCAGGTATCCCCCCTGGCGCCAGTTCTTCGCCGGTGGACCGACAGCCGGCGGCTCCACCAGCGCCTGGAGTCCCTGCTCCGTCGTGGGGTAATTTCCGTTATCCAACTTATAGAGTTTCAAGGCCGTCTCGAGACTCTCAATCTGCATTCTCGCCTTTGCCCGCCTGGCCTCATCGGGTCTACCCATAATGCGAGGAATAATAAGCCCCGCAAGGATACCCAAAATGACGATGACCACCATCAATTCGATAAGGGTAAAACCCCTTTCATCTTTTTTTTGCCGTTCCATCGTCTCGCCCCCTTAAGTTAGTTTTTAACGAACCAATTGATTCATCTCGAAGATGGGTAAAAGAACGGAAACTACAATAAAACCTACCATGGCCCCCATCAGGAGAATCATTAGCGGTTCCAAAAGACTGGTTAAGGTCATAATGGACGATGCTGCCTCCCGTTCAAAGGCATCGGCCACCCGGTGTAACAGCGTCTCCAGATTTCCCCCCTGTTCGCCCACGGCTATCATTTCGCAGGCCATCGGGGGGAAAAGGGGACTCTTTGACAGGGGACGGGAGAGACTTTGACCTTCCTCGACCTCCTTTGCCGCCTCCCTAACCACCTCACCCAGGAGACGGTTACCCACTATACTTTCGGCAATCTCGAGGGAGGTAAGGAGGGGCACACCGCTTTTAAGTAGTGTCCCTAAGGTACGACTGAACCGTGCCACCGCAAGTTTTAAGTTCACCGCACCCAAAAGGGGAATTTTTATCTTTAACCAATCCCAGAGGTATCTTCCCTTCGTTGTGCCCACAATAAATTGCCGGACGAGCAAGAAGGAAAAAAGGGCAAAAAGGAGAAGGAGCCACCAAAAGGATTTCAAGAAGCTACTTACGGAAATCAAAAGAAGGGTAACCCACGGTAGGCTCTGATGCATCTCTTCGAAAATCTTCGTTATGTTGGGAACTACAAAGGTAACCAAAAAAAGGACAACCAGTACCCCCACGGAAAACATAATGAACGGATAGGCCAGGGCCGATTTTATCTTCGTCTTTAAAACTTCCTGATTCTCCGTGAAATCCGCCAACCTCTCCAAAACTTCCTCTACGGCCCCAGAGGCCTCGCCTGCCTTTACCATGTTAATATAGAAAGGTGAAAAAACCCGGGGGAACAGGCCCATAGCGGCACTTAAACTCTTTCCCTCGTTTACCTCCTCCCTGATTCTCAAAAGGATGTTCTTTACCGCAGGGCGCGTCGTCTGGGCCACAAGTGCAGATAAAGCGGGAACCAGAGGAAGTCCCGCTGCCAAAAGGGTGGCCAGCTGTCGGGTAACAAGGGCGATATCCTTAGGGCTCACCTTACCAGAAACAGTAATTTTATGGATCTCTTTAGTCTCCTTTAGAGAAACGGGATATACCCCCTCCTCCTTGAGCCGGGCTACGGCATAGTTCAGGCTTGCCGCTTCGATAAGACCCCGTCTTCTCTTCCCGCTCCCATCGAAAGCCTCATAGGTAAATACGGGCATGTCCAAAATTCTCCTTTTCCCTTTTGGCTTATAAAAGCTATCATAGCCCTATTACCATTTCAACTTTTTCCTTGCATTGGAAGGATAATTTGATAGTAAGTGCCTACTGGAAGTGGAAGAGTAAAGGGTAGTTCTCGGACATCTCTTGCGGTGGTGGTAAACGGTGAAGATAAGAACACTTTCCAATTTGCTTCTCCTTTTTGTGGTGCTTTCCTTTCTTGGCATCATCTCCTTTAACCTTGCTTTTGCGTTAAAAGAAGAAACCTTAAAGGCGGAAGAGGAACTGGCCGACTCCCTTACCCATGCTCTTTTCCTGGCGGTTCAGGAAGACGAATGGTACTTCCGCAGCGGGACTGTTTTCGATAAGGAAAGCTTCCACGGTACCCAGCGAAAAATCGCGCAGTTAATCGAGAAAATTGCCACAGAGAACCGTACCACTGACAGAAAAATTTTAGAATCGATTAGCAATATAAATAGTACGATTACTTCTTTATTCGATAGAATCAGTAGCCTCACCCTTAAGGAGAGGGAACAAGAAATCTTTAGGGTCAAAGGTCTCCGCCATCTCCAGTATCTTGAAGGTAAAAATTTAGTCAAATCCATTTACGAAAAAAGAAAGAAAATCCACGAATTATTCCATTTAGCGGGAAATGGTTTAACTGCTGCCCTGGGTTTTACCATTATATTCTTTTTATTTTACCTCAGGCGCCGTATCCACGGCCCCCTCCTTCGCCTTGAGGAGGGCTTTGCCGCCTTGAGCACGGGAAACTTCGCCTATCGGACCGATCTTAGACGCAACGATGAATTCGGCCTCTTGGCTCGTAATTTCGACGGCATGGCAGAAACCCTCCAAAGTACCACTGTATCGGTAGAGGGACTTAAAAGGGAAATAGAAAAGCGAAGGGAGACGGAGGCGACATTAAGGGAGGAAGAGGAAAAACTAAGACGCCTCAGCCAGGAATTCCATACCCTCCTCAATGCCATTCCTGATAATTTGACCCTACAGGATAGGGATTTAAAAATCCTCTGGGCTAATCGGGGGGCAGCCCACAGTTTGAACCTTTCCTCATCCGAGGAAATCGTGGGAAAGTATTGTTACACCCTCTGGCACAACCGCACTGCACCCTGCGAAATTTGTCCAGTGCAAGAATGTTTCAAAACAAAAAGGGAAGCCGAGGCTACGGTCTATACCCCCGACGGAAGAATCTGGGACCTCCGGGCCGTTCCTCTTTTCGGCAAAGGCGATGAGGTGGTAAACGTCATCGAAGTAGGGAGGGATGTCACTGTCCATCGAAAATTAGAAGCCCAGCTTCTCCAGGCCCAGAAGATGGAGGCCATCGGTCTAATGGCAGGAAGCGTGGCCCATGACTTCAACAACATCCTTTCGGCCATCATGGGCTACTGCCAGCTTGCCCTCATCAAAGAAAAGAGGGGCGAACCCCTCAGTCATTATTTGGAACAAATCGTCTCCTCCTGCGAGCGAGCCGCGGCCATGACCCAAGGGTTGCTGGCCTTCAGCCGAAAACAGCCGGCCAATTTCGCGCTCTTCGACTTAAACGACCTCGTTCGGGGTTTTGAAAAGTTCCTCCGCCGCCTCGTACGGGAAGACATCTGTCTTAAATACCTCTATGCGGAGGAGAAGCTGCCCGTCATGGTCGACCGGGGACAGATCGAGCAAGTGATTATGAATCTCGTCACCAACGCCCAAGATGCCATGCCCCGGGGCGGTGGATTAACCATCGAAACGAGAAGTGTCTACCATGACGAGGAATTAGTGAGGACCCACGGTTACGGCAAGGCAGGCGAATATGCCGTCCTCATCATCACCGATACGGGGGTAGGGATGGACAAAAATACCTTGCAACGGGTCTTTGAGCCCTTTTTCACCACAAAGAGTGAGGGAAAAGGGACGGGACTGGGGCTTTCGACCGTTTACGGAAGCGTAAAGAGACACGAAGGCTTTGTGAACATATACAGCGAACCCGGTCAGGGAACGACCGTCAAGGTCTATCTACCAATGGCCAGGGGAAAGGTTATAGAAGCAAGGGAGGAGGCTCCCGTAGAGGAAACCCTACCCACAGGTAAAGAGACCATCCTTCTGGCCGAAGACGACCAAGCTTTAAGGGAAGCCTTGGCCACAACCTTGAAAACTTTCGGTTACACCGTTATTGAGGCGGCCGATGGGGAGGAGGCGCTGGAAAAATTTGATGCCCATAGAGAAACCCTTGATCTTCTCATCCTCGATGCGATAATGCCCCGGATAAACGGAAGGCAGGTTTACGAAAAGATTAAATCCATTAAACCTTACAAGACCATCATAATCAGTGGCTACTCGAAGGATATATTCGCCCAAAACGGCATCCCCCTTACAGAGGAAGTGATCTTCCTGAGTAAGCCTATCTCACCCGTTGCCCTGCTGAAGAGAGTGAGGGAGGTGTTGGGGGAAATTAAATCTCCATGACCATCGTGGTGGCATCCAAATATAGGGGGGAAAAGGAGTGTTGTCCCTTAGCGATTGTTACAGGAATCCGGTTTCCCTCGGGATAGAGATGAAAAATTAGGGAAAACAAATCTTCGTGGGGGAAATGAGCTTCCCCCCTCGCAAGTGGCACAGAAAACCAGGTCTTTAGTTCCCTCTTTTCGGCCATGCCTTTGATGGCAAGAAGTGCTTCCCTTTCGATCATCGCAAAATTGAGTCCGTCGATTATCAAGATTTCCGGTATAAAGATCCCCTGGACAGTGAGTTCCTCAAGACGGTCCATCAATCGTTCCTGATGGAAATCCTGTTCTTTGAAGGCCATGATGAACCGATGGTTGATAATATCCTCCCCCATTTCGTGCCTCTTCTCTCCCGGGAACCGGCGGGCAAACATCTCCCGGTACCAGAGATGGACCTTATTTACGGGGTCTTTGATACTTACATGGAGAACTTTTTTCCCTTGTAGAAGGACATTTATGGCCAGTTGCACCAGGAAGGCCGTCTTCCCCACTCCCGGTTGAGCCGTTACGGCCCCGAACTGCCCCTTACCTAAGGCATCCACTATTTCCTTCAGTTTTGAATTACTCGCCTCGTTTATCATTTTACACTCCTATAAAAAATCGTATCAGGCGGCACTCTTCTTTCTGGCCGTTACCTCAGCCGCAATTTTTTCGGCAATTGCCGGGGGAACGGTACGGTAATGGTCGAATTCCATGGTAAATTGCGCCTTCCCCTGGGTAGCCGACCTCAAAACCGTGGAGAATCCGAACATCTCCGATAAAGGGCACTGGGCTTCGATGACGGCCAAGAGACCCTCCTCTTGGGCACCTAAGATGATGCCCCGTCGCTGATTCAAGAGCCCCATGACGGCTCCCTGGAATTCTGCCGGTGTCTCCACCACTACCTTCATGATGGGTTCCTGAATTACGGGACCGGCTTTTAGAAAGGCCTCCCGGAAGGCACCACGGGCCGCCGCCTGGAAGGCAATATCGGATGAATCCACGGGGTGATAGGCCCCATCGGTAATGACTACCTTAACCCCGGTAACGGGAAATTCCAGCTTCGGACCCTTCTCGAGACACTGTCGAAACCCCTTCTCACAGGCGGGAATGAACTGGGTAGGAATGGCGCCGCCGGTTATCCGGTTTTCAAATTCGAATTCACCTTCCGTGAGAGGTTCCATATAGCCGGCAACCCGCCCGTACTGACCCGCACCGCCGGTCTGTTTCTTATGGGTATAATTGAACTCTGCCCTTTTGGTAATGGTTTCTCGATAGGCTACCCGGGGGGCTCCCGTTATCACTTCGGCCCCGTATTCCCGACGCATCCGTTCGATATAGACCTCCAGATGTAACTCCCCCATACCCTCGATAATCGTTTCGTTCGTCTCGGCATCCACATAGCTTCTGAAGGTGGGATCTTCCTTGGTGAAACGGTTCAAGGCCTTGGCCATACCGATTTCCGACTTGTTATCCCTCGGTGTAATAGAAAGGGAAATGACCGGTTTCGGGATATGCATGGAAGTCATGGTATAATTTAGGCCTGGTGACACAAAGGTATCGCCCGAAGCACATTCGATTCCGAAAAGGGCACCAATGTAACCCGCGGGAATGGCTTCGATATCCTCCATTTGGTCGGCATGCATCCTGACGACCCGCCCTACCTTGAGCCGTTTCCCCGTACGGCTGTTTGCTATCGTGTCTCCCCTGGCTATTGTTCCCTGATAAACCCTGATATAGGTAAGCTGACCGTATTTGCCGTCTTCTAATTTGAAGGCATAGGCAACCGTGGGAAGTTCGGGATTGCTTGCCAAAAGTACGGGCGCCTCATCGTTGTCCCTATCGAGAGCCCAATTCTCTACCTCCAGTGGTGAAGGTAGATATCTATTTACGGCATCGAGCAAGGGTTGGACACCCTTGTTTCTGTAAGCCGAGCCCATCAAGACGGGCGTTATTTCCCGCTTTATGGTCCCCCGCCGGAGGGCACAGTATATCATTTCCTCTGTTATTTCGTCCTCGTTCAACACGGCTTCGGTGAGTTCATCGGAAAAAAGCGAGGCAACATCAACAATCAACTCTCTCCTCCTCAAGGCCTCCTCCAGCATGGACAGAGGCACTTCCTCTTCCCGTACCTGCTCACCCTTTTCTCCGTCAAAATAGTAGGCCTTCATTGTAATAAGGTCGACAATCCCCATAAAATCCCCTTCCAAACCGATGGGCATCTGCAGTACTACGGGATTGCGACCCAATTTCGTTCTTAACTGTTCCACCACTTTGTCCGGATTGGCACCGTTACGATCTAACTTGTTGATAAAGGCAAGGCAGGGAACGTTGTAACGTTTCATCTGCTGGTCTACGGTAATGGACTGTGACTGCACACCGCCTACAGAACAGAGTACCAAAATGGCCCCGTCGAGAACACGCAGCGAACGTTCGACCTCGATGGTAAAATCCACATGTCCCGGTGTATCGATAATGTTTATCT
>Ga0123519_10014558_pt1 | contig 11166 bp, 12 predicted proteins | sample YelNatPaOPRAMG02_FD_87396 | JGI IMG/M metagenome (GOLD analysis project Ga0123519, IMG submission 87396) | Hot spring microbial communities from Yellowstone National Park - Yellowstone National Park OP-RAMG-02 (version 2) | ecosystem: Environmental > Aquatic > Thermal springs > Hot (42-90C) ... | reverse complement strand
TAGACTCAATATCTCTTGAGATAAATGGATAAACCAGAGAATGAAATTAATTTGATGAGTTGTGCTTGTCGCATACAGGGATTTGGAGCTTGGCGTTTTTGCTCTTGCTCACATCTATCCTTCCGTATGCTCCAGCATCGGCTCAGACCTCACAAGCAGGGCTCGTGATAATGGACAAGTTCATAGATTCCGCTAACCAGATGTTCCTAAGACACCGCTTCTTTCAAAATGGCACTATTGCGGTTTCCGATGGACTTGGAGCTTCGTTGGTGATAGGTAGCTTGGAGCATTCATATGCCCACAAGACCGAGCTTATTGACTTCAAAAATGGGACGGTAGCCTATCGGTTCTCCTTCAAATGCTTTGGCAGAATGTACGAGATCTGGGAAAAGTTCGATTTCAAGGCAAGGGCATACGGAGTAAAGATAACGATTGCGGGATCCATGCCGATACCTGGACAGATAAGGGTGCAACTCAAGGCAGGAGCTGGCTCATTCGTCGAGAATGATGATGCCTTGAAGGTATTCTGGTGTGTGAAAACTAATGATTCGGAGAGCCAGCCCAGCAGGGTCGGATTCGATTGGAAGGACATGGAATCGATTGCTGCCTTTTCACCTTCGACGAACACGATCACGGCAAATGTCTCCGAGATATTCCTTATCGATCCAAGCACGGTCGGCACAACCTCTATGGCCACAGCAATATCCGATGTATGCCAACGAAAGGCATTCTATGCAAATGGCAGGTATTGGGTTTTCTTCTCAGATGGGACGAACATGGTATACTCTACGAGCACAGATGGCACTACCTGGACGACTGGATCCCAATCTCCGATAAGGGCTTGCAGTAATGGATCACAGTTCTCGGTCTTCTTCGATGGGACATACGTGCATTATGCTTGGGCGGACGATAGCGCTAATCCAATGGTATATAGAAGGGGGACACCCAATAGCGACGGGAGCATAACTTGGTCAACAACCAGCGAACAGACCGCTTATTTAAGTGATTCAACTCATCATCCTGCCTATCCTTTCGTTTCAGTTGATAGCGATGGCTATCCTTGGATAGGATTCTCCCTCTATTGGTATGGCCACAGGAGCTACGTCACAAAATCCTCGATGAACAATGGGACATGGTCGACGCCGTCTGGTTTCCCGTATGAACTCACCAATACAATTAGCGGTTATAATCGGGTAACGATCGTGCCTCTTACTAATTCGAAAGTCTATGCGTTATACACTGGTACGGGTGCTTATGTCTACGGAAAACTTTGGACAGGCTCTTGGGGGAGTCAAGAACAGGCTTCGACCGGAACTATTCAAAGCGGTAGCTCTTATTCCGCTGTGGCAAGCAATGATGATGTTCACCTGGTCTATCTGACCTCGAGCAATATCAAGTATAGAAAGCGTGTCTATGGCACGGGGTGGCAATCTGAAGTGACTGTTCAGGGTTCTGTAACCACCACCAGTGCGCCTACCCTTTCTATCAACACCTTGACCGGTAACTTGTACTGTTTCTGGGCAGGCTCCCCTACATCTAACCACATCTACTACAAGAGCTGCGTTGGAGGAACTTGGGACACAAACCCAACTGATTGGATAAACGAAGCTACCGACAGTTTAACTGCCAACAATCGACTTACGTGCTTCTACAGCAGCTATGGGGGGAAAATAGCCTTAGTTTATATGACAAAGACATCGAGTCCATACAATGTAAGGTTCAATTGCCTGAATGTGCTAACTTCAACAGTTTCTTCTGCAATTTACCAACCTTTTCAAAGAAAAAGTTTCTACGCAAACGGAAGGTTCTGGATTTTTTACTCAGATGGTACGAACATGAAGTTCAGCTCCTCCACAGATGGTTCAGCCTGGGATACTCCAACTACAATCAACACGGGCATCACAATCGACAATGGGGAAAAGTTCTCGGTCTGGTTCGATGGAAATTATGTCCACTAAGCGTGTTGCGCGGAGTCTGCCCATACCGACATCTTCTACAGGCGCGGTACTCCGAATTCCGATGGAACGATAACCTGGAGCGACCAGCAGACAGCCGTAGCCGGAATCTCGAGCCCCTCAACTACGTATTACACACCTTGCATCGCCGTCGATAGCAGCGGCTATCCTTGGATAGGATACAAGAAAGACGATGGAACAAAGAGGCCGATGGTGACCAAATCCACGAAGACAGATGGAACTTGGACGACTGACACGACAAATGGATTCCCGAAAGATCTCACTGGCTGGGATCTTACCTACGGGTTCGTCGTACCAGTTCCCCTGACTGGGGGAAAGATGGCATGCATCTACACCTCTTATAACCAACGTATAAGGTTAAAGAGCTGGAGCGGAAGCGCATGGAATAACGAATGGAAAACTGCGAGCACGGACACGATTTCGAACTACTTTGGTATTTCAGCTGTGGCCCAAGGTGACACTGTCTATATGGTCTTCCTCACGGGGGCATATAGAATAAGATATACGAGCTACACGTATGACTCGAATTGGAGTAGCTCAGTACTCGTTCAGGATTCTGTTACATCCTCATCCTCCCCGGTCCTGAGCATCAATAATGTGAACAACGACCTTTACTGTTTCTGGGCAGGCTCCCCTACATCTAACCACATCTACTACAAGAGATGTGTAGGAGGAACGTGGGACTCGAGCCCTACGGACTGGATAACTGAAACTACCGACGGGCTGACTGCCAACGATCTGCTCACATGCTTCTACAGCAGCTATGGGTACAAGATAGGCCTCGTCTACATGACAAAGACATCGAGTCCATACAACATACGGTTCAATTACCTGAGTATGCCAGTGGTTCCAGAGTATCCGTACGGCCTGATCATCGCCTTGCTCATCTGCTTCCCAATCTACATAATTGCAAGACATAGTCGAATTGATAAGCTCGCGCGAACAGTTCACACAAGTCCAAAGGATTTATAATTGAAGTAGAATCTCCCTGGAACAAGCTCCGGGGCTCTACAGCAAGCTCTCTTGCCTTCATGTTGCATCCAATACTCGGAGTAAGGATCTGGAGGGATTCACCACCTCTAGTTTCTCTTCCCAACGCCCGTAAATAGATAGACATTCAGCCTAACAGAGAGGTGCGCAGGAAATGGCCACAGAAGGAGCCTTCTCTCTAGTGTTGCATGCAGACCTAGGACATGGGACAATCTACGTGGTGGACCCCATGCCGACTACACGCATATCATCGAGTACAACTCGACCGGTGGAGAGATAATGAGCTGCAATGATAGCTTAATCGTACCGCCAGGCAAGAATAGTCAGACTAGGCCATAGAATCATCAGGCGATAGGATCAAGGTTGTAAATCTCAAGATCTATGGGTATGAAGAGTATCTATGAATTATCGGCCAAATGCCGAGACTAAGTTCAGCTCACTAAAAAGGACCATAGAGCACTGGCTGAGGGGTAAGAAGATGATTATGCAGAGGAAGGAGGCTTTCACATGTGTTATTGCGTACAACAAAGTAAGAGCTGCCATAAAATCCACCTAGAGTGATAGGAAACTGGTTAAAAATAGATGTACAATTACCAAAAACTAATATTCTCGCCCGCCATAATGTACCATATGCCTGTCAACGAGGAGCAAATCGAGGCGAGGATCAGGGAGATCAACGATGCCATTGAAATGCTCAGGGATCTTGTGGCTAAGGATTTCGAGGAGCTTATCGTTTACGAGAAGTTATCGATGAGGTATCTTCTGATTCAATCTGTTGAGGCAGCTTCCAGCATATGCATGCACATTCTTCTGGGCGTTTTCAACGAAAGGGTGGAGGGCTTCCCCGAATGTTTTACGAGGCTTGGAGCCAAGGGCATAATTCCAAGCGATCTAGCATCTGGATTGTCTTCCGCTGCGAGGTTAAGAAACCTGCTCGTGCATAGGTACTGGGTTATAATTGACGAGAGGGTGTATGAAAGCGCGAAAGATGGGCTTAAGGACTTTGAAGATTTCACCACGCATATAAGGAAGTTTCTGGCTGGTTATAAGGCATGAACGAGTTTACTGAAATAACCAAACTACAGTTTATACATCATAGGTTGCCGGCCAAGGATAAGGCAGAGCTTCTCGATAGTTTGAAGAAGGTGCTCGATAGAGACAACAAAATCATGTTCGCGTATGTTCATGGGAGTTTTGTGGAGAGGGATTCATTCAGGGACTTAGACGTAGCAATCTGGATAAATGATCGTAATAAGGCCTTTCACTATACCGTAGATTTCTCTGCCAAAATTGGGCTCGAGATTGGAATATCAGTCGACATACAAGTCCTGAACGAAGCTCCATTGCCCTTCAAATACAATGTTTTCACAAGGGGTGTACTTCTCCTCTCCAAGGACGAGGCTTTGCGATTGAAGGTAGTGGACGAGACTACCAGACAATATATGGACCTCAAAATGATGGCCAAATTTATATCTATGTCTCCTAAAGTATGACTGGACCTCGTATATGTTGAGGAAACTATTAAGTCAAGAGCTGTTGCCTTTATGTTAAGCACCTGATCCGCTTTCTAGCCGCCATGTAGAATCTGGCTGTTTGCTCACAAAAGCCTCGGATACAGAACTCCAATAGAAGTCTACAAAAAGTCTCGATGTGATGAAAAAGCACAATAATAAATTAGTATAAAAAGATAATAAGTATTACTTCTTTTATTAATACGTCTCAAAATGGGAGATACGGTAGTCATCAAGGATGTTGATCAGGCTGCTTTCAGGATACTCAAAGGAGAGGCGGCGAAGGAAGGCTTAAAGATAGGGGAAGCTGCAAGCCAAGCGTTTAGGCTCTAGGTACAACAGAAGGCCCTTAAGCGAGTTAAGGATGCTGCTCGGATCAAGGCAGCTTGCAAGAGAATAGACGAAAACCGAGCCAAGTTAAAACCAGTTCGTGATTGGAATTCTGTTAAGGAGATCAGGAAATGGAGAAAGTACCGCCACTCGTTATAATCGACGCCTCAGTGGCGATAAAATGGTTTCTACCTGAGAAAGAAAGTGAGAAAGCACTTAGAATAAGGGATGAGCATGCTGAAGGTGCGATCGATCTCGCAGCCCCTGATCTTCTTTACTATGAGGTTGCCAATGTACTGAGTTATAGGCAGGGACTAGAAAGGAAACAATTGCGAGAGGACATCGAGGACATGTATGATCTAGGAATTCAGATCGTGGCACCCTCACGTGATGTTCTCACATTGGCTAGTGAGAGGGCCCAAGCTCTAAGGGTAACCGCATACGACACGGCCTACCTGGTCCTAGCCGAGATGCTGGGAACAATTGCGATTACGGCTGATGATGAACTTCACAAGAAAGCTTTCAGAACCAGGCTGACAAGGTTGTTGGCAGATATGGATAGAAGCTGGACTTTTTGAAGGGTTAGTGTAAGAGTAAAATATCTTGCAAACTTCATGTTCCTATTCTTTACTGTATCGATTACATTTGACACTCCCACCCATAAATGATGTGGAATTCTTGTTCTTCGAGGTTTCATCGCCATTCATTGTAGTTCCACCTCAAGAGCAAGGGCTCTGCCATGAGCCCGCTACCGCTGGCCCCTTTGTTTAGGACTGTAGAAAGGAGCCTATTCACGGCTACCTTCATGATGTTGATTGCATCGTTCACATCTGCGTTGATGCTTCAGCCAAATCTCTGAGCTGCTGTTCTGCCTCGGGGGTAGGCCTGAGGAGAACCGTCGATATCCTAAGTATGCTCAGTGGTTAACCCCTGGGGGCATATAACCCATAAGCGAAAGGGTTATTTTAAACAATACCTTGCTAACCCACCCCTGAAGGAAGTGGGCTTGCGCTCGGCTGTTGGTCAACATGGATCCTCAATTGTAGAGATTCCTTAATGGTTCAGAAGGTTTGTATGGATGTTCCTTGTAATGTAGAGCCCTTCCAAGACTTTTTTGCTTTTTTATCTTGGTCCTGGCAGGTAGGCACAGTTAAGGTGCTAAAGCGCTCCCTCATCAACAATGGAGATCCTTACTAGGCTAATATGTGTAGTCGCAGCTCCCTTTTCAATTCTGCTCATTACTTTCATTCTCGACATAGATGTCGGTTATGCCTCCTTTAAATATAGTTGCATTTATATTGCAGGTCAATATCTCGGATATTAGACCCTTAAATTCATAAAGGGAACCATTACAAAGGTAACATAGCTAAGGTGTCAAAGTTAAGGCGCATCTCGATCTGCAGAACTGTCTTCTTGTCTGTTCTATTCATTTTTCTCCTTCAGCCATGCTGCCCAATTCAGGGTCGGGTGTGTGCCTTTGGTGTTTGGGAGGGGGAGCTTTCAGCCCTGGCTGGAGAAGATGGGCTCCATCTTTACTTCTTGAATTCCGAATGGACATGGTTCGAGGTTGTATCTTCTGCGCCGATCGATGCCTCCCTTTATGGCCAACGCGTCAGAATAACAGGCACATGTGACCGCGAGGCTAATGTCCTAGTGGCATCTATAGTAAAGCCGGTTCTTGGTGTACAACAGCCCAAGAATCCCACGACAGGTGAGCAGAAGGCTGCAGTGATCGCGGTAAAATTCTCAGACATAACTTCAACTTCCCACAACTTGAACTACTTCCAAGAGATGGTCTTCGATAAGATGGACAACTATTTCAGAGAGGCTTCATATAATAAGACTTTTTTCAAAGGAGATGTCTTCGGTTGGTATACTCTTCCAAGGGAGTACTCATACTATGTCAACTCGACGAGTAAGAAGTTCTTCAGGGATCGATTGGATGAGGTTGTCCACGACGCTGTTGCGGCTGCGGACCGCGATGTTTACTATCCAGAATTTGTTCGGATCTATCTTGTCTTCAATGGCAACCTTGGAGCCTTGGGCAGCGTGGGCCTTTGGACTATAGATACGGAAGATGGAAAGGTCAAGGCTTCCATCAGCTGGCTATCGGAGGACGATCCGCTCGGGATTTGGGTACACGAGACCGGCCACAACTTTGGATTGCCAGACCTATACGACGTGAGAGGGAACGAAGAGTTCGTTGGCAAGTGGGACGCCATGGCTGAGGGGGCATGGAACCACGGTGGCCTAAGCCCTGCACACTTCACCTCTTATGGAAAATTGAAGTTGGGTTGGATCCCGCGAGAACAGACGGTTGAACTTCTCATGGGACAGGACAGCTCCATTTCGCTGAAGGCATTAGAAGTAGCAAATCAGGGATGCATTGTCATAAAGATTTACGTTGGAGGCGGCAGATATTATTTGGTCGAGGCAAGGGTGAAGATTGGCTATGATCTATACATTCCAGACAGTGGTGTTCTCGTGCTCTATGTTGACGAATCGATCAAACCGGAAAATGGAGGAGTACGAGTTATAGACTCAACGCCTTCAACAACATCCCTAGATGATGCAACATTCGATTCCCGATCTGGGAAGCCCAGGAACTGGTTGAATTCAACGATACAGTTAGCTATGGTCGTTTCAGGTGTTTCAGGAATTGAATACGAAATACATTTCTCCTATGGAGATAGTATCGTCATAGACAGCACGTATGCTGGATGCAATAGGGCCAATGTGGAAAGCGAGCAGGTAATCGCGTTCCATGCAATCTGGAGAAAATGTAAGCTTCCAGCCGACATCGTTCTCAAAGTTTCAGGCATGCATATCAGAACCAACTCTACTGGCTGGGCAACATGTGTTGTGACTTCCAAGGAAGTTGGGTTAATCGCCTACAACATCTCCTCGGTTGAAACTCCATCTGGCATTGGTGTTTCTTTCCTTCAGCAAGCTCATCCAACGATCATCTGGGACCGACTGGCAATAGAATGGGGAGCGCTGAAGAGCAGGATCGATGTTGGTAGCCAAGCAACGCTTTTTGGTACGGTTCGATATAAATATGACAACAAACCTGTGAATGGAACGATTTCGATAAACGGTACAAAGATAAGCGTCTTTTCCGGTTCCTTTACATATGAACCCCCACCCATATCGGGCATAACAAAGATGCGCTACACGCTTGATTCAGCGTATGGAAGCGATTATGGCATTTCCAACTTCGAGGCAATGCCTCAAGCACTGGATATTATCTATGACCGCGTAAAGGTTGTTTTCTCAACATCGACGTCCAGGATCGAGGTTGGAAGGAATGCAACTGTAACTTATGCCGCTTCATACGAGTATGACAACAGCACCTTTTCTGGAAGGATTTTGCTGAACAGCGAAGAATTCGTTCAGGATAAAATTGGAATGATCTGCTATACGGTAACGAGCATCGTTGATGAAAAATATGGGCTTAAGACCTTTATTGCAAAGGAGACCTTCGTAACTTTTGATCGCATAGCTTTGGAAAATGAAATCGATGCGCTTGAACCGGGCAGAGTCAGAGTCATGTTAAGACTTCTTTTCGAGTCAGATGCACAGCCTGTCGATGGTGCTAGTGTTACGGTAAATGGGTTTCCAGCAAAAAAGATAAGCGAAGGAGTATTCGAAGCTGAAGTGGACAGTTGGAGCCCCCAATTTTTGTTTACAATAACCATAGAAAGGCCGGGTTTCTCTGCAAAAGGTATCAGCATATCTGGCTATGCTTTCGGAAATATCGCAATAGAATCTTTGGCAATTTTCTTTGTGGTATTCTCGATTCTTTTGGTAAGGAGGAGGATTTCCAGAGTGCGTGAGCAACGAGAAGTTTGATGGTCAAATTCAACATCTTGAAGTCAGGACGGAAGATTAAAATGCATTTGGGTTTTATATTATCGATATCCAAGTTGAGCACGGCCATGCTGAATGCTTATCTGTGTATCAAGCAAGATTCTTTAGACCGCAATTTCGAAACTGCCAAATTCTTCTACAATACTGCATTTTAGGCCAGCACCAGATTTTCGTCGATTAATTCGTGCGGGTAAATATTTTTGCGTATGGTGGGGAGCCATAAATGATTTCGCTTTCATCTATGCCTTACTGTTTAAGAAAGTTCTCCATCCCCTAGAATCCTAGGAGGTTAAGGTTTCCAATGTGAAATTTTTCAAGAAATTTTCTAGCAGCTCTATGGCCAGAAAATAGAGCACCTTCCATCCAACTTTTTGTCATAGAGCCTAGAAAGATATCTGGAAACACTAAGAGCTATGCGGACCGTGGCATGAACTTATTGTCGAAGGTGCCTTGGCGATTCTTCTGTGAGTAGATTCTTTGTCTCCTGCTTTAATTCGTCATCGTATGTTTTTATCGGCCTTGCCAATCGTAGGGCTACGCTTAGGATCACTTTATCATTGAACTGAGTCAAGTTCAGATTTTCCCTGATAAGGATTCTCAAAGCTTTGGAGGTATCGGATCCGTCATCCGCGATTATAGATGCTTTAGGATTTTTTGCGATCGTATCTACTATCTTTTCAACCTGCTCGACGGTCAACTTCAGCTTTCTCAAGACCCATACTACTTCGTAGAGCACTATTACGGGGATGTACCAAAGATCCAATTTATCTAGAAGCTTTCTGGCTTCCAAATGCTTGCTTGATTCCTCGACTATCGCGTGGATTAGGATGTTCGTATCTATGATGGCTTCACTCATCCAGCTACTTCCTCTATCGATTCCTCAATGAGCTTCTCAATGTCATCTGTAGAAAGGGCTTTGCCGATGCTTATCTTCGGAAGCTCGGTGGCAGCTCTTCTGACGACAACAGAATCCGTTTCAAGTGTCACCACTAGAATGTCTCCTTCTTTTATCCCAAGGGCATTTCTGATTCCAGCAGGTATCGTAATCTGAAAGTTTCTCGTCACTTTTACCCGTGTTTCTAAGTCCATTAATTTATAGTAGATATATTAGTTATATATAAATTTTACTAGTAATTATCTCAGGGATAGATTGAATGAAATATATTCTATTTGGCTCTGAAGGTTAGGGGCAGTTCTCAGGGCCGCATCTTTTTCTAACTTCCTTGCACCAGCCCGCTTCTCATAGCGGCATGCCTTCCCCAGTCTGGAATGCCAAGCTCACAACGGCTACTTCAGGTTCAACGACCCGCCCAGATAGTCTGTACAACCTGTCCTTGCACCTTTTTAGCTACCTAAGCATCTGTTTGGATTGTGGGGTTTAAGAACCATATAGGGATCGTGGAAACAGCACCACAAGTCCAAATATGATCTAACGCCAAGAGGCCCTAAGCTAGTTATACCGCTACTTTGGCCGTCTATATACTTTCGAGAAGCTCCTCAACAATATTACATGTATCTCCCGAAGGACCTTCATGCGCGCATCATTTGTTATGAAAGCGCTGGCCCCTTCAACAATGCATGCCGCGGCTTGCAAAGCATCTGGGGGTCTTAGTCGATATGTCGATCTTAGGTCTGCAGCTTTATCAGCCACCCCAATGTCAATATCCTTGATTTTGAGATTGGGATACGTTGTCAGCAATAGCTTGTAGTCTTCGATAGCATCGGCATCTCCTTTAGCCTTTGGCCTTACAAGGATCTCCATTAACGTAATCGTTGATGTCACTCCCTTTACTTTGCCTTTTTCCAGGTTGTCGAAGAGTGCTGTTGTAATGTCTTTGTAAGTTGGGTTTTCTTCGAAGTGGTAGATGAATGGGACGGTGTCTATTCCAACTATCTTGTGTTTGGCTAGCTCGACTTCGAATGACTCTTTTGAAGCTGCCACCTCTCACGCTCCCCTTCGACGTACATTTCAGCTGGAACACCTCTCCAAACGTCTTTGTGCAGGCCAAGCATGTGCCTCGAGTAGCTCCTTGGTTTAGGCTTCAGGAAGGCTCTCCCATTTCCGATGTCAAACAGCACTACATCCCCAGCTTCTAGACCAAGCTCCTTCCGAATCCTCCTCGGGATGACGACCTGGTGTTTTTTACTGAGGCGTGCTTCCTCTGTCATAAGTTTCACTTTACTTATGAGTAATTTACTTTACTATTTATATTTTTCTTTACCAATTAGTTTTCTGGTGACAAGCCGGAGGATCCTTTTATTTGTGAGAGAAATTGGAATAAAGTGGTTTATACAAAATTGGTCGACATCGGGTCAAGCCCCTTGATTTCCTTTGACACAAGGCCCGCATCGGCTAGTTGCTTGATGTTACTGTGGACTATCTGGTGGGCTAGGCCCAACTCTTTTATGGGGTGGATCAGGCTAATCCTGCTTCTCTTACAAAGAACTACTACCGAGTATTGCAGTCCCAGTCCATGAGAAAGGTCGGT
>Ga0123519_10014557_pt1 | contig 11166 bp, 8 predicted proteins | sample YelNatPaOPRAMG02_FD_87396 | JGI IMG/M metagenome (GOLD analysis project Ga0123519, IMG submission 87396) | Hot spring microbial communities from Yellowstone National Park - Yellowstone National Park OP-RAMG-02 (version 2) | ecosystem: Environmental > Aquatic > Thermal springs > Hot (42-90C) ... | reverse complement strand
TTTATGCAGTCTGCAGGAAAAATTTCAAAAGAATACGAACAAAAATCTCAACCAGATGATACACTTTCTATAGAAGAAATAAAGAAAAAAACCGAATCTGAACCTATTGTAAAAATGGCTTCTCTTATTATTAACGAGGCAATTAAGCTGAATGCATCGGATATTCATATAGAGCCAACAGAAAATAATGCAATAGTAAGATACAGAATAGATGGACTTCTGTCTAAAAATATGGATGTTACAAAAAACATTTATTTCCCTTTAGCATCAAGAATAAAAATAATGGCAGACATGGATATAGCAGAAAAAAGAATTCCGCAGGATGGCCGCATTCGTTACTCTTTTATGGATGAATTATATGATTTTCGTGTGTCAACTCTTCCTACTCTTTATGGAGAAAAAATAGTAATAAGGATTTTAAAGCATGATGTGGGCCTTTTGGATCTTTCTAGACTCGGGCTGGGTAAATATGAATATGAAATGCTTACTGATTTTATAGAAAAACCTCAGGGGATGATTTTTGTAACAGGGCCAACGGGTTCGGGCAAATCATCTACTCTTTTTGCATGTCTCAATAGAATTCGCAAAAAGCCAATAAACATAACAACCATAGAAAATCCAATAGAATATAAAATAGAAGGAATAAATCAGGTTCAGATAAACGAAAAAGCAGGAGTAACCTTTGCTTCAACCTTAAGGTCTATACTGCGTCAGGATCCAGATGTTATTCTTATAGGAGAAATAAGAGATAAAGAAACCGCAGAAATTGCTGTTCAGGCGGCTCAAACGGGTCATCTCGTTTTGTCAACTTTACATACTAACGATTCTATTGGCGCAATAACAAGACTCAGAGATCTGGGAATTCCTTCTTTTTTAATAGCATCTTCTCTTCTTTGCATTGTTGCTCAAAGACTTGTAAGGGTATTGTGCCCAAAGTGTAAAAAGAAAGGAGAACATAACAAAGAAATGATAAGAAAATGGAATGAGATTTTTTCTGAAATAAATTTACCAGAATATTATATTCCACAAGGATGCGATTATTGCAAAAAAACAGGATATAAAGGAAGAGAAGGAATATTTGAACTATTGGTTATAAACGAAAATGTTAGAGAAATGATTTCCCAAAATGCATCGGAGAGTTCTATAAGAGCATATTATAAATCGGCTGGTATGAAAACAATGGTGGTAAATGGAGTAGAAAAAATTGCAAGTGGCATAACATCTCCAGAAGAATTACTACGAGTGGTGATTGTTGAAGATATGTTAAATTTTTATAATAATTCAGAAAATAAAGAGGAGAAATCATGAGATTTTATTTTTTAATTTTAATTTGTTTTTGGACTGGTATTCAATTTGGTTATGCCCAGCAAAAACAATCTCCCGAAACAAAAACTTTAGAACAAAAGCCAGCAGATTTAGAACAGCAAATAATGTCTCCTTTAGATGTTAAAGACGCAGATATTCAGGATGTTGTTAGAACAATATCAAAAGGATACAACCTCAACATAATATTAGATAAAGATGTTGCCGGAAAAGTAACACTTCATCTATCAGATGTGCCTGTTATTGAAGGACTAAAAACACTGGCAAAATCTTTGGGATTAGAAGTTGTAAAAGAAGGTAATGTTTACAGAATTAGAAAACAAACAGAAGAACAACGTACAATAATAAGCTATTCTAAGGGTAAATTGACAGTTGATATTCAAAACATGGATGTATGGGAATTTTTAAAAGAAATAAGTTCAAAAACAGCTATTTCTGTTGTTCCAGATGCCAAAGTTACAGGAAAAATCTCTGGAAAACTTTATCAGGTAGAACTTGATGATGGTTTAAAAGTACTTTTGGAGGCGTCGGGATTAAAATTAATAAAAAGAAAAAACATTTATTATGTATTCTCATCTCAGGAAGATGTAAAGGCATCTCCGTCTTCTATGCCATATCCGGGTTATAGGCGTTCGGTTGAAAAACAGCCGGGCTCAACATTTTATGTGGAATATGCAGATGGAAAAATTTCGTTGGATGTTACAGGAGGAAATCTTCAGGATATTATAAAAGCAATTTCTGAACAAAGCGATATGCAGATAATAACTTATGGTGTTATAAGTGGCGAGATAAACGCAAAATTAAAAAATGTTCCTCTTACAGAAGCTCTTGCTCTTTTATTAGGCGGGACAATGTTTACCTTTGTGCAAAAAGACAGTATTATTCTTATTGGAGACAGAAATGCTGCCACACCTGCGGGTCAGGCTCTTTCTAAGTCGGAATTAATAAGGTTAAACTGTATAAAAGCAGATGGTGTATTGCAGGTTCTTCCCAAAGACATTCCGCCAAATAATGTTAAGGTAATAAAAGAACAAAATGCGCTTTTGGTTACAGGAACATCACAGGACATTGTTTCTGTAAAAGAATTTATAAACACAATTGATATACCAACGCCGCAGGTAAGCATTAATGCAATAATAGTTGAATATTCAGAAAATCTAAATAAAGAGTTTGGAATTAATGCACATTTAAACCGACCCGACTTAAAAGATCAGTCTTATTTTACATCACCTTCTCTTTCTTATAAAATTAAACCATCTAGCGATGTATTAGAATTTGGAACAAGTGGGGCAGCTTTAAAAGATTTTCTTTCTCATGTTTTTGGATTAACAAATGGATTTGGAGGAAAAACTCTTATAGACAGACTTCCCGATAACTTTTTTATATTTCTTAGATTCTTAGAGGCACAAAATGTTGCAAAAGTTCTTGCTCAACCTTCTATAGTAACACTTAATGGTAACAAGGCAAGTATAAATGTTAACGAAACAAGATATTTTAAAGTAACAACAGGAAATCCTTTGTCCAGTGATTACTCTATAAGATTTCAACCAATTACTTTTGGAATAAAACTTGACATTACTCCATGGATATCTTCTGGCGGGCAGATTACTGCAGAAATAAATCCAGAAGTGTCAAATTCTTCAGAAAATAGCCCCGACGGCTATCCCAATGTTTCTACAAGATCAATCACAACAACAGTAAGACTTAACGACGGAGAAACAATAATACTTGGAGGCTTAGTTAAAAATCAGGAAACAGAAAGACACGAAAAAATACCTTTTCTTGGAGATATTCCTTTGATAGGATTTTTATTTAAAACAACGGTTAAAACAAGAGTAAAATCAAATCTAATTGTATATATTACTCCGCATATTTTAACAAAAGAAAATGTTGTTGATATAAATAAAGAGCTTGAAAACATAGAAAAACAAAAGAAAGAATTTTTAGACAAAAAAATAGAAGACAGCATAAAAAAAACAGAATCAAAAAATAAAAGTGGAAAAGACACCACAATACAAAAAGATACAACAATACAAAATCAAAAAGATTCTTTAAAAATTGAGCAATAATGTTATGACTAAGCGATTATACGGAATCTCTTATAACCATGCAACAAATGCTTATACAGTAGCAGAAGTTTTAAAAATCAATAATTCTGTAAAAATAATGAGATTTTTTAATTTAGGAGCAAAAGATTTTTTAAAAAATATTTTTCTTTTAAATAAAGAAATTATTTTTGCCGTTTTTTCTAACTGGGTTCCTATTAAATGTTTAGAAACCATGTTAAAAGAAAAATATTATTATTCCTATGGAGAAGAGCTACTAAAATGCTGCTGTGAACAAGAAGAATTAGAAAATCTTACAAGCAATTTTTATCCAGCTTTAAAAGCAGTTGTTACAGATGATGCTTTTTTATGCACAATTCCATTGGCTTTTGGAAATGTTGATACCGATTCTTTTGTTTCTGTTTATAAAATGTCATGTTGCTATAAAATAGGAATAATTTTAAACAGGTCTTTAAAAATGGTTTTTAATTTATGGCCAACTTCAAAAGAGATGCTTGCAAGTCATATAGACAGAATAAGAAGATATTTTAAAGAGAATTTTAACCACACACCTTTTCCAGAAAAAATATGTTTAATAGGTGAAGCAGATGCTTTATCCGATATGTTTCAAAATTCTTTAAAAATTGATACAGATAAATTAATAACAAAAAATTCAAACCAGCATAGTGCTATTATTTCTTTAGGTGCCGCTCTTTCTGATGCTTTTGGGAATATTTCTGTTTTTTCTTTAAAATATCCATCTAAAATAATGAGGAGCTTTCAAAAAGCCATATATATTTCTTCTTTTGTAATTGTGCTTTTAGTGCTTATATTTTTTATTGGATTTTCTGCTGTAAGTTTTATACAAGCAAGTAAAAAATCGGTTTTAGAGGCACAATCAAAGAATGTTATTATTAAAATTGCCGAATTAAAAAATATTATAAACAAGAATGATTCTCTTGCAAAAGAAATTCTTTATTTTAGAGATTCCTTCAAAAACAAGACGAATTTTACAAAGGTATTAACAACTCTTTCCAATATAAGAAAACAAAATCTTTATATTGATATAATGTCTTGTGAGATTGTGGAAAATTCAAATAAAGTAAAAATAGCTTTTTCTGGATGGGCAGAAAATGAATCCCAGATAGCAGAATTTATATCTTCAGTTAAAATGAGTAAGACTTTTACAAATGTTACTCCTGTATTAATAGAAAAGAATAATTCTTTAAACATTTTTGAATTTAGAATAATATGCGAAACAATTTTTTAATAAAATATTCTGGTATTATTGCTGCTTTTTGCTTTTTTTTAATATTGATAATCTTATGCCTTTTAATTATCAGGTTTGGATTTGTTCCATTATATAGCCAGTATAGCAAATCAAAAAAAGAAATTCATTATTTAGAAAAAATAATAAGCAAAAAAGAACATTATTTACGGCTAATAAATGATATGAGTCTAAATCAGCAAAAACTTATATTAACAAAGCAGAAAATTGATTCTTTGAATAAAATATCAGAATCAAATGATATTTCTGATTTTCTAAAAATTCTTATTAATATTTCTGAGCAGTCTGATATTAAATTTGTCAAAATGTTACCTCAAACCCAAAAGATTAAAAACAACATAAAAGAGTATCCCGTAATCATAGAACTTTTTGCCGGATACAATTCTTTTGGAAAGTTTGTTTTTCTTTTAGAAAAAATGCCTCAATTATTTCGCATAGAAAAACTTGCTGTTACGGCAGAAGAAAAAGATCTTAATGTAAAATTACTAATTACATGTTTTATTACAAAAACAAAATATGAATAAAATAAACCTAATATTATTATTTTTTGCTTTTTTAATGTGTATATTTTTGGGTTTTATTTTTAGAGATATTATTAAAGAGATTAAAAATAATAAACATATATTATTTACCGAATACGATGATTCTGTCTTTTTAAACTCTCAAAGGCTTATCAACCAAGCTCTTAATTTTAGCCCCCAGATTTTTAATGAGGATTCCCAAAAGAATCTGGTAAATCCTTTTATGAAGAAATCTAAAATAAATAAGCAAAAAAACATTAAAACTTCTAAATCAGAAAAAAAGGTTGTGATACCAAATTTAATATTAAGAGGTATTCTTTACAAAGAAAAACCACTGGCAATTTTAGAAGATAAAAACGGCAAAACATGGATTTTAGGTATTGAGGATACTATAATGGGACTAAAAATATCTAAAATCAACAAAACATCGGTTCTTCTTAAAAATAAAAGCAGTTCTTTTGAAATTACTGTTAAGGATTAACCAATGGATATAAAAAACCGCAACGGTGCGGTTTTACCTTTAGTTTTAGTAATTTCGGTAGCAATAATTATTGTTTGTTTGTTATATTCCGCAAGTCAGATTATTTTTATTAAGACTTCTTATAAAAAACCAATAGAACTTCAGGCTTTATGTAATGCACGCTCTGGTATATGGAAATCTTTTGAATTAATTGCTAAACCCTCTTCAACAATAGATTCAATGTTTAATAAAAATTTGTTTACTATTCCCAAAGATACATTTATGGATACAATTATTTCTGGTAATCTTGATGATGTGCCATTTAATTTAGAATTATATTCTTGTGATTCCTTTGGTGATGCAGAAGTATGTTTTTCCTATTTACCATGTTTTAGAATAATTAGTTCAAAAGGTAGATTTAAAGATTTAACAAAATCTGTAACAGCTTTTTTGGCAGGAAAACTTTATTCTTCATCAGATACAAATTGCTATCTTTTGAATGGAACATTGCCAGTTGGAAATGGCATAATAGAAGGTAAAGTTGCTATTTTGCAAGATACTGTTTCAAAAAAAGAATCGTCTAATATCAAAAAGCAAAAAGAAAAAACAAATATAACCAATATCTATATACCTCAAATAAATTTAGATCAGATTTCAAAGGTGGTTTATTATTATAAATCAAGACTTAAATGTGCTGTTGATACTTTATTACCCTCGCTTCCTGTGCTTATAAAAAAAAATGATCAGATAGAAAAAGTTCCCGATGCAATAAATGGAGCTCTTTTTGTATATGATCCTTTAGGTGATGTTAATTGGAACCAAAAAAGAAGAATATATTTAACAGGAGACGTTCAAATATCGGGCAAGGCAAAACTTAAGAATATAGAATTTGTTTCAGGTGGTGAATTTAGATGCTTTGATGATGTTGTGCTAGATAATGTTTCTGTTTTTTGCGAAAAGAGATTTCTTTTGGGAGACAGGGTTGTTTTTAAAGGAAATGTTGTATGCTTGTCTTCATGTCTTATTTATAAAAAAGCAAGAGTTGAAAATAAGAGTATAATTGTAACTTATGGAGAAAATATATCAAAAGATAAAACAGGCGAAAAGATAGCAAGACCAAGGCTACCAATTTCTGTATTTATTTCTCAGGAGGCTTTTATTGACGGGATTGTAATTGCAACTGGTAATGGCGCTGGAATAAAAACAGATAATAGCACAACAATAAAAGGAGTGCTCTGGACAGATGGTTTGATATGTCATCAAGGAGAATTAATGGGAATTTTACATGCAAAACAGCTTATAGAATTTTCTGTTTTAATGAATATGGTGAGACAGGGTCCAAATAAGCCTCAAAATTTTCCCAATTATCTGACCGGCTCAATAAAAAAAATTGACAATATAGAACAATATTATGGGCCTTTTTATCTTGGAAAGCCTTTTATTAACCAGTGGATAGAAGATTAATCATAATGAAAAGCAAAACACTAAATTATTTAAGTAAAAACAAAAATCGCGGGTTTTCTATAATAGAGTCGCTTGTTTCTTTAAGTATAATTGGTTTAACTGTTTCGGCTGTTATAGGCATAATAATAACAACAAACAAAATCGCCGCAAAAAGAACTTCTGTATCTAATGCTGCAATTCTGGTTGGGAACGAAGTAGAAAGACTAAGAAAATATGAAAACATGATTACGCTCCCAAATGATACGGTTTATATAGATACTGTTAATGGAATACCATTTGAAATTAAAACAAAACGTATAATAAATGATTCGTTTGCACAAGATACTGCTTTTTATTATCAGGAGTTTTTAATTACAGCAAAAAGAGTGTGGGAACAAGATTTTTCCTGCGTTAAGGTAAGACTCTTGCAGGGTTATTTAAATGTTAATGAATAATAATAAAAACGGCATTACACTTGTAGAACTCGTGATTTCTGTTTTTATTTCTGGAATTGTTGTTTTTATTGTAATGTTTTTCTGGTTATTTGTTTTTAAACATACTCTTTTTCAAAAAAACAAAAACATTTTTTATGTTCAAACAGAACAAACATTTTCTCTTATTGTTAATGAAATAAGAAAGTCAATTAAAGTAATAAGACTTGACACAAATTATATCAGATTTATAAATGCAAAAAACAACGACACAGTTGAATATTTCTTTTCTTCTGATACTTTATGGAAGAATAAAACGCCTTTACAATTGCCATTAGAGGAAACAAAAATTAAATGTTTTTATATAGACGCTCAAAAAATAAATACAGATTTTTTAGAAAAAGCCAACGATTCTTTGTTTTTGTTATTAAACATTACTCTTTGTGCAGAATATAGAGCAAAAATACAAAGCAAATTAAAAAATACTGTTAAAATTAAATATCAGCCAGAAGATATATTTTATCCAAATTATGAAAAAAATTAATAATATTTTTCCGTTAAATTCGGTATTTATTTACAACGCAAAATCACAACATGGGTTATTATTTTTTAAACCGGTAAAAATTATTCTAACAAAAAATATTAATGATGTAATTCCTGCTTTAAAAGAAATAGAAAATATTGTTAAAAACAAAAAATTGTTTTCTGCAGGATTTATTTCATACGAATCTGCCTCTGCTTTTGACAATGCATTGTTTACAAAAAGGTCAGACAAAGAATTTCCTCTATTATGGTTTGGCTTATATAAAAAATACCAGAAAATTAAAATTAACTATCCATTCACAATTAAGAGTTTGTATTCTATTAGTAATTGGAAGGCAGAAATAAGATATGAGACTTATAAAAAAAATATCGAAAAAATAAAAAATTTATTAAAAAATGGAGAAACCTATCAGGTTAACTACACATTTAAACTTTTTTCCCAATTTAATGGTTTGTCTTTACCATTTTTTTTTTATTTAGCCCATAGGTCTAAAGCATGTTATTGCGCATATATAAATTTAGATAATTTTTATATTTGTTCTGCATCGCCCGAGCTTTTTTTTGAATATGATAAAAACATTTTAGTCTCAAAGCCTATGAAGGGCACAGCCAGACGTGGCCGTTATCTCTTGGAAGATATAATGCAAAAAAAATGGTTAAAGAGTTCAGAAAAAAATAAAGCAGAAAATGTTATGATTGTAGATATGATAAGAAACGACATGGGTAGAATAGCAGAAAAAGGAAGCGTTAAAGTATATAAAATGTTTGAATGCGAAAAATATCCAACCGTATGGCAAATGATATCAACAGTAAAATGCAAAACAAAAGCCTCTTTGTTTCAAATATTTTCTACGCTTTTCCCCTGTGCATCAATTACGGGTGCACCTAAAATAAATACATCTAAAATAATTTCAAAATTAGAAAAATCTCCAAGAAAAATCTATACAGGATGTATTGGTTATATAACCCCTCAAAAATATGCAAGATTTAATGTTTCTATACGCACGGCTATTATTGATAAAAGAGAAAATAAAATTGAATATGGCGTTGGTGGTGGAATTGTCTGGTCGTCCCGTTTAGAAGAAGAGTATGATGAATGCCTTACAAAGGCAAAAATTTTATTGGAAAAAGCTGTTGATTTCTCACTTTTAGAATCAATATTATGGACACCGCAAAATGGATATTTTTTGCTTAAACGTCATCTAAAAAGACTCTTTGATTCTGCCGAATATTTTGATTTTAGGATAAATAAAAATCTTGTTAAAAAACGACTAAATGATTTTCAAAAAAAACTATCAAATTATTACTATAAGGTTAGACTAACTGTTGATATTAACAATAAAATTTTAATAAATGCAACAAGAATTAATAACTCAAACAAATCAGATTTCTTAAGACTTAAATTGGCGTGTTCTCCGGTTAATTCGTCAAATCCTTTACTTTTTAACAAAACAACCAACAGGGAAATTTACAATAAAATACTCAAAGACCTTAAGAATTGTGATGATGCAATTTTATTCAACGAAAAAGAAGAAATAACAGAAACAACTAGGTTTAACATCGTAATATTAAAAAATGGACAGCTTATTACTCCACCTGTTAAATGTGGACTTTTGCCAGGAACATTTAGGGCTCATTTGTTATCTCAAAAAAAAATCTCAGAAGGAATTATAACAAAAAAGGATCTTAAAATCGCAGAAAAAGTTTTTTGCATAAATTCTGTTAGAAAATGGTGTGGCGCAACAGTTATCTGGGAGGATTAATCGCGAGTTTTTCTATTTTGCTTTTTGCAACTTTTTGCTGATCTATGTCAATAGCAGTTATTTGATATAAATAAACACCGGGCGATAAAAGGTTGCCCATTTGATCTCTTCCGTCAAAAATTTCTCCTCGTTTGGCATTTTCTATAACCCTTATTATTCTACCCGATAAGGTAAATATTCTAATTATTACTTTAATTCCGTTTGAAGAATAATTTTCTATTTTAGAAAGGTCAAAATAAAAACGAGATGTTTCGCCCATTTTAACTGGATTTGGATAACTAAAAACATGGTATATATTAAGTTCCTGTTCTGTTGTTATTTGTAGGCTAATAGTTTTTTTTGCAAAATTGCCAATTAAATCTTGAGCGGTTATAATAATATCATATTTTCCGGGTAATAAACTGCCCTCGTTAAATGTCCATACTGCTGTTCCTTTACGATAATCGCCTTGAGTATATTGAAACATATAATTTATGTTTTTTCTTGGAATAACAGTTGGAATTTCAAAGGTCAAGCCTTCATCTGGACCCTGAGAAATAATGTCTATGCCATTTGAATCAAAAAGCATTATTTCCATTGTAAAAGGTAAAGATGCTACAATTTTATCGGTAAATGATATTGTTTTTGATAATTCGTTAGTTGAGCTTGTATTTTGTATTTTGTTTTTATAAACGGGTCTAACAGAAATATTGGGCCCAATGGTATCAAAAATTGTTTTGTTTGAAAAACCGTGAAAAATAAAGTCTTTATGGTAACCAAGAGCAAAATTTTTTGTTGTCCATGCATAAGCAGTAATTTTTGCACCTTTTGTATCAAACGTTACATTTTTGGGAATAAGAATATGCTGCTCAAATTGCCCGTTTACAACACTGTTTTTTCCTGTAAATAAAGGGATTCCTGGCATTTTATATTTAAAATTTGTATTGCTTCCTCCATCTTTTCTTGTTGTAATATATGGTGGATTAAACATACTTATAAAAACATTTGCAGGATTATTTTGTGTCCCAAAATAAATGTCAACATTTTCATTTTTGTCAAGTATTGTACCTTTAACAACTATATGCATTAGAGCCTTTATTGTATCCACAGAATTTCCGTTTTCGTCGGTAATGCTTAGTTTTATTTTCCTGTCGGGTTTTAAAAATTTTATAGAAGGATCTCCAAGATATGAATAGACCATTTGATTATCGTCTCTGGATAATATTTTTGCTACAGTTAAACCCTGACCAAATGTATAAGAAGATGTGTCGGTAGTATCAAATAGAGTGGTAAATAAATTTCTTGCGAGTTTTTCGTTGTCTGATGCATAAGCCTCTCTTGTTGATGATATTGATGCGATTGCACCGCTT
>Ga0123519_10014556_pt1 | contig 11166 bp, 8 predicted proteins | sample YelNatPaOPRAMG02_FD_87396 | JGI IMG/M metagenome (GOLD analysis project Ga0123519, IMG submission 87396) | Hot spring microbial communities from Yellowstone National Park - Yellowstone National Park OP-RAMG-02 (version 2) | ecosystem: Environmental > Aquatic > Thermal springs > Hot (42-90C) ... | reverse complement strand
CTCATAGCCAGGCGGCGTGTAGATGTGCATGCGCCGGAAGGCGGATAGGGTTGTTGAGTAGTACGTGACCTCCGCCACCGCCCCGTGGGGCACCCTCTTGGCGTCGGAGATGTCCGACCCCGGTACGTATACAAGGCTGTACACGTTTCCGACCGATTCGCTAACAGATGGGCTATGCGGATTGACGATGCTGATGCCGTCGACGTTGAACGTGTAACGGTAGGCGCCCGGCTGTGCGGGCCCAACGGTGACCGTCCAGGTCCCATCCTCACCCTTCGTCATGGGGGTCCTCTGGGCGAGGCCGCGCCCGTCCACCGGCGCCAGGTCAACGGAGCTCGCCCTGGGCGCGTACAGCCGGAAGATCACGTGCCTATCAGGCAGCACTTCTGGCGACACAACACCAGCCCCGGGGCGCGCCGCTGGCGGCCTCGGAGCCGCAGCAGATGGCCTGGATAGCAGCTCGGTGGGCACGCCACCCTCTCGGAACAGCAGCTGGGCGAACAGGTAGAGGTCGTTCTTCCACACGCGCCAGTCGTGCGCGCCTGTGTCCACGTGCCAGATGTGCGGAACATCTGTGGCCTGCAGGTACTCATGTACAGATCTGCTAATGTTCAGAAGCCCATCTTGGTCGCCACACGAGACCCACAACAGCCGGAGTTCGCTCCTCAGCTCACCGGGGTTGCTGACAAGCTGCGCCGGGGGCTTGGTGTTGGGCGCCGAGGAAAAGCCCCCCACCCAGGCGAAGGTGTCCGGGTGCTTGAGGCCGAAGTTGAGCGCCTGCCCGCCGCCCATGGAGAGGCCGGCCAATGCTCGGTGCGCCGCGTCGGCCTGCACGGAGTAGTGCGATTCTATGTACGGAATGAGGTCGTTGAGCAGGTCCCCCTCAAAGGCGGCAAACGCCTGCATGGGATTGCCCTCGAACGGATTGGCGGGCGGTGGGCTCGCACTGGCGCGACCGTTGGGCATCACCACGATCATGGGCACGATCTTGCCGTCTGCCGCCAGGTTGTCGAGTATGACATCCGCTGAGCCTATGGACACCCAGCCTCTCTCGTCGTCGCCGATGCCGTGCAACAGGTACAAGACCGGGTACTTGCGACCCTGGGAGTAGCCAGGCGGGAGATACACGGTTGCCTTTCGCTGCACACCCACCGTCTTGCTGTCGTACTGGATCGTTTCCACTGAGCCGCGAGCGATCCCCTCGCGTCGCACATCAAACCCGGGGGGCGCTGGCGCCAGCGCGTTGGGCGTCGCACCTAGCGCCGCCATTGATGTCCCGATCACCGCCAGGCTAGTTGCCAGGGCGATAGTCAGCACGCGATCTCTCAAGCCGTGCATTCTCCCCTCCCGTGAAGAGCGGAAAACGAGAAACGGAGCCGAGGCGTTGCATTGTTCGCGCTGGCTATGTGCTTTGCGTTCTGCTGCGGATTACACGCACCAGCTTTCCCACCAGCGGTGTCTCGGCCTCCAGCAAGCCCTCTTCTGACCGATTGTACGCTGAGCATCCACCCTGCGTCAACGGCAAGCATACCGAGGCGGGCCGCCGAGCAGCCGTTGCGTCGGGAGGTGCGCAAAGCCGCAGCGGACAGCACAGAATCGGCGAAGCCTGGAACGGATGGAGCGTGCCATTCGTCGTTCCGTCGGGTCATGGGTTCCCGGATCGCCGGCCTCTCCATCATCCGCCTTCAGGCATTGGGCACGATCTAGATCTAGACAGCAATCAGTAACTGGTACGATCGGTTCCCAGCCTTCCTCGGCAAACTGATCCGAGGGCGAGAAGGTCACAACTGCACGCGTTTGGTGGCTTGGGCGCGGCAGGCAGGTGCACGTCCGCACATGCCGAACGCTGGAGTGAGCCGAGGCCTCTTGGCGTTGGAAGGAGGAGCACATGGAGCGGATTGGCTTTGGGCTAATAGGCTGTGGTGGCATGGGCCTTCACCTCGCCGCCCAGGCCGCCCTGCTTGACGGGGTTTCGATCGCTGCGGTGGCGGACCCAGACCCGGAGAGAGCGGCGCAGGCTGCCGCCCAGCTTGGTGCGCCCAGCTTTGAGAACCACCTAGACCTCTTGGCCTCCCCCGGGGTGGACGCCGTGATCGTCGCGTCTCCGAACAAGCTGCACGCCCCGCACGCAATCGACGCCGCCCGCGCCGGCAAGCACATCTTCTGCGAGAAACCGATGGCCCCAACCGTGGCAGAGTGCGACAGCATGATCGCCGCAGCGCGCGAGGCGGACGTCATGCTTATGGTGGCCCAGGTGCTTCGCTTCTTCTCCGTGTTCCAGGAGACGCGCAGGTTGGTGGAGTCCGGCGTCATCGGCAAGCCGGTGGCGATGCGGGTTACGCGCACGTCCGACTCGCGAGCCGCGTTCGGCCACGGATGGCGCTCTCGCCAAGCGGACACGGGCGGCGTACTACTGGAGATCAACGCCCACGAGATCGACTTCATGCGCTGCATCTGCGGCGAGGCCGCAACCGTTTTCGCGCAGGCCAGGCGGGCCGCAGGCGGCGCGTACGACTACCCGGATACCTTCTTCGTGCAGGTGGGCTACCGCGACGGGGCGATCGGTCTGCTGCATTCGGGCATTGCGTCGCCGGTTGGCGAGTACCACATGGCCGTCCAAGGCACCAGCGGCGCACTGGTAAACGGCGGCTTCGGGGGGCCGATACGTTACGCTGCCATGGGCGAGCAGGAGACCGTGGTGGATGCCAGCACACTGGAGGCCGAAGAGCCGTACCATCACGAGCTGAGGCTCTTCGTGGAGGCGCTCAGGGACGGCCGCGAACCGCCGATTCCGGGCAGAGAGGGGCGCGCAGTAGTGGAGATCGCAGAGGCGGCGTACAGGTCGGCCAACACCGGCGAGATCGTACAGCTGCCTTTGCCGCCAGCGTAGCCCATGCGAAGCGGAGCGGGAGGTGGGTCGGCGGCGCCCGCCTCCCGCCAACGGCGCCGCATGCGCCAGCCTACACGTCACACAGCTTGAAGGCGGCCTCCAAAGCCTCTATCGGATCCCCTTTCGGTATGAACTCGTGGCCCACGTACCCCTGGTAACCCGAGTCGGCAATGGCCTGCATCACAGGGCGGTAGTTGATCTCTTGTGTGTCGTCCATGTCTCGCCGTCCCGGATTCCCGGCGGTGTGGAAATGCCCGATGTAATCGATGCTCTCCTTGATGGTGCGAATGAGGTCCCCCTCCATGATCTGCATGTGGTATATGTCGTACAGCAGCTTCACTCGAGGCGAACCCACCATCTTGCACACCTGCACGCCCCAAGCCGTGTGGTCACACTGGTAGTCCTTGTGATCAACCTTGGAGTTGAGCAGCTCCATGCATAGGTTTACGCCCTTTTCCTCAGCAGCCTTTGCCACGCGCGACAGCCCCTCGGCCGTGATCTCGGCACCCTCTTCGTCCGAGAGGCCGTTGCGGTTGCCGCTGAAGCAGATGAGGCTTGGAATCCCGTACTGCACGGCCACCTCCAGGTTGGCGCGTATCTCGTCCTCGATACGGGAATGGTTGGACCGCTTGTTCAGGCCATCCGTAAGTGTGCCATGGCCCCCCGTTATCGCTATGCACATGCCCGCCTCGCGGACCGTGTCGTAATGCTCCTTCGGAAGCATCTCAACCGACTTGTAGCCTATGCGCGCAGCCTCCTTGATCAGCCGCTCCGGCGATATGCCTCCTCTGGCGAAGCACCACCACGATAACGATTGGTTGACTCTTCCCATCGCCTGCCTCCATGCAGCACCAGGCACTTCGGATGCGCCTAGGCGTCCAAACGCACCGGCTTCCCCGTGGCCATCGACTCGTTCGCGGCGATGGCGATCTCCGCGGAGCGAACGCCGTCTGCGTAGGTGCTCATGATCTTGCTGGCGTCGCCAGTCTTCACGGCGTCCACGAACACCCTGTCCTCAATGGCGAATATGTCGCCCTCGCCCGGGATCGTGTCTACCTCGCCGCCGGGCAGGCTTATCCTGGCGCTGTGCTCCCACCCGGTGAACTCTGCCTTGGCGTTGTTAGACCAAGCGGTCAGCCACACGCCGCCTCCAACATTACAGGCGCACGCAGACAACAGCGTGGCAATGCCGCCGCTCGCCAACTTCACCAAGCAGGTACTGGCGTCCTCAACGGTGTAGTCTGCTAGGTGCTTGTTGAACTCGCGCGTTTCGTACGCAAACACCTCCACGGCCTCTCCGCAAAGGAAGCGCACCAGGTCCGTGGTGTGCGTGGTCTGCTCAAGCAGCTGGCCGCCGCTGATGCTCTTTGTGACCCACCACCCGCCGCCTTGTCGCGGGCTGCCGCCGATCCAGCCCCCGTGCAGCAGCACCACCGGGTCGTTGGCGAACATGGATTTGGCTTTCTGAATACCACGCCTGTACCGGTTCATATAGCCCACGGAGGTGATGATCCCGGACTCCTGCACGGCCGCCTGGATCTTCCGCAGTTGGTCCATGTCGTTTCCGACGGGCTTCTCCACGAAGAATGGGATTCCGCGCTTGGCCGCCTCGAGCTCCGCCTCGCCGTGCTCCGCAGGCCTAAGGCAGATGAACACCGCGTCTAGCTTCGCAGCGCTAAACATCTCTCCCACGCTGGTGAAAGCGGCGCCTCCGTAGCTCTCCACCTTCTTCCTGGCCCGCTCACCGTCCACGTCGCAGAAGGCCGCGAGCTCCACATCCTGCATCGCGGACAGCGCCTTCGCGTGGGCCTCCGCGATGTTGCCGCTCCCGATGAAGCCGATTCGAACTCTCTCCAGCATTCGATTACCTCCAAGAGAGGCCTCCGATGGGCCAGCCCCTCACATGCGTAGTGGCCTGGCGAGATTGCCGCCTAGCGCGCCTGCTACCGACGGCCCCGGGCCACCCTCCCTTTGGCCGATGGCGCTGGAATTCCTGCCTCCCTGCCGCCCGTTTCGCCTCCAACCATCGGCTGTGAAGGGGCCAGGTAGCGACCCACCACCCGCCGGCTAACATTGACAGGAGCGGGCCCGGTGGTATAATGATATGCGGCCTTGCCTAGAGGAGGAGTCCCACCCCATATGATGCCACTTGTACAGACCTGCTTGCCATCCGGCCGCTGCGGGGGGGCGAATAGTTGACAGTGCCTCGCATCCCCATGAGCGATCCCCACGCTCAGTACGCCACGCTCAAGGACGAAATAGACGCAGCGGTGATCAGCACGCTTGAGCGCGGCCGCTTCATTCTTGGGGAAGAGGTCGCGCACCTCGAACAAGAGGTTGCGGACCTCTGCGGCGTTCGGTACGGCATCGGCGTTGCATCCGGCACAGACGCACTGTTACTCTCGCTCCTAGCACTGGGCATCAAGCCAGGAGACGAGGTGATCACCACCCCGTTCACCTTCATAGCAACGGCCGAGGTGGTCAAACGCATCGGTGCCAAGCCGGTCTTCGCAGACATCCAACCCGATACGTACAACATCGATCCAGACCAGATAGCCGCCAAGATCACCCCGCGCACCGTGGCGGTAATGCCGGTACACCTGTACGGCCAGGTAGCCGACATGGAGCCGATCCGCGCCCTGGCCCAAAAGCATGGCCTAGCCATCATCGAAGACGCCGCTCAGGCCATTGGGGCCCGGCGGTACGGCAAGCCCGCGGGCAGCTTCGGCGACGCTGCCGCCCTAAGCTTCTATCCAACCAAGAACCTGGGCGCCTGTGGCGATGCCGGCATGGTCCTCACCAACCGCGAGGACGTTCGTGATGCGCTGAGGCTGCTTAGGTGGCACGGAAGCGGCGGCTCTTATATGTACGATCGCCTGGGCTTCAACAGCCGACTGGACGAGATCCAAGCCGCCATCCTGCGGGTGAAGCTGCGCAAGCTCGACGACTGGAACGAGGCCCGCCGCCGCAACGCCGCGCGGTACCGCGAGCTCCTCAGCTCGTCTCCGGCCATGCTTCCTGTAGAAGCCAGCTGCGCCTACCACATCTATCACCAGTTCACGCTCCGCTCGCCCAACCGTGAGCGCCTCAAGGCGGCACTTGCCCAGGGCGGCGTGGACGCGGGCGTCTACTACCCCTGCCCGCTCCACCTGCAGCCCGCCTTCGCCCACCTCGGCTACCGCGAAGGCGACATGCCCGAAAGCGAACGCGCAGCCCGCGAGGTGCTCTCCATCCCCGTGTACCCCGAGCTCACTGGTGCTCAGCTGGAGCATGTTGCCCGCGTGATTCGGAGCATACAAACATGAAAGCCATGATCCTGGCGGCGGGAGCCGGCACGCGCTTGGACCCCCTCACCCGCAACGTGCCGAAGCCCATGGTGCCCATCGTCAACAAACCGGTGATGGAGCACATAGTGGAGCTCCTGGCTCGCCACGGCTTCGATGAGATCATGGTCAACCTCCACTACATGGGCGACGTCATCAGGAGCTACTTCGAGGATGGAAGCAAGTGGGGGGTGAGGCTGCACTACTCCGAAGAAGAGCAGCTCCTTGGCACTGCTGGCGGCGTCATGAAGGTCGCCAGCTTTTTCGATGACACCTTCGTCGTCATAGGCGGCGACGATCTGGCGGACATAGACCTCAGCCGCCTCATCCGGTACCACAAAGACAAGCGCTCGTTGGCCACCATCGTGCTTTCATTGGTGGAGGATCCGTCGCAGTTCGGCATCGCGCTGATCAACGAGCGTGGGCGCATCACACGCTTCCTCGAGAAGCCCAAGTCGGAAACCATCTTCTCCAACACCGCCAACACCGGCGTCTACGCGTTCGAGCCCGACATCTTCGATCTCATCCCCACCGGCGAACCGTACGACTTCGGCATGCACCTGTTCCCCAAGCTACTGCAGCTGAAAAAGCCGTTCTACGGCCTCCTCACCTCGCACTACTGGAGCGACGTGGGCCACCTCGAGCAGTACCGCACCGCTCACCACGACGCCCTTAACGGCCGCGTGAAGATCCGCTTCCCCTGCCCCGAAACCCGCCGCTACGTCTGGATGGGCGACGGCGTGGAGGTCGATCCATCCGCGGAGATCGGTTACCCCGTTGTGATCGGCCCCAACTGCCGCATTGCCGCTGGCGCCAAGGTGCTTGAGGACAGCGTGCTCGGGGCGGGTTGCGTGGTAGAAGAGGGCGCGGTAGTCAGGCGCAGCATACTCTGGGACGGCGCCGTAGTCATGAAGGAGACCATGCTGGACCGATGCGTAGTGGGCGCCGGCTGCCAGGTGCACTCCAACGCCGCCGTCTTCGAGGGCATCATCGTCAGCCCCACTCGCAACAACAACGGCCCTTGGAGCCACGCCAACCACTAGTGACGCCCTGCCGACTCCTACGCCTAGGCCTAACGCCGTACGGCGAGTCGCTGCGCCTTCAGGAGGAACTGCTCTCCCAAGTTGCCAATGGCGCCGCCCAGGAGCACCTCATCCTCGTGGAACACCCCCACACATACACCATCGGCCGCGCCCCTGCCGCCGAGCGCCACATCCTCGTCCCCGAGCAAACCCTCAAGGCAGAAGCAGAGGTCTACCGGATCGGGCGTGGCGGGGACGTGACATACCACGGCCCGGGCCAGCTGGTGGGCTATCCGGTTATGAACTTGAGGCAACGGGGCCGCGACGTTCACGCGTACGTCCGCGCCCTCGAGGAAGTGCTCATCCTAACGCTCGCGGAGTACGGCATCCCAGCATCCCGAGAGCCGGGCCTCACCGGCGTGTGGGTGGGCCGCAGCAAGATCGCCGCTATCGGCATCCAGGTCCGGAGGGCCGTTACCATGCACGGCTTCGCGCTGAACGTGACCACCGACCTCTCACGGTTCAACCGTATCGTGCCGTGTGGAATATCGGACCGTGGTGTGACGTCCATCGCCGCGCTTCTGGGCCGCGATGTGCCGCTGGAGGGTGTTGCAGACCGCCTGCTGCCCCATTTCGGCCGGGTGTTCCGCGTGTCCATCGAGGCTTCACCAAACCCGCGGCATCAGGCGCCCGCCCATTAAGGGTCGCCGTCGCCCGATGCGCCCTCACCACACAGCCCCCGTCTGTGCCACCAACCTCGCCGCGCGTAGGGGCGTCTCCCCATCCGCACCCTCGCCTGTATGGGACGAGCGCCAACAGCACGAGGGCGCAGCGGGGAACGCCCGTTGCGCGGCAGTGACATCCTTTGCCCAACTCGTTGGTGGGGAGGCCAAGATCAGACCGCGCGTCAGCCACCCGTCGGCCGCAGCTCAACGCACCGTTCCCTGGACCTAACAGGGCAAGCGTTCCATCGAGGCCACGTTCCGTCCGTTCCCGGCTCACCTCTGTCAATGCTCCTCCCACGGAACGGCGCATCGTTGCGTAGTTGATGCACTTGTTAGCTATTGCACTAAGTATCTCTTGTGCGCTAAACTAGATGGTGAAGTAGCATGTCGGTCTCCGCCAGCAACCTCCCGCGGAGGAGCGAGCACGTGCGCACGGCAGCAACCCGGCGGAAACCGGCGTAGTGGGGAAAACATCTATGGTAGAGGGCCGCGTTCGGCCTCCAGTTGAGGGAGGCCATGGTGGAGGCGAAACCTAGCACCCCACTGAAGTCGCCCTCACGCCTGTACAAGGGGGCTATCCATGAGCAACGGGCACACCGTCGCCTTCTTCGAGCTAGAGGATTGGGAGATGGAGTATCTGTCCAGGTCGCCGCTGGCAGCTGCGAGCCCGGTCCTTCGCGGAGACAAGCTCACGCCGGACGCCGCCGCCGATATCGCCGATGCGGAGGTGGTGTCCGTCTTCATCTACTCGCAGGTGAACAGGCAGGTGTTGGACCGTCTCCCTAGACTCAGGCTGATCGCCACGCGCTCAACGGGGTTCAACCACATCGACCTTGACGCCTGCGCAGAGCGGGGAGTTGCCGTAAGCACCGTCCCGCGCTACGGCGAGAACACCGTGGCAGAGCACACCTTCGCCCTGATCCTGGCGCTTTCCAGGCGGGTACACCAGGCGTACATCCGCACCACACACCTCGACTTCTCCCTCACCGGCCTGCGCGGGTTCGACCTAAAGGGCAGAACCCTGGGCGTGATAGGCGCCGGTAGCATCGGCCTGCACGTCATACGGATCGCCAAGGGCTTTGGCATGAACGTGCTGGCGTACGACACGCGCGAGCAGCCCATCCTGGCCGAGGTGCTTGGCTTCCAGTACGTCCCCCTTGACGTCTTGTTGGCGCAGTCCGACGTGGTATCACTGCACGCACCACTCCTAGAGTCTACTTGGCACATCATAGACCGACGGGCGATCGAAAAGATGAAGCGAGGCGCGATTCTCATCAACACCGCTCGCGGCGAACTGGTGGACACAGCCGCCCTGGTGTGGGGGCTTGACACCGGCCATCTGTCTGGCGCCGGCCTAGACGTGCTGGAGGGCGAAGACGCCATTCGGGAGGAGGCCGAGCTCCTCTCGGAGAGGCTGCCCATGGAGAAGGCGCGCTCCGTGCTCCAGGGCTACGCGCTGCTCAGACGGGAGAACGTGGTGCTCACGCCGCACATAGCCTTCTACAGCACGGAGGCGCAGCACCGCATTCTGGACACCACCGTTGGCAACATACAGTCGTTCCTGGCCGGCGCACCTACCAACGTAGTTGCCTCGCCCGCGCCGGTGGGGGCGCCAGCGTAAAGCCGAGCGCAAATGGCGCCCTTCTTGTAGGGCCTGGAAGCGCCCGCCATGGCTTTGCGTAGGCCCTCTCGGCACGGGCAACCGCGCAGGATGCTACCAGCCGTCCGGCGAACTGCTCCATCGGAGCCATGCTCCCATACAGGAGCTCACGAGCGTGGAGGAGCGTAGCGGCAAGCTTGGAATCCCCGGCCAGCATGACCGGCGGCGATGGCTCCCTCCTCCCCGTCCACTCTCCCGCTGCGCCACCTAGAGCAGAGAGGAGGCGCGTCTACGCTCACCCGCGGCTAACGCGGGCTGCCGTACCCCACCATGGTTCGAGTGTTCGGGCATGAAGCCAGGGTGAGGCGAACGCGGGCGAGCATACTTGGCCGATCTTGCCGCACATCTAGGTGGCCCGGGATCGCCATCCGTCAGATGTAACGCTCTTGCTACCCATGTCCGCATCGAGGGCACAGCCTATGATTCCTGAGCAAGTCTGGTTGGGCAGTACTCCCTGCCCCCGTCGCTCCGGAAGCGCCGAGGGCGGCTTCACGCTGCTTGACGATCAGCCCTACTCGTATATCGACCACGTGGACCGCCTCGCCCCGTTCCTCATGACCGTGGTGAGCGCCAGCGACCTCTGGCTGTTCGTCTGCAGCAACGGCCCGTTCACCGCTGGCAGAGCGGACCCAGATGGCGGCCTCTTCCCATACCAGACGGTGGACAAGATAATGCGCCACCCATATACATCCGGTTCCGTGACTGCGCTCCTAGTGCACCGCGACGGACGCTGGATGCTGTGGGAGCCATGGCGGGAAAGCAGCCGCGCCTATGGCATCCGACGCAGGCTTTGCAAGCACGTGTACGGAACCGCGGTCGTCTTTGAGGAGACCAACACTGACCTGGAGCTTTGCTTTCGCTGGGGCCTCACGACGTGCGATCGCTACGGGCTTGTGAGGGAATGCTCCATCCAGAACCTGGGCCCCAGACCCGTTTCTGTGCGGTATCTGGATGGGTGGCAGCAGATGATCCCACCTGGTGTGAGCCAGGACTTCTATGCGCGCTACAGCTACCTATCGTCCGCGTATACCCGCCACGAGCGCCTAGGCGATCTGCCAATGGGCGTCCTCTCCCTCAGCGCCGCCATGGGCGATAGCCCCGACCCGCGCGAGTCGCTGAGGATGGCCGCAGCTTGGTCCATCGGCCATCCCAACCCTGTGGTCCTCTTGTGCGATCGGCAGGTTGAGGCGTTCAGGCGAGGTGAAGACGTCCACGGAGAGACGGCCATACGGGGCGAGTTGGGCGCCTTCGCCGCGGTGGACGAGGTGACCATTGCGCCCGGGGGTTCGCGTCGCTGGATCCTTGGGGCCGATACCGGCCTTGACGACGCCGCCGTGGTGCGCCTGTGCGACGAGCTGCAGTCACCCGATGAGATGATCGGCGGCGTGCGCCGGGCCGTGCTGGCCAACACCCACGCCATCCGACGCCTGATCGGTGGCGCGGACGGGCTTCAGCACACCGCCGACCGCGGCGCAACCGCTCACCATTTCGCCAACGTGCTGTTCAACTGCATGCGCGGCGGAACGTTCGCCAGCGGATACGCATT
>Ga0123519_10014552_pt1 | contig 11167 bp, 8 predicted proteins | sample YelNatPaOPRAMG02_FD_87396 | JGI IMG/M metagenome (GOLD analysis project Ga0123519, IMG submission 87396) | Hot spring microbial communities from Yellowstone National Park - Yellowstone National Park OP-RAMG-02 (version 2) | ecosystem: Environmental > Aquatic > Thermal springs > Hot (42-90C) ... | reverse complement strand
TTTGTAACAATGCCTGTAGGTGAGTTTTGAACGTCGTATACACACCATGAGCTGGGGTGTCTACTTCAGAGAGTGGAGGTAGGAATGTGCATGAGGAGCCCTGAGGATAAGAAAATACGGACCGCTGACGGAGGAGCAAATGGAAAGGATGGCGAAAGTTCGAGGATTGCTTGCATTGGTGAGTACCAACAATGGCGAGAAACGTATGGAGTTTGTGAACCGAGATTTTAACACCGCCATCAATATCAGGAGATGCGCGGTGATGGAGAAAAAACCTCCACAGCTGTCAAGAGAGAAATTTAAGGGACAACCACTCAAAGTGGGATTATATGAGAAAAAATTGGAAGCCGTAGTAGGTGGCCGGTCGAAAAAGACTGGGAGGCACCAGCTCGTCAGTTGGCGACGTCTAGTCTAAGGCGGAGCACTCGCCACTACTGTACACCACTGGCGGCGACAACGTTTTTCTTTTGGGAGATGTTTGTTGTTGGTGTCGGAGGTGCGTCTGGAACAGGTTTCCCGAGAAGACTGCTGTCCGGTTGCTTCCTGGTGCTGACGCTCCTGGTATTACTTCACTCCAGGTCGGGCGATGCTCTCGAGCGCACGCTTTCCATACTAGAAGCTTGCCGTTTTACCCAGGAGACTACAGGAATCACCTCCTACGCGAAGCTACGCGTCCTTGACAGGTTCCGGTCACGTGACGGTCTTGAAACGCTGGTCTTGAGCGCTCGCGGGCCCCTGGACCGGCGCACTGTAGAGCAAGCAGCAGCGACGTGGTGTGCGCCCGGTGGCGTTCTCCCGCCACGCCTAGACCCGCAAAACGAAGTGCTCATTCTGCAGTGCAAACCAGACGCCGATGCTTTCGAAGGAACTGCTCCAAACGAGCAGTTACATCTCGCTGCCTGGACGATGCTGCGGTTGCGCCCTGAGTCTCAGGAGAACCGTCGGCCGAACAACGTAGAACGCTCCGTTTCGCAGAGCCTCCTCCTGTCGTGGATCATACACCATACAAGGGTCGGCATTCGGAATTTTTTCATCTATCTCAATGAGCCGGATGCCTGTGGTTCCAGAATAATGGAGCTTAGGGATGAATTGACGGAGCGACTCGCCGATGTGCCTGCGAATGTATCGATCATAGCGTGGCCATTTCGTCCACCAAAGGGCGTGCACTGGAATCATGTTCAGATTGCAGCCATGAACGATTGTTTGTGGCGGAATCGCGGCATATTCAAATGGATTCTTTTCGCAGATGTGGACGAGTACATCGTTCCGAGCGAAAATGCGCTGCGCTCTAATCCGGAAAGCCCGGTACTGCATGTGCTGGATGACATTGAAAGACAACTACCGATTAACCTGTGCAGTGTTCGAGTGCCTTGCTGGTGGCGTTACGACGTTATTGAACCGGCTCTGAACTGGAGCGAAGCCTCTCAGACGTCGCTCCGGAGGCCATGGCTAGGTGCTGCCGCTCCCGTTGATCGCGTTTGCAAACCGCACCTGAACCGTGAAAAGTGCTTCGTACGTACTGACCAGGTGTACTACACAGCTGTTCATGCTGTTGCTGAAGCGTATGGACCAAATTGTGTGCAGGTATGGCCGGACGTGCACCAGCACTTGCGACTGGAGCATCGGCGCTCACCGCGAGCTTTTGACGATTACTCGCCTGCTGAAGTACTCTACGCGACCTAGACTCGAACAGATCATCTGGGCACTGACAGCTCTAGAAAAGCAGCGATTCGTCGAAGCAGACTCGGCACAGATGCGCACCTGCTGCCGAATCCATTCACCTTCTACGATTCGGCACGTGATGCATTCAGCATCACGGGCTGATCTGGTAGGAGACGGCGCCGTAGATTCGTTGCAGCGCCTTCGTCCGCATCCTCGCCAAAGAACTCGCACAGGAGCTCGAACAAACTTTCCGGTGGAAGCTCGGCTCTGAGGCGAGGACCTGCAGCGTATGTCCATTCCGAATCCGCGATATTCAATCGAAAGCGTTGCAAATAGAGCATTTTTGGGAGATAGAGCGTTAAGAGTTTGTGGATGTCAGCTTTTCGCTGGTACCCATGGAACCAGACGTTGTCGCCGGAGACAGCTCCAGTGGCATCGGGGTCGGCGTCATTCGCCGGCACACCTCGCAATGGGTTCGTGTCAGGCACATAGTCTCCGTTGTGCGTATGCGCTGGAAGCGCTGCCTCACGGGTAGCTTGGGAATTGTTGTGGACGGTCATTAAGCCGATTCGCGCAAAACTATTGAAAAGCTCTTTCTCTTGTATCATTCCGGTGTCGGAAAGACCAAAGAGACATGCAAGCACCATGAGCAATCCCGAAAAAGCAATGCTCCTCGGCTGTGGGCGCAGCTTTGGGGGCAAGTCCGAAACGAGCAGGAGTAGATCACTGGGCATTCCATCGTTTCCAGGCGGCGCTTCGTCGTGCGACGGTGGTGCTCCCTCGACCAGACATCTCTCCTGATAGAAGTGATAGGGGGCTACGGTCAGCGTTAAACCACGAGCAGCCTGTCGCGTGCGACCCCTCGCATGCTCGCCAAGCGGAAGACGACCCACCTGAAGAACCCGAAAGCCCAAATCAAAAAGAAGCATTTGTGCGGCGCGTTCCAGAGCAGCGTTCCGCAGTGTCGTGAGCCAGGTTGGAAATCGACCTCGAGGACCAGCCGGCACCCCAAGGGTTTCAGCCACGAGGCTTGTTATGTCCCGCTTCAACACGGGTATGCGCGATTGTTCACGGACAAGTAGGAAGCGCGTTACTGTTGATACAAGGTGCCGTTGCTGATCCTCGTCCAGTGCATCCCAAGAGCCAGCAGACGTCGGTGCGGTCACCGCAGGCGTTTCTGGTGAACGTGCAGCACGAACCCCATGTTCGCCGGTGCTCTGCAGGGCTCCTGGTCCTCCTTCCGGAGGCAATCTGTCCCCGCTTGGTGCTCTATTCTCAGCATCCAGGTCCTCGGCGTGGTGCTCGGGCTCGCCGCAGTCGCTCAGTGGGTTCAGCGCACTCGCTGGGGTTCCAGCGCCCCGCGAGCGCGCAGCGAAGAACGCATCGTCCGCGTCTGGACCTAGGCACGCCAACGCGTCACTTGTCGTCGACTCGCCGTGCCGTGCGGCCTGCGATCTGCTCGCCTGAGGCTTTTGCTCCCTGGAATTACGACTTGTCCGCAAACGGCGGGTCATTTTCCAGACCCGAGGGTCACCAGCCCGTCAGCGTAGGTCGATGAAAGCGTCCAGAACGTCAAGACACGCTACTCCCAACAAGCCCCCCGACAGCGTGCTTTTGTGCTCGATGCTCGTCACACAACTCGCTTGCCAGCACCGCGTACCAGCTGTCCTTCTGACTGACGGTATAGACTTCAGTGTATACCCAACCAACGTGCCTCTACCACAAGAGACTGCTCATGACTCGAAGCATATCCGCCAAGGCGCGCTGCATTGCATTGGCGCCAATACCGTTGCCGCTTCCGCACTTGAGCGCTGCGAGAACAGTGCCCAGGCTTGGCAGGTGCTCATGGCCTCCCGAGCGAGGAGAGCACTCGGTGACGCACTGGTATCGAAAATCTCCAAGAAATGTCTTGCTGTGGGTCGAAACTATGTGGAGCACGCTAAAGAAATGGGTCATGAAGTGCCTAGTGTTTCCCAGGAACCGTTTTTCTTCATGAAACCTACGACGTGCTATTTGCGCGAAGGGAGACCGATCCTCCTGCCAATTGGCTCTGAGCCAGAGCACGAGGTTGAGCTAGGACTTGTCATAGCGCGTAGGTGCAAACGTGTTCCTAGAGATGCAGCGTTTTCGTTCATTGCGGGGTACCTCGTTTGCATAGACGTGACAGCGCGACGCTGGCAACGCGAAGCGAAAGCCAAAGGACTACCCTGGACACTAGCGAAAAGCGCTGACTCGTTCCTGCCCATGTCTCGCTTTATTCGACGTGAGGAGGTGCATGATCCACAACGGCTGTGGCTGTGGCTGAAAGTTAACGGGCAGCTTCGCCAGCGTGGTTGCACTGTCGACATGGTCCACGACATCGCTAGTCTCGTGCACTATGCCTCGCGGTGGATGACCCTCGAGGAGGGCGACATCATCCTAACCGGCACGCCAGCTGGTGTGGGGCCCCTCTTGCACGGCGACATCGTCGAAGCCGGGATCGAGGAACTCGTCTCCATGAAGTTCGTATGTGAGACGGACACAGGCTCGCCGATCTAACACCCAACGCGACGATTTCTTCGTGCAGTCAGGTGGATGTACTGAAACAGCATCCCCTGGAAGCGCGAGGGCGGTCAGCAACCAGGTGAGCGACTGCCGTGCCTCTCCATGGATGACGATGCTACACTAGCTTCAGGCCAGACTACCTCCAAGCTGCAATGATGATTGGTACCCTTTAGCAAAAATCTTACATGCCGGCTCTATCTAGAATGCCTCGTGCGACGCTGAATGTGCCATCGCCACGGACCTCGCACTATGACACAAGCACCTGGTGACGCCTCGACGGGTATCGACTAGCGTTGCTCGACGATGCCGGGGTCCATTCGCGGACAGGCTCTTCCCAGCGTATACCAAGGACCTCATTGAAATGCAGCGGAGGCGCGCGTTGTTGTGGCGAGCTTTTTGTGGAACGATTGACAGCGTCTGCGTCTCATCACGTACGAGGATCAGCAGCTGTGGTTCGTCGTCGCGCTGGAATCCGAGGAAACGCGCAGATGCACCCTATATATCGGGTAAAATGCTGAACCCGAGCCCGTTCAATGGACCCGTATCTTTGGCCTGACTGGCAAAGGCATACGATGCCAAACTTGTTGACTGAAGCTTTTTCTAGCTGAAATTCGAAAGCCTAATTAGGAGCACTGCCCCAGGTTGTCGACAGCGTCCTGTGCAAGGATTTGAGACGTCTGCGATCGTGCATCGTTGGTCGTGTTTGCATGCGACCCGCAGTGCAACGCATTTGGAGCGTAAAGCACCGTAAACCGATTGTGCCGAAAGCTTGGATGCCTTTGCGTTGATGCGATACCCGCGAAACCTTTCGCTTGTATGGATTTCGTAATCTCGGCGAGCCAGCAATGCCGAAAAATCATCGAAATACCAAGTGCGCGGGTACCCGCCTTGAGCGGCCACACAACGTGCGGCCTATTTTCATGACTGCAGATACAAGCATACCATTCGGATTGACTGTCTTATGCTTTTCTCGAGCTATCGTGTGTGATGACCGTTAAACGGTGGCGACGGGTTCATCGGGCGCCGCTGTGCACTACCACCTCGTTGCATTTCGCGTGGCGACTGGTTTTGCCACCCACGAGTTTGCTGAGTCCGCGGGTGCTCCGGCCTCAACGGTGCGGCACGGGGATCAGAAATGGCCTGTGTCTCCGCTCTATGGTGTGGTCGCTGGGGAACCGACGTAGCGGATGCGCGAGCATCCACGCGGCTCGTTGTCGATGTTCGTGGCGTCACCATGCTCCGTTTGAACGGCGGCTGTCCAGTAGCAGCAGGTCCAGAGGCCATATTGGGCTTTCGCTTCCCTGGCGCTGGTATCGATTTCGGGTATGACGTCCTGGCTGCAACCGGCGGTACGCCTTGCGACAAGCGCTGAAGCTCGGGAATACGCTCACTTATCGCTAGGGTTCCTAGCTTTCTAGGCCGCCTCACTGCTCCAAGTGCGAAAGCCCGTGATACACGCTCATGAAACGTGAGTTGCTCACCAGAATCTGGCGCTGCATACCGGTCACGTGGTACCCATTGTCGTGCCGCAGCGAACACAGCCCATTCGTCGTCCTTGAAAGATTCAAGCTTTCCAAGCATCGATTCAAAGGCAGCGCCATTGACTGCCGTGTGCAGCAGATCTGCGCTCGCTTCGAGGAACCGGTGGAATATTGGATGATAAACATGTTGGGGCAGTAGGAACGCGAGCAAACGTGGTTGTTTCTCCAGCAAACTGAGAAGCTCCCGCTGTAGTTCCGAGCTGAGTCCACGCTTCTCCCCCGAACAGATATCGCTGCAGCACCGCAAGTCGTCAGCGATAGGGCTCGCAGACGCCGGAGCCTCGGTCTCGCGCTGTTGCGGCGGCAAGGCCGAGCAAAACACTCGCAGGGCCATGTGTGACGCAACCAGCCGCATCACTTGCAGCTCTGACGCTGTAGGGGCACACAGCAGCTCGCGTCGACGCGTTCGCCACTCCTCAAGAGTACCGCCCAGAGCGAGCACCAGGTTTGCTGATCGCAACGCCGGGAAAAAATCTTTGTACGGAAGGTATTGCTCAAACGAGATTGCGTCCGATGTGACTGTAGTGATGACATCGCCATTTCCAGTCGCTTTCGCAGCACAAGCGTCTGCTTGGGGCGGTGTCACAACGTCAGCAGCCTCGCCCAGTAGGGCGCGGAGGTATTCGTTGTGCCAGGGGTGCTGCTCTTGTAAAAACGCAAACTTGCTCGGTTCGCGGGCCAGCAGCCGCTGCTCCACATCCGTACCCGCGTGCTTACGGACAAATTCCGCTGTCTTGTGGATTAACTCCCGAGCACTGTAGGAGAGCTCGAGCTCCTGAACCGTCTGCGGCTCCATGACTGAGATACTATACGATACGATGGCGGTTGCATGGATTGTAGTCGCGCGTCGCCAAAGGGCATTGGACTGTACTGCATTAGACTGGTTTAGAATGTTTTTTTTTATTGTACTAAATTTGGCTGTACGATACTGTATTGAACTTTATTTGACTGTATTGGACTGTGCCACATACGTGAACGACTATAGCTGTCAGAAATACGTTGCCTTCATGGCGTCTTCTTCGCGTTAGCCGGTGGTTGTAAGCGCCTATAGAGCAGGAGTTTCCCTGAGAGCGTTCTTCTAATAACGGACTCCAGTTCGCTGTGCAGGACACGTGCACGAATGCACTTTGGGAGAAGCAACGTGCCGCACGTACCGTGCAAAAGAAGGTAAACGCTCGAGCCAAGGTCGAGCTTCAGACGTCACTGATACTTGATGTTTAACCTATCCGAGCACAATTCGGCAGCCGCGTCCACAGGATCCAGGACAAAAACGAGTTTCGGGGCTGGTTCATCAGTCAACACCGTTGTCTAGGAGAGAGATGGGTAAGCACTCTCTGCAATGCTGTCTGGAGCGTGGCGGCAACGCTCGGAGGCTACAGCGTTCCCCGGTGCGTCGTCGTCGTTTCCGTTCCCTGGCAGGTGAAAGCGGGAACGTGGTGGAAACCATAGTGATAGCCTTTTACAGAGGTAGGATCGAAGCTACAAACACTGCCGGCATGCTCCGTGCATAGAAGTGTGGGCTCGAACCGAAGCATATTGTCCGTGAGTCTCCAGTTCCAATGTGGCGCGAACATCGCTTGCGAGCAACGAGCTCGTGACTGCGTACATTCATGATGAACACGGACGCTGCTGGCGAGCCGCGGGTTCGACGACTCGCTAAATTCTGCCATTCCGTCTATGACGCAACGAAAAACAATTCGAATCCCGCTCATTCATTGGTCCAGGGCATCGTATTCTCACTTGAGCTCGTTTTACTTTCAAGCATTTGGCGCTCGGCGGGCAATGCCAGTGATATCAGTAGACGCGGCGCAGTGGCATCGACTAAACCTGGTGACACGCACGTGGAGATTGAGGCTCATCAGTGGCGGTAGCTTGCTCATCGTTCCCGTGAAACACCGCCCACTTTTGTGGGTAACACACCACAGACCGTGAGCGTGAAACCGGGAGCGTATGTCGACACTGGTGTTGATCATGTGGCGCGTGTAAAATGCCTTGCTCAGGCTTCCGCTTGCTCTAGCCAGACGGCTGATGGCGCATTCGCGAGCAGTTTTCGGGTCTCTCCGATGTCGACGAGGCCGGCGAATGCATCTGAGTTAATACGACGCGCGGTGCTGAGACAGAACTCATCAGCTGCTTGGTACCTGAGGAACAGGCGCTGCAGATGTCGCTCCAGCTGGTCTAGATGGAGTAGAATATTTTCCTCTAAACGCTTTTGGTGGTCGCGTATATCATGCAGCGCCTGGTCGGTTTGCGTCGAGTCAACGGGCGAAAGGGCGCATGCTTCATCCGACTCCATATCCTCTTGATTCTCATCGTGCAGGAAATTCTGAACGTCCTCCCAGCCAGCAATTTCACGGTCATACAGAGCTTCAAGTGCAGTAAGGGCGCTGAGGGATTTGCGCATTCGCTGGTTGTGTTTGTTCGGTCGCATTGGTCTTTGCAACAACCTGTTCACATCGGCGAAGGTCAGCTCCTCTAAACGTGGACGCTCCTCAGATTCTGGAGTATCTGGAGGCGCGCTGGTGAGTAAGCGATTTGGTGTGACAAAACGCTCTTCTATGTCTTTCAAGAACGTGGATACCGCACCCTCAAAGAGCGCAATACAACAGCACAGCTCGTTCTCAGATATGCATTCAAGACCTGCAGTTTTCTGGTAAAGGTCCTGGGAGGCGACGAGGCGCTGGCGGAATCCGTCAAGAGAGGCAAGCGCGAACCACTCGCACAGACGGAGCAGCCGCACCTCCTGGGCTATGTCGCGCGGAATACGCTCACAGAGCAACCCGTTCGCAGAGGCTACTGCCTCGAGTCCACGCACCACACCCGTTGACTGTTGTTCACCGTGCCGCTTTTGGATACCGACAGACGATTTGTCACCAGCGCAGGGCTCCGCGCAAACGCTTGTCGCCGCTGCCTCGCCCGCCACTACAACGGCTCTGTTTTCGTTCTGGACACCGCAAGATCGTTGCTCAGAGTCCGAGCGTGCGGGCAGCTTCGCAGCACCCCCAGCGGGAGACTCTGATTTGCGCCGAAAGTGGAAGGTTTTCTCCGTTGGCCGCATGCGGAGGCTCTGCACGCTCACGCTGTTGACATTTACGCGAAAGCCGCAAAGTGCCGCGGCACACGTATGCCGGCGCGCGCACGTTGGGCTGGCACCCGGTGTGGGCGTTTGAAAAATTCGTGACGGCGGTGTCGTGACGGGCAGTTTGTCGTTAATACACATTTATGTACATAACGGCCAAAAAGGATGCGCTGGCTGCCTCTTGGGCCGTATTTTTCATGTTTGTACATTGTCTCTATGGACCATGGATCCCAGATTGCGGGATCGTCACAGGCAAACGGGAAGACACTTATTATGCTGTGCCCTGTCTTCTAGTTCCATTACTTATACTTTCTCTCGGATGTACTGGTCGTTTCGTATGTTCTATCGTGTGCCGATTGCCTGCTTTGAGCATCGGCGATGGCGCCTAAACCTCTGGGCAGATGCTGCAGGGAGGCAGAACGGCGTTGCCAAACCACAGAGGGCGTCGGATCGAGGAAAGCTTCACCTGATGGGGATCTGGGATTCATAATCATTCTGGGAGCCTGCAAGCAGCGCAGACGGACCTAGTACAGGCGGCAATGCGAATTGATATACTAGGAGGCCACTGCAACAAGAGTGACGCCCAGACGCAGGCTACCCGATCCTAGTCCCAGAATAAACTACGTTGCGTACGAGCTGCTCAGGTCTCGCCACTGAACTCGTCGCTCGCTGGTGCACGAAGCACTTGCCCGGCAGACTCGTCCGGCTCGTGGGACCTTCCGCCGAGAAGGTAAACGTTCGACAGTGCGGAAACCGTTGCCCACTTTTAACATTTATCATAGTGGGGAAAAGAAATTGTTATCTCGTTGCGAGTTAGTAGTGAGTCTCTGTTCTTTGTTCTACATAGCGTGGCCGATACGCGCACCCGAGAGCTCTGGCATCCATGAGACACGACGCGCGTATCGCCGTTGAAAGGGAACGCAATCCTGACTATTCGTTGATCTGTAGTTCTAACGTGCAAGTTGTATTTGCTTTCAAGTCGTAGCAAGGTAGAGTTTTTCAGTTCAATTGTGCTTTGACCCTCATGGGAGTGGATTCAAGTGACTATTCGCGGTTTATAGCAGAAGCGTTCAAAGTGTGTTTTTGCTCAAAAACATAAAAAAAGAAGAGTTATGGAAATGAAAGTGGAGGATCTTTGAGGGCTGTAGTCGCCGGCAGCCAGAGCAAAAAGGAACTGGAAAAGACGAAAAAGCTGAGGCAGGGGGCCCTACGACAAAGGCTGCGAGCAAGATGACAGTACGACGAGATGGTGGCGAAAGCCTGTCTTCGTCGACATATCAAGGATCCGTACGAGGAAAAGTTACGAGACGCCATTAGAAACTGCGTCGAGTCGTACTCTATGAGTTTTATAAAGGCTTCGTCATGGCTAGTGCATTTGGTGAAGGAGATGTTTCGGGACGTGACGCACATGAAAACAGTACAGGTTCCGGAAGAATTTTTCGACCAGGCCTTTATTCGTCACCTGAGGCTTGGCACAGAGGAAACGTCGACGGAAACTGAGCGACCGCATGCCCTCCATGCAAATCGCTCCAAATTCCGCTTCGACGGCACTCGACACAAGCGTGACTCGAATATTTACACCTGCGGGGCAATCAAGTACCTCACGGACGTGAAGAACCATATGATCGTGAACCTCGAACGTTTCATGATACGCACTATGTTTGCGCTGAACCCCGACCTCTCTCGCCAGGGGATGTGGGCTATCATCAATGAAATGAGGACTGATCGCCAGCACGAACAGCAGATCGAATTTTTCGACGAGAGGACGTCACGCCGGAGCAGAAATGAAGCTTCTGTAATCCGTCCGGCTATTAAAGAGCACCGTGCAGTCTTGGGGCAGGTCGATCGAGCAGAGAGGGTATCAGATATGAAAAAAGATGTTATCCCCTCATCCTGCGCTATATCGTGCTCCTGAACCGAGAATTCGAACGCAAGGCGTAGATGGAGCTGAGCGGGGAAAACGTGAAGAGTCGGTGAAACGGAAGACTGCGCTTCAGGGTAAGTGCTTCAACGTCTTTCAGTTGTGCAACGTCAAGTCATGCTTCGTGACGATCGACTCCAGAGTCCTTTACGGCATCATGATGGAGATCAGTCTGGAGTTCGATGTAAGGCAGATAGAGTTCACCGGCGAAAACCGGGAGACTCATTGGAAGACTATCTTCTATTTCAAACGTCTCAATACGAGCACGAAAAAAGCATTCACAGGGATCATCCATACCGATGGGGTATCCATATGCGTACACTGTCGGCGCTTGAAGGCGGATCGTCCTATCGTGCCTTCGGCTTCGCCCGTGACGAAGCATGAAGAAAACAAGGAGGCGGGTCCTGCGACGCAGGAGGT
>Ga0123519_10014548_pt1 | contig 11168 bp, 7 predicted proteins | sample YelNatPaOPRAMG02_FD_87396 | JGI IMG/M metagenome (GOLD analysis project Ga0123519, IMG submission 87396) | Hot spring microbial communities from Yellowstone National Park - Yellowstone National Park OP-RAMG-02 (version 2) | ecosystem: Environmental > Aquatic > Thermal springs > Hot (42-90C) ... | reverse complement strand
TTCCACATATTCTCCAATAATATTTTGTATTATTCACAAGTGAAGAATAAGCAAAACTTGTTGTTGCTATTCCTGTTTGATTATAAATCAAATTAGTAAAATTGGCATCAGTTGCTATTTGTAATTTATATGTTATTGATTTAGGGTCGCTTTGCCAAGTTACATTGCCATTTATTGCTATATTTATTGAATTATTTGCAGGTGTTAATAGTGCTATTTGATTTGGTAAATCAGGAGCAGTAGTAAAAATATAAGTTGGAGCTACACTATTTGACCAAAGACCATAAGCATTATCATTAATAGCACGTACTTTCCAATAGTATGTTTTATTTGAAGCTAATTTTTCATAATCAGCAACTGTATATGAATTAGAAACAACATCTGTTCTATGAACAATAGGGTTGTCAAATTGGTTATTATCGGCAATCATTATTTCATATTTATCAGCTAAATCTATTGCTTGCCAAGTTAGAGTTGGAATTTGTGAAACATAAGTCGCATTATTTAATGGAGTAGAAAGCGACACGGCATTACCACTAAAAATAGATGTTTCCCATATTCCACGACCATAAGTAGCTATTTTCATTTTAGCAAAAGATGGTTGGTAATCAATTTCACTTACAACTACATTTGGCAAATTAGTGTTAAAATCTTTCCAAGTGGTTTGTCCTGGGTCTAAATAATAAACACCAATATCGGTACCGACATATAAGCGTGATGTATTTTTTTGATACATTATAGTATTAGCAGGCAAGTTTGGAAGATTATAAGAAAGATTATTCCAAGTAGAACCGCCATCAGTTGAATAGAATACTTTATTTCCACTGCTATAACCAGAAAAAGCACCATAAATAGTCAAAGGAGTTGTATTTTTAATAGCTAAGTAAGTTAAATACAAACCGCTTGGCAATGTTTTAGTATTCCACGTAGAACCGCCGTCAGTACTCATCATTAAATCAGTGCCATGACTTGCATAAATAAAAGTACCATTATCTGGGTCAACGTCCAAAACATTTAATGTTGAAGTGGAGGCAAACGAAGATATCTTTGTCCAACTTGCACCTCTATCAGTTGTTTTATAAATATTTCTATATCCGACAAAAATAGTTTGCGGATTTGTTGGATGTTGCACATAAGGAGTTACCCAAGAACCTGCTTCATTTGAAAAACTGGAAGGAGAAACCAATCATAGAAATTATTGCCACCATCAGTTGAACGTAATATTTCACCGTAATACAACTCACCATATTGATAAGTTGTGGTTGAATTATCAACAATACATTCCATCCCATCGCCACCAATGACATCTTGCCAAGTAGAACTAACATAATTTTTTGTGCCGTTATCTTGTGCACCTGCAATCCAAACATTTTGATTGGTTTGAGAAGCACCTATTCTATAAAATTGAGTTATAGTAAGCCCTGAACCAATCCAATTCCAATTGGTTCCACCATTAGTAGTATTATAAACACCACCATCACATCCATTGTATAAACGATTTGTGCCTGGCGCAAACCATAAATTATGTTGGTCAGCATGCACCGCTGGGACACCATCACCCCACCAATGTGCATTTATTGCCCAATTAACTCCACCATCTGTGGACTTCCATATATTAACACCACCAGTATAAATTATATTTGCATTTGATTGGTCAACTGCTATACATAAATCATACCAACCTTGTCCGCCCGAATCTCCACCATTAGAATTCCAGCCAAGTAAATTTGGTGTTGTTGCTTGTGTTGTCCAAGAATTCCCGCTATCTGTTGAACGATATAACCCCAAAAATCCTGAACTTGAATTTGACATCAAAGCATATATATAATTTGAATTTGCTGGGGAAACACCTAATGCCACTCTTTGAGCAGAAGAAGGTAACCCATTTGTCAGTTGACTCCAATTTGCACCTGCATCTGTTGAACGATAAATATATACTCCCGAAGCATAAATTACAGAGGAATTACCTGGTTTAAATTCCATATCTTTTACAGACATTGAACTAAATATTTGCGTCCAATTTGTACCTGCATCTGTTGTTTTATAAATTCCCGATGATCCACCTGCATATAAAATATTAGAACTTGATGGGTCCATTAAAAGTCGGCTAATAGTACGTGATTGTGCTTGTGTCCAATTCAAACCAGTTGTATTCCACGTATTGCCTCCATCAGTAGATTTCATAACGCCTATACTATATGCATCACCAGCGTCACCATCGCCTGTGGCAATATAAACAATATTTGAATTATTTTTATCAACAATAACATCAGTAACTCCAATACTACCTAATTCATCAGTCGTAGTAGACCAAGTTGTACCGCCATTTGTTGATTTCCATAATCCACCACTTGCCGCACCAATATATATAGTACTGGAATTATTTGGGTCTTCTTGCACAGCATTTATTCTTCCTAATCCAGCATATCCACCGGGAGAAGTTGATGGACCCAAAGATATCCAATTTGCCGCAGATTGAATTTTATTTTTATTTTTATCTACTCCATTCACCCTTTGAAATGACTTTAACTCATTATAAGTTTGGTCGGCAGCAGGAAAATTCCCGCTTGGATATACTCTTTGAGACCAAAACCATTCCCAACGTTTAAATTGTTTCCAACCTAAACCTTTTTTAGTCGTATCTTTACCTGAGACATATTCATAAAATGATTTCTGAATATCATAAAAATTATAATTATCTTTGATTTGAGGTGGATTGTCCTTTTTTAAATTATCCATCCAAGGTTGTGAAAACACTTCATTTGTTAGAAAAAAAATAAATAGAAAAGTTAAATAGTAGATTACTTTTTGCTTCATCGCAAACTCCAGTTTATAAAAAAGAGTAAATTAAAAAAAATTTTTTAATTTACTCTTAATTTTGAATAAAAATCCCTAATATAGTGAATTTTTTTTCATATTAGGACTTATAAATTCAGGATAAAGAAAAGGAATTACATATTAGAATGCAAAATTTCTTTTCCCCGAGCGAGAGCTTTCAAATTCATATCTACAATTTTATCTCCTTTGCGACCGAATAAAGTTTTAATAGCATTTTCAAACATTTCAAATTGAATACCTAAAAATTCAGAAGCGGCACCTAACAAGACCATATTAGCGGCTTTGACAGAACCGATTTTCCGAGCTTCACTATCTGCATCAAATAAAATACTATTTTTGAAGGATTTAATTTCATTATGAACTTGCACTAAATCAGGATAATTAGTGATATTATTATATGGAACACTATTAGTAATAATCCAGCCATCTGGGGCAAGATAATTAACATAACGTAAAGATTCCAAAGGTTCAACTGATATAATCAAATCTGCATTGCCAATTGGAATTAAATCGGATTGAATAGGATAATTAGCAATACGGAAATGGGATTGAACTTCACCGCCTCTTTGGCTCATACCATGTACTTCGCTTTGTTTAAAGAAAAGTTTAGCTTCCAAAGTAGCATAACCGATAGCAGAAGCAATAGAAACAATACCTTGCCCACCAACTCCTGCAATAATAATATCTTTTTTAAAATTATTTTTATTTATAGTTTCATTAGTCATATCTTCCTCAAACGTTTTTAGAAACAGCAATTAATTGGAGTTCTTTTTTAATTTGGTCAATAGCAACAATACATTCTCTACGAGCAATAACGACACTAACATCTTCGTAAGATAATTCCTTTTTGAAAATCTCAACATTTTCGGAATGAAATTTTTTTCTTGGATCAATTATATGTAAATGTTCAGGATTAAGACCAGTCCCTAGAACAATGCTTTCTAATTTACCTAAAGCAAGTGATTTTTGTCCACCAGTCATTGCCGTAGTTTCATTATCTAAAATAACTATAGTAATAGGAGTATGATATGTAACACAGTCAATCAATCCAGTAATTCCAGAGTGAATAAAGGTAGAATCCCCAATAACAGAAACAACAGGTCTCAATCCAGCATCAGAAGCACCTTTTGCCATAGTAATAGAAGCACCCATATCAACACAAGAATTAATTGTATTAAAAGGTGGTAAAGCTCCCAAAGTATAACAACCAATATCAGACATTACTCGACCTTGTGTAAATTCACTTAAGGCATCATTCAAAGCATTGTAAGTATCAATATGAGGACAGCCAACACAAAGTTGCGGTGGACGATTAACTAAAAATTCTGGAACAGGATTTACTTTAACTTCTGGAAATTTTAAAGCTTTCGCTACTAAATTAGGATTTAATTCACCATCACGAGGTACAGTAGCATCAAATTTGCCATGTACCTTTTTGCCAATTCCAAGAAAACCTAAAAGTTGTTCTTCTATTAAAGGATATCCTTCTTCTAATATAAGAACTTCATCAACTTCATTAACAAAATTACGGATTAACTCATTAGGAATTGGGTATTGACCAATTTTTAAAATAGGAAAAGGTAAGTTCTTATGTTGAAAATTTTCCATTAAGTAATTAAAAGCAATTCCACTGACAATAATTCCTAATGATTTGTCCACTCCTTGAATAAGGCGATTAAAACCAGAGTGCAAAGATTCATAGAGGAAATTCACTTGATTATCAAGTAAAATTTTGTAACGTTTTTTAGCTAGTGCAGGCAGAAGCACAAAACGTCGTAAATCGTCAGGTAATTTTAAAGTATTTTGAGCTGTAGAATCTTTTAAAGTAACTCCTGAACGTGAATGTGCAAGCCTTGTTGTAATTCTTAATAGAACAGGGGTTTGAAATTTTTCGGATAAATTAAAAGCATAATGAACCATATCATAAGCTTCTTGTTGGTCATGAGGTTCAAGAATAGGAATTTGGGCAAATTTTCCAAAATACCTTGAATCTTGTTCATTTTGTGAAGAATGCATTGAAGGGTCATCAGCCGAAACAACAACTAATCCTCCGTTCGCTCCTGTAATAGCAGAATTCATAAAAGGGTCAGCGGCAACATTTAACCCGACATGTTTCATACACGTCATAGCCCTTTTCCCTGCATAAGATACGCCTATTGCCGCTTCCATTGCAGTTTTTTCATTTGCAGTCCATTGAGCAATAATTTGATGCTCTTTGGCTTGCTTTGATTTTTGAACATATTCGGTTATTTCAGTTGAAGGAGTACCCGGATAAGCATAAATAGAAGTAATACCAGCATCTATAGCGGCTTGTGCTATTGCTTCATCTCCTAATAAAGGTAACTTTCTCATTTTTAATTTAATTTAATTTAAAGTGGATAATCTAATATTTTTAAGGTATTTTTTAGTAAATTTCTCGTCTTTTTTGATTTGTTCAACTAATTCGTCAGTATTATCAAATTTCTTTTCATTACGTATATAATCAACAAGATTGACTTCAAGTTCTTGATTATATAAATCATCATTAAAATCTAAATAATAAACTTCTAATGTAGGTTTAGTGTCATTTGTAAGAGTAGGTCTTACACCAATATTTGCAATGCCCCAGTATTTAGTCCCGTTAATAAAAGAATAAACAATATATACTCCATTGGCAGGTAATAATTTATGAATATTGCCCGTTTTTATATTCGCCGTAGGATAACCTAATTGCATCCCCATACCTCTACCATATTGAACAACCCCACGGACAAAATATTCAAAACCCAGCATAGAATTTGCTTCTTGTATTTTACCTTCCTTTAAGAAACTGCGGATCAAAGTACTGGAAACAATTTTATCTTGAAAATAAAATGGCTCAACTCGCTCAACAACAAAATCATTAACGTCACCAAATTGTTTTAATAAATCGTAATTTCCCTTCCTATTTTTCCCGAAACTATGATCATAGCCAATTAAAACCTTGCTTACACCAATTTTTTTAATCAACACATCTTCAATAAATTTTTCTGGCTCAATTTTAGAAAATTCATTAGAAAAATCAATAACTAAAACATTTTCAATTCCTAATTCATCAAATAATTCCAATCGCTCTTTTATAGTTGTTAAAAGTTTGATTTCAGGTTTACCCGGTCTTTGTATAATGATTTGTGGATGCGGCTCAAAAGTAATAACAAAATTTCGATATTCGTTTGATTTGGTTTCTTCAATTAATTTATTTAAAATAAGTTTATGCCCAAGATGGACACCATCAAAAGTACCGATAGTTACAATTGTGTTTTTTTGAAAAGAAACTTCTTCTAAGTTATGAAAAATGTTCATAAAGAATTGAAAATATTTTATTTGTAAAATTACTACAAAAAATCCTAATTTTCAATAATTTAGAATAATATTTTTAGAAAAATTAAAATATATTTAAATTAAATTTTGAATATCTTCAATATTAATTGCATTTTCCAAAAAAAATTCTCCGATTCTTGTTCTTTGCAAACTATAAAGATAACTTGGATAACCTAATTCTTTGCCAAAATCATAAGCAAAAGAACGGACATAAAAACCTTTACTTACATCAATTTTAAATTTAACAAATGGAAAATCAACTTCTAATATTTCAAAATTGGATATTTGAACTTTTCTTGGTTCCAAATGAATATCTTCTTTTTTTCTTGCTAATTTGTACGCCCGTTTCCCTTCAAATTTTAATGCAGAGAATACAGGTGGAAATTGCAATATGTTTCCTTTAAACGTATCCAGCAAAGAGTAAATCTTATTTTCATCTAAAAAAGTAATATCAACTTTATCAGTTTCCTGAGTTTCACGGTCATAAGAAGGAGTGGTAGCACCAATTTTGATTCTTCCAATATATTGTTTGTCTGCATTTTGCAAATCGTTCAATAATTTTGTTGCTTTCCCAATAGCAATAAGCATTAAACCACTCGCTAATGGGTCTAATGTCCCTGAATGACCAACTTTTTTAATAGCAAGCAAATGTTTAATTTTACGAACAATATCAAATGAAGTCCAACCCTCGTCTTTATTAATTAAAATTATTCCACCTTCAACTTCCGTTTGTGCTTTCCAGTCAGAAAAATTTTGGAGAGTGCTTTTTTGAAGTAAGTTCATCAAATTATGAATAATTAGGATTTTGTTTTATTAATTAAATTTTGAATATTTTCAATTTCATCTAACGTATCATCTAAAAAGAATTTAACATCTGGTATATTTCGAATTTTAAGTTTTACAGCAATTTCAGAACGATAAAAAGATTTATTTTCATTTAAATATTCAATAACTTCTAAAGGAGTCACTTTTGTGCCAAAAACACTAATATAAATTTTAGCAACAGAAAAATCACGAGAAACAACAACCGAAGTAATACTAATTAAACCACCACCAATTTCCGTTCCCAATAAAGAAATAGAATTTGCTAAAATTTTACGAATTTCTTTAGCAACTCTTTCAGTTCTAAAAGTTTGCATAACAAAAATATTTTATTTTAATTTACGTTTAATCTCATTAATTTTAAATGCTTCAATAGTATCTCCAATTTCTAAACCATTAAAGTTTGAAATCATAATACCACATTCGTAACCTGTATCAACTTCACGAACATCATCTTTTTCACGTTTAAGTGAAGATATGTTACCAGTATGCAGAATTAGACCATCTCGCAAGACTTTAACTTTATCATTCTTGGAAATTTTACCGTTAACAACATAGCAACCTGCAATAGTTCCCATTCTTGAAATTTTAAACAATTGACGAACTTCCACGATAGCAGTTGTTTCTTCTTGGTATTCAGGAGTCAAGAGACCTTCCAAAGCCAAGAAAATTTCATTAATACAATCGTAAATAATATTATAAAGTCTAATATCAACTTTTTCAGCATCAGCTAATTTTCTTGCATTAGCATCAACACTTACATTAAAGCCAATAATTACAGCTTCCGAAGCCGCTGCTAAAATTACATCAGTTTCAAGTATAGAACCAACTCCTTTATGGATAATTTGTACTCTAACTTCATCATTACTAAGTTTTTCGAGAGAATCCTTCAAAGCTTCTACTGAACCAGAAACATCGCCTTTTAAGATAAGTTTTAATTCTTTAACATTTCCTTGTTGAATTCGTTGAGAAATATCATCTAAAGAAATTCTACGGATTTGTCGCATTTCTTGCTCTCTTTTAAGTCTGGATCTTTCTTGTGCAATACTACGAGCTTCTATATCACTATTAGCAACAAAGAACGAATCCCCCGCTTCTGGTAAATTAGCAAATCCTACAATTAACACTGGCGTTGAAGGAGTTGCAACATCTACTTTATTATCACGTTCATCAAGCATTTTACGGACTTTCCCATGAGCAATTCCTGCAACAAAAGGTTCACCAACACGAAGACTACCTTTTTGAACAATAATAGTAGCAACAGGTCCATAACCTTTTTTAATTACAGCTTCAATTACTGTTCCTGATGCTTTACGGTCAGGATTAGCCTTTAAATCAAGTAATTCAGCTTCAATTAAAATTTTATCTAAAAGTACATCTACATTTTGCCCATATTTTGCAGAAATTTCTACGCTTTGGTTTTTACCACCCCAATCTTCCACTAAAATACCATAATCTGCTAATTGTTGCTTAATTCTATCAGGATTAGCATCTGGTTTATCAATCTTATTAATTGCAACAATCAAAGGCACACCAGCTGCTTTCGCATGGCTTATAGCTTCAATTGTCTGTGGCATCACACTATCGTCAGCCGCCACAACTAAAACAACAATATCAGTAACTTGTGCACCACGAGCTCTCATCGCTGTGAATGCCGCATGTCCCGGTGTATCAAGAAATGTTATTAAACGACCACCCTTAGTTTCAACTTGGTATGCTCCTATATGTTGTGTTATTCCACCTGCTTCACCTGCAACAACATTAGCACTACGTATATAGTCTAACAATGATGTTTTGCCATGATCCACATGCCCCATTATAGTTACTATTGGTGGACGCGGCTCTAAATTTTCTTCTAACTCTTCTTCTTCCAGATTTAAATTCTGAGTTGATTGTTCATCAACAAAATCAACTTTATAACCAAAATCTTCAGCAATTAAAATAATTGTATCTTTATCTAACCTTTGATTTATTGTTACCATTAAACCTAAAGTAATACATTTAGCAATAATTTGGTTAGCATTGACATCCATCAATCTTGCAAGTTCAGCAGTTGTAACGTATTCAGTCAATTCAAGAATATTTGCTCTTTCTTGAGATTCCTTTTGTCTAATTTCAGCTTTTTCTTCTCTTTCTAACTTCCTTTTTTGCTTAATTTTAGCTCTTGATTGACCTTTTTGAGCAATTTCAATACCTGCCATTGTTTCTTTAACAGCTTTGTCTACTTCTGCATCTGTAATTTGTTCTCTAATGGCTTTTTTATGCTTCTTTGCAAATTTTTCTTCTTTATGTTTAACTTTATCTTTTACTTTAACTTTTCCTGGTACTTTGTTAGCCAACTCTTCATCTAACAATCCTTTTACTTTAATAATTTTATCTTTTTCTTTTACAAAAGGTTTAATCGGTGACGAAGGCAAGGGGTTAGGTTGAGCAATTGGTCTTCTATCTTCACGTGGCTTACTAAAATCACGGTCTGATCTTTTAAAATCTTTACGCTTATCGTCTTGATTATCTTTTGGGCGAAAAGTCCTATCGTTCGGGTTACGATTTTTATTTTTGTCGTAAGATGGTTCTTTACTCCTATCGTCTCGTTTACCCTTATTCAAATCAATTTTACCAACAATTGTTAGCCCTTTTAATTTTGGAGCTTCCCCAGGAACAACTTCTACTACTTTATGCCTTTTCTTTTTATATCTTTCACCAGGTTCTCTATTATCTAATTGTCTGTTATCTTGATAATTTTTTCTATCTTCGTCTTTTCTTGGTTGATCAGTTCTTCTGTCATCAGTTCTTCTGTCATCAGTTCTTCTATCATCAGTTCTTCTGTCATCAGTTCTTCTGTCAAATTTTGCTTGTTTATCATAAGGCTTTTGTGGCGAATCTGATGCTATTTTTGGTGTAGTTGATATATTTTCTCTATATTTTGTTTCAGGTACTTGTTGTTTTGAGGCTTTTGGAATTTCCTTTGTAGTTTGCTCCACTTTATCAGGAACAATTGCTTCTGATTTCTCGGTTTTTTCTATTTTAGATTCTTGTTCTTTGTTCTCAACTTTGTCTTCCATTTTATTGGCAACACTTGGTTTTTCCTCTAAAACTTCCGTTTTTTGTCGAACTGGTTCCGGGATAACATCTACTTTGCTTTCAGTTATTATTTCTTGTTTATTGATAGTTTCTTTTTGAGAGAGAGTTGGAATTTTTGCTTCTTCTACTGGTAATGGTTCTTGAGCAAGGATTTTAGTTTCTTTCAAAATAGGCTTTTCAGATTCTTTTACCTCAATCTCTTTTTCAGGTTCTTTTTCAATTTTAGATTCAGCAGTATGAATTATATGGTGTTTTTCCAATTTTTCTCTTTGCTTTTCTGCCGCAATTTTCTCTCGTTTGAACTTTTCATAAACAAGTTCAACCATTTCAGGAGTTAAAGTTGCGGTAGGTTTATTTTGAATATCAAAACCTTTATTTTGCAGAAACTCCACAATTGCATCACGACCAATATTTATTTCAGATGCAATTTTAAATATTTTTATTTTTTCCCCAACAGCCATATAATTACTTTTTAACCTAATATTATTATTTATTTCAAAAAATTTCAAAATTATTCATTATTCATAATTTCAAAATTTTCCAAGTTTTCAATATACAAATCATCTTCTTGTTCATCAAATTCTGACAGTAAAATTTGACGAATTTCTTTAATAAACTCTTTATTTAGCCCATCAATATTTAATAATTTTGATGGTTCGGCATCTAAAAATTCCCGAGCAGTTTTAATATCATTATCAATTAATTTATTAATAATTTCATTACCAATCTCTTCGTTAAATTCTGATATTTCGATATCTTCAATACCTTCTTTAATTAAAGTTAAAGAAAAACCAGTAAGCATAGACGCTAATCTAATATTTTGTCCGTTAGATCCAATAGCAAGAGGAACTTGCTCTTCTGATACAATAACGTTAGCAGATTTAGTTTCATAAGATATTTGAATTTCTTTGATTTGAGCAGGTAATAAAGATCTCTGAATAAAAACTTCAGGCTCGTCTGAATATTCAATTAAATCAATATTTTCATTATTAAGTTCACGAACAATTGAATGAATACGCACACCTTTCATTCCCACACAAGCACCAACTGGGTCTACCCTATCATCAAATGATTGCACAGCAACTTTG
>Ga0123519_10014547_pt1 | contig 11169 bp, 9 predicted proteins | sample YelNatPaOPRAMG02_FD_87396 | JGI IMG/M metagenome (GOLD analysis project Ga0123519, IMG submission 87396) | Hot spring microbial communities from Yellowstone National Park - Yellowstone National Park OP-RAMG-02 (version 2) | ecosystem: Environmental > Aquatic > Thermal springs > Hot (42-90C) ... | reverse complement strand
GGGCGGCCTCTGCCCGGCCGGAGAACGTGCTGCCTGCACCAAACCGGCGAGAAGCTCTTTGTCGCCTACGTCGGCCCCACCGTTCCCCTCATCGCCCCGAAGGCCGGCGAGGTCCACCAGGCGCAGGTCTTCGTCGCCACGCTGGGTGCCTCCAGCTACACCTACGCCGAGATGGCCCGACACTACGGGCTCGCCGTCGACGCCGACCCGAGTAACGCGCCGCCCGCGCGGTTCCTCTCGAACGTGCAATGGTCGAGCAACCAGCCGTTCCGGTCGCCGCGGTCCTCCAGAACGCGCGACCATCCCTGCCCCGTGTCGGCCGCGTTCACCGCGCAGTCCTGCTTTGCGGGCGCATAGTTGCGGATCGTCAGGTTGCGGAGCGTCACCGAGTACCGCGGCGAAGAGGCGGCGTACGGGATGAGGCCCGGATCGTGCACGAAGCACCGCGCGGTCGCGTTTCCCCCGTCCAGCACGGCGCCCGGGGGCGGCGCGGGCGACAGGGTCGCGCCGTAGCGTCCGGCCGCAAGCGCGAACGACAGCCCGCCAAGCATTATGATGAGCGCTGCGCCTCCACGCACCATCGCCACCTCACGCCCCCCTGCATAACCCAAACGCAACTGGATCATAGCATCGGCTTAACACCGCGGCGGTACGCTGGTTATCCGATTGAGCACCGCACAGCGGACTCGGCACACACCAAGAGGAGCGAAGCCAGCTATGAGCCTACCCAGACGGCATTCCGCGTTCACGTTGATCGAACTGCTTGTTGTGATAGCGATTATCGCTATCCTGGCAGCGATTCTGTTCCCTGTGTTCGCACAGGCCCGCGAGTCGGCCCGCCGCACAGCCTGCCTTAGCAACACGAAGCAGATGGGCGTTGCCTTCCAAATGTACACTCAGGACTACGATGAGGTAACCCCGTCGGTAGTGCACTTGAGTGGCGCCGACTCGGCGTACGAGCCCGACTTCTGGTGGATCATCCAGCCGTATGTCAAGAACACCGGCATCTTCTACTGCCCCGACCGTACCGAGTGGACCATGCCGAGCGGCGACGACTGCAGCGGCCAAGAAGGTATCAACCTTCGCCATCAGTGCATCGGCTACGGCTACAACTGGGGTATCCTGTCCAACAGCCGTCTCGGTCTCATCACCGGTCGTACGCGCTTCCCGGGCGGCTATATTGAGACAGGCGTGCCGCTTGCCGGCGTCGTGGCGCCCGCCGATACCTTTGCATATGGCGACACCGGGGACAATCCGCGTTACACCCTTTGCGCCAACTACATCTTCCAGTACTACACCAATGCGACCAGCAACTCGCAGATGCGGCACGGCGGTCGCCTGAATATGCAGTTCGTCGACGGTCATTCGAAGTCCATCCCCTGGAAGGCGGGCACACTTGGTGGCAGCGTGTTCGGGCTGCCCAAGCAGAAGGCGGACCAGTACAAGTACTGCCGCGACACCAGCTTGGAAGCAGGCGGCATGACCTGCGCGCAATGGGCCGACTACATCGACGCGAACGTGGCCTGGTTCAAGGACTGACCTGCTACCACTCGCCCGGCCGGTGAGCGCCCGCATCTCGCCGGTCGTCGGGCGCCCTCTTCTGGCCGCACGCTTCCATCGTCGCCCCGGAGCCGCCGCGCACTTCCGTGCGTATCTCTCGGTGGAAGCCGCCGATGGTGGGTCCGCTGTTTCGCTCACGGCACGGGATTCCGGTTGTTTGCGGCGAATGTACCGTTAGTGTGGGCCGGCGACCGGTCCCACGAGGAGGACACACATGCGAATGCTGCTTATCCTGGCTCTGTCAATCGCTCCCGCCGTTGCCCTGGCTGCGGGTGAGAAGGCCCCGCTGCCCAAGCTGCGCTACGGCGTTGCCGTTATCGCCCATCGCGGTGGTGCGGGCATCGCGCCCGAGAACACCCTTGCCGCCTACCGGCAGTCCATCCGCCTGAAAGCCGACTACGTCGAGATCGATGTCCGAACGACCCGGGACGGCGCTCTGGTCATCATGCACGACTCCACGGTCGACCGCACGACCGACGGTCACGGCAAAGTGCGCGACCTGACCTTCGCCGAGATCCGCGCGCTACGGGTCAAGAACCGGTTTGGCCCCGAGTTCGCCGATCAGAAGGTGCCCACCCTCGACGAGGTGCTCGCGCTCTGCCGCGGCAAGATCCACGTCTACCTCGACCACAAGGACGCCGACACCGCCGCAGTCATCGCCGCTCTGAAGAAGCATCGGATGGATCGGAGCGTCGTGGTCTACAACAACCCGGAGAAGCTCAAGGAGTGGAAGCGGCTCGCGCCCCAGATCCCGGTCATGCCCAGCCTGCCGGACGAACTGCGGCGTCCCGGCGGTCCCGCCGCTTTCGAGGCGGAATGCCCGGCCGAAGTGCTCGACGGTCATCTCATCGAGTGGACGAAGGAACTCGTCGATGAGGCGCACGCCGCCGGCGCGAAGGTCTACGTCGACATCATGGGCCCGACGGACACGCCGGAGGGATACTCCCGGGCCATGGCCCTCGGCGTCGACGGCATCCAGACCGACCACCCCGATGCGCTGGTGAAGTTCCTGCGAGAGCGAGAGGCGGCCCGATGAACGCGCGCCCGATCGCCCTCCCGGCGGTGTTCGTCCTCGGCGCGCCAGCCGCCGCTCAGAGCCTCGGCAACCACAAAGCGGTCTACGACAGGCACGGGTTCCTGCTCCCCTGGACGTCCTTCCGCACGGCCATCGAGCGCGAGCTGAAGTGGTATGCGCGCTGCCCGGTGGAGAACGGCTATCCGCGGTTCCTGACCTGCACCTTCATGGACGGCCAATACCGTCGGATCGAGCGGCGGAAGGACATGATCCCGGCAATGCAGAACGGGATGGGCATCCTCTCCTACCTGAAGGCATACGCGTGAACCGGGAAGAAGGACCGCCGCCTGCTCGACGTCGCCCGCACGATGGGCGACTACCTGATCCGAGAAGCCAGCACGCCCGATACCGGCAAGTATCCCCTCTTCCCCCGTTCGACCGGCAAGGCAGGAGCCCTGCCCCCTCCGACGGACCTGCTCGTTGCGTCATGCCATCCGCCTACCCTCAGAGGCGCCTTCACCCTGTGGGGCTTCCCCCCGTTGAGAGGGGTGCGCTCCACGCACCGCCGGCTCTCATCGCTCGCCCTCCTCTCGTCGCACCGTCGCTAGCGCCGCCAGCGCACGCTCGCGCGCGAAGCCGTGGTCCACGATCCGATGGGGATAGACCTCCCCGAGAACCACCCCTGCTTCCCGCAGCACGCCGTCCGGCGCTTCCCACGGCCGATGGATCCATTCGGCAGGCAGCCGAGAGAGCTCCGGGACCCAGCGCCGGACATAGTCTCCGGAAGGATCGAACCGTTCTCCTTGCCGCGCCGGGTTGAAGATGCGGAAGTAGGGCGCGGCATCCGCACCGCATCCGGCCGTCCACTGCCAGCCCAGCGTATTGTTGGCGAGGTCGGCGTCTACCAGTGTGTCCCAGAAATGGCGCGCTCCGCACCGCCAGTCGATCAGGAGGTCCTTCGCCAGGAACGACGCGACCACCATTCGCACCCGGTTGTGCATCCACCCCGTCGCCCACAGCTCGCGCATTCCGGCATCGACCAGCGGGTAACCGGTGCGCCCGCGTTTCCAGGCCTTCAGGGCCGCGTCGTCATCCTGCCACGGAAACGCGGAGAACTCCGGTCTCAGCGGCGCGCCAGGCGTATGCGGGAAGTGGTGCAGCAGGTAGTGGGCGAACTCCCTCCAGCCCAGTTGGCGCAGGTAGCTCCAGCCAGCCTCCGTTGTCTCCGGCGAGCCGGTCTCTTCCATGCGTCGTCGGACCGCCCTCCAGACACGGTGCGGACCGATCTCGCCGAAATGCAGATGCGGCGACAGCCGCGACACGCCGTCCATGTCGGGGCGATCGCGCAACCGGGGATAGTCCCCGAGGGCGCTGCCCAGGAAATCGCTCAGCCGCGCCATCGCGCCAGGCTCGCCGGGCTGCCAGCAGGCTCGTAGCCCGGCGGTCCAGTCCAGGGAGGGCAGGAGGCCCAGGTCCGCTACGGAGAGAGACTCGATCGGCGCGGGGACCGTCGGCACCGAGGAAGGAGGCTCCCACTCCCTCACCGTCAGCGGGGCGTCCAGGCAGTTTCGCCAGAACGACGTAAAGACTTGATAAGGCTTGCCGTTCCGACCGGCGAGGTCTTCCGGCTCGAACAGCAGGCCTGCGCCGAAGGTTCGCACCTCGACCCCTTCGGCGGCGAGGTGGTTCGCAATCCTGATGTCGCGCGCCCGAGCGGCGGGCTCCACCCGTCGGTTCCAGAAGACTGCACTCGCCCCCGCCGACGCGATTACCTGGCGCAGGTTCGCCAGGCTGTCTCCCCGACGGACGATCAGGCGCGCTCCTCGCTCGCGCAACGAGCTGTCCAGGCTCTCCAGCGAGTGATGCAGCCACCAGCGGGACGCCTCGCCGGGAGGCCAGTCTCCCTCTTCCTCGGGAGACCACACGTACAGCGGCACGACCAAACCACCTCGATCAATGGCGGCCATCAGCGCCGGATTGTCCCGAAGGCGCAGGTCCTGCCGAAACCAGACGATCGTGGGTCCAGCGTTCATGGCGGTGGGAGCACCTCATTCGGACGAGCGAAATCGAAGCGCCTCGAGCTCACTGCGAAGCATAGCGAGATCGGCCACGACAACGGCATTGACGGACTCAAGAACCTGCCGATAGGCGGCTGCGGCGCGCCTACTTCACCCTCCGATACTGCAGCACCACCGAAGACGCGGGCTTCGCCAACTCCACCACCTGCGACGCCAGCGCCTCGCCGGTCAGTCGCTCCTTGCGGGTAGAGGTCGAACGCGTCACCTCATACGTTGCGGCGGGGTCGAGGCCCCGAAGCGTGATCTCCGCGGAGCGGTACACGGAGTCGGCGGGACGCAGGACGATGGCGACCCCCTCGCCGGCGGCCGGGTCGTGGAACTGCCAGCCGATCCAGCCGGTCTCGTCACGGCGCTGTGGGAAGAGCGGGTAGTAGTCCTCGTTCAGCAAGCGCCGGAACCCGCGGTAGCGGGCCACCTCGCGGCGCACCATCTCGACCGTCTTCGCGGGCAGCTTCGCCAGGTCCGCTCCGAAACCCAACGGACCACCGAAGAGCGAATGCACGGCGTACTGCGAGCTTACAACGAGCAGGTTCGCATTGAGGAGCGCACCGGGCAGCAATGCGTTGCCGCCGGTCTCGTGGAAGCGCATCACGTTGAGCCGGGCGGTATCGTCGCTCTTCCAGAATGTGTGGCTTCGTTGAACGGTCTGCAGGTCGATTCGCCGGCCTCCGCTCGCGCAGCCCTCGATGAGCAGGTCCGGATAGCGTTCCATGAGACGGTCCAGCAGCGCATAGAGCCCCTGAATGTGGCGAATCTGCGCCAGGCCGCGCGTGTCGGGCGTGTCCATCGCCTCCCACACGGGAAGCGGATCCATGTTGAAGTCGAACCGAATCCAGCGTACGCCGCCCTCGTCGATGAACCCGGTCATCATTCTGAAGATCCACTCGCGGCAATCCGCATTGCCCAGATCAACCAGGTCGCGATGGACCCACTCCGGATGCTCGCGGACGAGGCGCGTGGACGGCGCGGCGCGCTCCGGCTCGAACCACAGGCCCAGCTTCATCCCTTTGCCGCGCACGTAGTCCCCGATCCCCTTCAGTCCGTTGGGAAACTTGCTGCGGTTCAGCGTCCAGTTCCCCACCCCGTTCGGGAAGTCGCCCTCGAACCAACCCGCGTCGATGCAAAAGTAGTCCAGCCCGATCCGCGCAGCTACGTCGGCCTCGCGCTTGAGCAGGGCCTCGTCAATGCGGTTTTCCAGCACGAACCACGAGTTCCATGAGATGGGCGGCAGCGGTCGCGCTCCGTCCAGCAGCGCAACGTAGCGTTCGTGCAAAGTGCGACGCAGTGCATTCCCACCGTCCAGTTCGTCACCGGCATACGTTCCGACCAACACTGCGGGGCTGACGATGGTCTCCCCCGGGGGAATGCGCAGCCGCACGCCCGGCATGTACACGCGCACACGTACCGGATCGCCCCCAGTCGCGCCGATGTCCGCCTGCCATTGGCCAGACCAGCCCACGCCGATATACAGGCCGGTTCGCGCCGTCTCGTCATGCAACAGGAAGAAGGGCAGGTCCTTGTTGGAGCTGCGTCCACCCGCGCCGGCGAGCGTCGCCGAGCCCAGCCGCGTGTTCGACAGCGCGAAGCCCAGATCGGGATCGTCCATGCCGCCGATCAACCCGCCGCTGCTGTGAAGCAGACGAAGGCGTCCGTCCGCGGCCGTCGGGCGCAGGTCGAGCGCCATCACGTCGGAGAGGACCGAACTGGGCGCCGCGCCGGTGTTGGTGAACGTCCAGCGCACTTCCATCGCACGATCGCCGGGCAGGACGCGACACGACCAGACAACCCGGAGGCCGCCGCCGGGCTGTTCCCAAGCGCGCTCATACACCATGCCCCCGCGCGGCGCCGGTCGTGTCGAGTCCTTCTTCGGCCAGGCGGCCAGCACGCGATCGGAAGGCTCTCCATCCAGCACGAACGACGAGGGAAGCGCATCGCCTTGAATCAACGACGAACGGGCGGCCCGGGCCACGACGTCGCTCAGATAGATCGTCTTGCCTCCCGCGCCGACGAGCCGGGCGTCCGCCCAGTCGGCCTGGTCGTAGGCGATGCCGTCGCCTGCATCCAGCACGACCAGTTCCAGATCCCTGGCGCCCGTGACGTCCGCTTCGATCGGGCGCGCGGCCTCCCCTCCCCGGCAGGTGGGAGTGCGGACGATCTCCCTGCCGTCCACGCGGACGACGAACTGCACAGAGCCCTTCCCGCCGGCCGTGTCGCTATTGTTGTCCACGCCCACGTCGCACTTGAAGCGAAGGAATGAGCCGTCCAGCGCGAAGCGCGCGATCCCGTTCGAGTGAGCGCCGAGGCCCTTCCGGTACGTGCGACCTCCGAGGCGGATCGGGGTGTGCGTGTGGCACGAACGATCGGGCGTCAGCGAGGACCAGTCCTGGCGCGCGCTCACCAGCGCGGCCGACGGGACCCGGTCAGAGGCAACGCGGGCGATCGGGAAACCGAGGCGGGAGAGAAGACGCTGGATGTCGGTGGGCTCGGTGACCGAAGCGGTCGAGGCCATGGCGCACCCCTTAGACGCGAGTAAGACGGCAAGCAGCCAAAACGACATTCCGGGCCTCCGCACGGCTCCACCTGGTCAGCTCCGAGGTTCGATAAACAGTCGGCATGCTTGTTCAGTTCGCGGCGCACATGGCGCGCGGTTGCCTGATCGAACGAACGGAGAAGACCGATGGCGCGTTCATCGACGGGCTCGCGACGCGTTCGCCCGTGCGGAGGCCAACTGCTGGACCTCCGCGTCCGTGAGGGCGTAATCGAAGACCCTCACCTCGCCGACGGCCCCCCGGCCGATCGTGAACGCGGGATGCACGATCTTGCCGCTGCGGCACCCGGCCTTCTCGAAGACTCCGTCCAGATAGAGGCTGGGCTGCCGGTCGCGGTACACGATCGCAACGTGCTTCCAGCCTGCGAGGGGCCGGTTATCGACTAGCACGGAGGGCTGGTAGTTGTCCGATGCCTCGCAGACGCTGATGCCGTTCGTGCCGACGGAGACGCCCATCCCCGCATGACCGCCGTCGCTCCCGCCCCCGCGCCGCACCGGGCCGAGGGCGAAGGGAAGCCCGAGCGTGCCGGCGGACTTGTCCACCGTCCACGGGATCGATCCCGACGGATCGCCGGCAGCCAGGCCGCGGACCTCCGCCTCCGTCAGCGCGCGCGGGTACACGCGAACATCTCGCAGCTTGCCCTGGTACCAGCCGTAGGGGTTGCCGCCCAATGTGAAGTCGGGATGCACGCGCTTGCCGCTCTTCAACCCGGCCTTCTCGAGCGCTCCGTTCACGTACAGGAACGGTTGCCCGCCGCGGTAGACCAGCGCGATGTGGTTCCAACCCTTCAGCGGGCGGTCGGCCACCAGAGGCGAAGGCAGGTAGTTGTCGGCCAGCTCGAACACGCTCACCCCGTTCGTCCCAACGGACACGCCGCATCCGGCCTCCCCGCTCGATCCGCTGTACTGCATGGGCAGCAGAGCGTAACGCTGGTCGCGGATGCCGGAGACGCCGCCCGTCGCCTCCGGCGTGGAGGCTCGCTCGGCCTCGGGTGCGGCCCAGAACGACACCGTGAAGTCGCCCGACACGGCGTGGCGTCCGGCGCCGCCGAACGACACGCTGTCGCTCTTCCCGTTGAAGGACAGCGCCGTCGTACCGCCGTCCCGGACCCACGCACACCCGTGGAGCGACCCGGGGCTGCCGCCGACGCTGTCGGCGGCGGTGCTCCCGGCGCCCTCGTCCAGCTTCCACCAATCGACATCGGTCAGGCCGCACCCGCTGCCCGTCTCGGGCGTCGGTCTGCGCGCGCCCCGCGGCCGCACCCAGAACGCAATCGTGAACGTATCGGAGATCGCCGCGAGGCGGTCCGCGGCGGGCGCGGGACGGCCGGGCCTCCACACAACCGATGGCGACTTCCCCTCCGGCCGACGCAGCTCCACCGCCAGCGAGTTGACGTAGCTGGGCCAGTAGCCGCGCTTGAACGCCTTCACGTTCAACACGCCCGAGCGGCGAACCACGATCGGGCGCGTGTAGACCGGACTTGCTTCCGTGGGCAGACCGGCATCCGTCGTGTAGCGGATGGTTGCGCCCGGCGTTGCGCACGCAAACGAGTAGACGCGCGCGCCGCCCACGTTGCCGATGCGAGTGACGAGCGGCATGGCGACGAAGGGCTTCGTCGGGCGCTCATCGTTGCCCTCGTATGTGAAGCACGCAGGCTTCGAGGCGAAGGCCTTCTTGCCTGGCCACAGGTAGAACGTGTTGTTGCGGAACACGCCGCTGCCCGACATGTTCGTGAACAGCGCGATCGTGCAATCCCAGCGGGGGCTGAACCGAACGTTGTCGCGGAAGAGGTTGTCCGCAAAGAGCAGGTTCTGCTGCCGCATGCCGCCCATGAAGAGCACGGCCTCGCCATAGCTGTTGTGCACGAAGTTGTTCTGGAACGTCACGCCGTTGGTCGACACCTCGAAGTCGTAGCCGCATCCATCGGGCGACCCCGGGTAGTCGCCCGGCCATCCAAACTCGTTGTTCCTGACGTTGTAGTGGATGCCCGGGCCGCCGGCCAGGTTGCCTGCGATCACCTGCGTGATGCCGTACGAATCGTATCGCCACGGATAGTTGTACACGAAGACGCAGTTCAGGATGTCGAAGCCCTGGGTCTCGCTCTGGAACACCTGGTTCATGCTGCCGTGCGAGATCGTGTCGTGGTCAAGGACAACGTCGGATCGGTTGACGCCACCATTGAGGAAGGCCTGCGTGCGCAATCCGATGCACCCCTCGATGCGGATGTCGCGCGAACGGCCGGGCCCTTCCATCCAGATCGCCCAGCCCCACGGCTCGCCTTCGTCCGGCACCTTCGGGTTCAGGATGTCGTGGAAGAAGCAGTTTTCGAACCGGTAGTACGGGTACTCGCTCCTGCGCTTCCCTTGCAGACGAACATGGATCCCGGCGAACGCCTCGCCCAGCTCGAGGTCGCGGATGCGGTAGCCGCAGGAGTCGTCGATGAGGATGCACTCCTGCCTCCCGCCGATCGTGCGCCGAATGTACGGGCGCTCGCCCTCTCCGTACGACGACACGGTCACCGGTTGGCCGGCGGCCCCGTCGCCTCGAAGCGTCAGCGCCTCGTCCCACACGTCGCCGCACTGGAGCAGGAGGCGATCTCCTGCGTGATACTCGATCGAGGACGCCCGCGCCAGGCTCCGCCACGGACCGTGCGCGCCGTCCCACCGCCCGGCCAGACCGTCGTGGCGGTCGTCCCCGTGAGAGCTGCTGACGTAGTAGGTGGCCGCCGCTGCACGGCCGGGAGCGCCGCACATCAGCGCGAGGGCGCAGACGGCGGCCACGGCCGCCCCGCCCCGAAACTTCCTGATTCGCATACCTGGTGTCTCCTATCCCGGCAAAGGAGCCCGGGTCTTGCCGCCAGCCTCTACGGCTGCGCCTCTGCGGCCTCACCGTTCACCGTCGCTGCGCCCGCGCGCGGCAGGCGCACCTGAACTTCGACGCCCTCCGGCGCCCACACGTGCAGATCGAACGGCTTGCCCGCATCGTTCTCCCAATGGACACGCACGTCGGCGCGCGGCGTGGGGACGGTCGCCCTCAGCCACTTCAGGTCGGCGGAATGCAGCTCGACGACGATCGGATCGAAGCCCGGGCCGCCCGGCGTTCCCTCGCGAGGCGCCGCAGTTGCTCGATCGTCAGCCCGGCGATCTGACCAACGCTGTGGCCTGCCTCGGCGGCGCATCAGCAAGAGCTTCTCGACGTCCTCCGCCGAATAGAGCCTGCGGTTCGTCGGGGTCCGTGCCGGCGACAGCGCGCCGTAGCGCCGCTCCCAGGCTCGGATCGTGTGCGACGAGATGCCCGTGCGGGCCGCCACCGCCTTCATGGTGTGTCTGAGTTCGCTCGTCGCAACGTCATCGTACTCGATTGCACAGGATCTGTCAATATTTGAGTCGACGGCATTGCGTGCATCCGCTGCGTTCGGTTAGCAGATGCGGACGAACGTGGGCTGGCGAGTTCGCGTCGTCGGTCGAACGTCGGCAAGGAAATCAATATGTACACAGAACTTGTGCAAACATGAAACAGCCGGCTGACGGGTTGCGCAAGGGAGTGTGAGCGCTCACCACGCATTGAAGGAGAAAATAAGATAAAGATCGTCCGGAGTTCGTTCTCGTCCTTGAAGGCCGCAGCCGTTATAGGCTTGCTCGCCATTGCAGCCGTGCCGGCCATGGCGTCCGAGAACATCGTGCAGACGGCCGTGCAGGCTGGGTCGTTCAAGACGCTGGTCGCAGCGGTGCAGGCCGCCAGGTTGGCGGACACGCTCAGCGGTAAAGGCCCCTTCACGGTCTTTGCTCCCACCGATGCCGCGTTCGCGAAGCTGCCGAAGGGGACGCTGGCCTCGCTTCTTAAGCCGGAGAACAAGGCCAAGCTCGTTTCCATTCTGACGTACCATGTCGTTCCTGGCAAGGTGATGGCGGAGGACGTGATGAAGCTGAAGAACGGGACGAAAGTGGCGACGGTCGAGGGGCAGACG
>Ga0123519_10014546_pt1 | contig 11169 bp, 8 predicted proteins | sample YelNatPaOPRAMG02_FD_87396 | JGI IMG/M metagenome (GOLD analysis project Ga0123519, IMG submission 87396) | Hot spring microbial communities from Yellowstone National Park - Yellowstone National Park OP-RAMG-02 (version 2) | ecosystem: Environmental > Aquatic > Thermal springs > Hot (42-90C) ... | reverse complement strand
TGTTTCATACTTTTGCCACTCCAAGTTGCTAATGTCCAGTTTTAAAAGCTCTAGTATAACCTTAATATATTCAGAGTATCCATAGCTTAAAAACTGTATAGTATGTCTTGGACACCGCACAATAATGTATTGCAACATTGGCTATTATAATGGCATAATAGTGGCGAAGGAATGGGGGGAGGACAGGCGATGAAGTGTCCTCATTGCAGCTTTGAAGCGCCGGAGAAGGAGCAGTTCTGCCCAAATTGCGGCGCGTCTTTTCTAGTAACAGAAAGTCCTCAGAAAACCGCTGCCCTCTCAGCTTTGCCGTCAGGTACCATTCTTAACAGCAAATACCACATCGAAGCCATCCTGACAGGCAACTTAGTCAACGTATACAGGGCAAGCGCCCAAGGTGAGCAAAATTCGTTTGTAATCGAGGAGGCTTCCATTGTTCGCAAAAAAAAGCTGAATATCATAACTAGGGCAATTGAGACACTTGGGCACATAAAACCTTGGCGACCAGATGCTAAAAAAACAGAGGAAAAAGTCGCTGAAGCCATTGCCGACCACTTCCTGCCACTCCGAGAAAAATTCGAACTGCTTTCCTCTTTGAACTCTTCCGACTTCCAAAGAGCACATGAGTACTTTGTTATTGGCAACACAGAATATCTTGTCTTAGAGAATCAAACAGGCAAAAACATGCTCGACATTGTGTCAGAGGATTTGCTGAGCGAAGATGCGGCTATAGATATCGCCATTCAGCTATGCCAATGTGCTGATAGAATTCACCGGGCCGGCTATGTTCACCTCAATATAGAGCCTGGAAACATATGTTTGCTAGACGGGCATGTTAGGCTATTCAACTTTGAGAGAGCAATAAAGTTAGGCGGGCGACGACATGAGCATCTCACAGCAGAAGGCTACTCGGCTCCCGAATTGCTTTCAGATAATGCAGTCATTGATGCTAGAGCAGACATTTACTCGATCGGTGCAGTCCTTCATTGGATGATTTCGAGACAGAACATACCATTGGCAGGGGCATCTATTCTCAGAGTCCTGCGTTCTGTGTCAGCTCCTGCGCTAGCAAGAATTATAATGTCCTGTCTGGCACATGATCCCGACCAACGTTTCAAAACAGCTGGCGAACTAAGAGAAAAGCTCGCAACCTATCAACTAATGCAAAAGAGGAATTTTCATTTCGATACGGCATGCCTAACTGACTTAGGCATGATAAGGCAGAACAACGAAGATGCTTGCCTAGTCCTAGAGATTAGTCGCTCCACAGATTCAGGCAAAAACTCCTATGGGTTATATTTGGTGGCCGATGGCATGGGTGGAGAGCAAGCTGGCGAGGTTGCCAGTTCTAAGGCAGTCGAGGTAATTTCATCAGCCGTGTTGGAAAACCTGATAACACCACCAGACAAACTGCAATCGCCTTTTGAACTTGTAAGAAATTCTATTGAAAAAGCAAACAGCGAGATATATAACATGGCTCGAAAAAGCCCGCAACTATCTACTATGGGAACGACGCTTACGCTAGGATTCCGTGTAAACAATGAACTTTACCTTGGACATGTTGGAGATAGCCGAGCCTACTTAATTCGCGACGGAATAATTAAACAGCTAACTCACGATCACTCCGTGGTTGCTGGCTTGCTAAAGGCAGGCTTGATTACTCCAGAGGAAGCAAGGCAACACCCGGACCGAGGCAAAATCTTCCGCTGTTTGGGAAGCTCCCCAAATGTTGCCATAGATACCTATAGAGAAGTCGGTGACGAGGAAAAGCTTGACCTCCAACATGGTGATAGCCTGGTATTTTGCACTGATGGTCTAACTGCCCACGTTTCTGATGAGGAGATACTGGCAGAGGTAGAAAAGTCGAATGGCGCCTGTGAAGCCTGTCAGCGGTTGATTTGGCTAGCAAACGAGCGTGGTGGCACTGATAACATTAGCGTCATTGTAGCAAAGTCGAAAAATATTAAGCGATAGGGAGAGGCAAATGTCAGAAGTTGGATTGGAATGTAAACTCGCTCGGAATTACACTCTAGAAAATGTTCCCAACGCGTTAGCCTATCTGTTAATAAAAGTCATTCCAGATTCTTCAATAAATTTCGGAGCTTTGCCTATCAACCTTGGCTTGGTAATAGACGTGAGTCGCTCCATGCGAGGAAAGAAGATCGAATGCGCCAGAGATGCAGCCAAGCTGGTGGTCAATTCACTAAGAGCAGATGATTATGTGTCAATCACTACCTTTAGTGACGAGGCGATGGTCATAGTACCAAGCACCAAAGCTATAGAAAAAGATGCTATTGTTTCCAGCCTAGACAAGATCCACATAATATCAGGGACGCGCATGTATCATGGGATGGAGGCCGGTGCACGGGAAATGCACAAAGTTAGAATCGGGAGCACCATAAATCGAATGATATTGCTCACCGATGGAATGACTGAGGGTGAAGATCGATGTTGTGCCATTGCCGGACAGGAGGCTGAGAATAAGGTAGCCATTTCAGCGTTCGGCATTGGCGATAAATACAACGAAGAGTTGCTCATAGAGATCGCGGACAAGACTTTGGGCACGTTCTATCATCTTCGGGCACCTGAGCAGATTATAGAGCAGTTCCAAAAAGAGGTAGGACTTGCCTCGGCCTCCGTCATAAGTGACGTAACTCTCAGTCTGAACTTAGTCAAAGACGTTGAATTAGAGGAAATGTATCGCATCTTCCCTAGCAGCGTAAAGCTACAGCCGCGAGTTGAGGCAGATGGAAAGATTATCTCTGTAGAGGTCGGTAACCTCAGAAAAGATGAACAGACTTGTTTTGGTGCTCAGCTCAGGTTGCCTGCCAGACCAGCGAGTCGTGTGAGAATAGCTCAGGTATTTGTTTCCTACAATATCCCGAGTCTACAAATCGAGGATAGAGTGGTCAAAAGTGATGTTATAGTCGAGTACACCAGCGCCCGCGACCTTTGTGGCAAAGTTGATAGAGAGGTTGTGGCCTATTTCAACCAGCTCAATGCTCACAAGTTGATTGAACAAGCGATAAAAGAGACAAAGCTAGGGAATGTATCAGCAGCCACTCAGATACTATCCCAAGCACAATTGATTACCCAAAGGATTGGCAATGTTGCCCTGACGAAGAGCATCGAGCAAGCCACGCAGGAGTTGAAAGAAAAGGGGGCCATTTCATCTGAGGCTGTAAAAACAGTGAGGGCAGGAAGCGGTCAAACGGTCAGGGTCGAGAAAACTGACTTAGTATAAATGAATGATCAAATTGATAAGCAATAAGGAGGTTAACAATGGGGAAGAAATGTCTAAATCCTGATTGTGGGTGGGATGGGAATGAACCAGATTGGGAATTCTGTGGGCATTGTGGTTCTGAGTTGACAGAGATAGCCGAACAAGCAGAACCATCTCTCAAACGCGCGAAGGCTTCTGCTCCAAGTCAGATAGCAGAACCGCCTGTAGCTGAATCTGTCAAGCCTGAACCAAGCCCAAGCCCACCACCTGCACCAGCTGTTCCAGCCATAAAGGCGAAACTGGTGGTGGTACAAACTGGGCGAGTAGGTCAGGAGTTCGATATTACTAAAGATTCCGTGAATATTGGCAGGTTGGACCCTGATGGTGGTGTTTGGCCCGAGATTGACCTGTCTCAAGACGACCCAGGAAGTCAGGTAAGCCGCAAGCATGCCAGGATATTCTTCAAGGATGGCAAATATTTCATTGAGGACTTGGGAAGCACCAACGGGACTTTCGTAAATAGAGGACCGCGATTGGCTTCGGGCGTACCGCAGGAGTTAAAGAGTGGCGACGAAATTGTTATGGGGAGGACATTTCTCAGTTTCTTAACTCAATGATGCCAGAGTTACCAATGGCAAATTTTCATCGTTGCAGTGCTTTCCCTGAACGAAAGGAGGATGGCTAAAAAGAGAAAATAATGCGAGGGAATAAAAAACTGAAAACGAGAAAAGGTCGATAAAAACTCGCACTATGCTTTCATAGGAGGAGGTCAGAAATGACTGGCGAGGCTAAAAGATTACAAGCAGCCTTTTTGAAAAAGGAGGAAAATCAAAAGTATCTGTCTAACCTGGAGGCGATGAGATCCCAAGGACGAGTGACTGATGAACAGTATGCATCTATGAAAGCCGGCTATCAGCAAACTATGACTGCCGCCGTGGCAGAAATAGCAAACGTGAAAAGCCAGCTCAAGCTTCAACTGCAAATGGCTGAGCAGAATTTGAATTCACTGAAGACGGAGCAGGAGAGCCTTCGGCTGAGACGTGATATAGGAGAGCTATCCCCGGAGACCTATCAGAACGCTGAGCAGAAGTTATTGAGGAAGATCGGGAGTGCACAAAGGGACATCGCTGAGCTTCAACGTCTTGTCGGGGTGAAGCGATCAGTCGAGCTAGGTGCTGCAGCTATCGTTACCGGTGAGCGAGCTTTTCGTAAGCCCTCAAAGCGAGGGCCGCTACAGTGGATTACGCTGATTTGGGGCATACTATGCGTTATGGGAATGTTTGTCGCCTTCGCGCCCTTTATTGGATTGCTATTTATCATACCCTATTTTCTGTTCGCAGGTATGGGCTTATTAATAAGTCTGATAGCTATATTCTTAACCAAAGGTAAAAAGGGGTTCAGCGTCGCTGGGGCAGTCATGTGTCTCGGGGCGCCACTTGCTGGGATTATAGCTTGGGCTGCATTCGGACTTTCATTGGGGGGACTAGGATAGCTTCCTGAACAAAGAAGCTCAAGCTTCCTGGATAGATTGATGAAGGAAATAATTGCCCAATCAGGTAGGATGTGAGTATATATGGGTGGAGGATCAATATTAGGTTGATCGTATACTGCCTGTACGTTGTAATGGTTATATGAATTCGATGAGAGGTACTAAACGAAATGGAGAGGATGGTAAAAACACATGAGGTACTCTGATATTGAAGAAGGGAAGATCCAAGCTTTTCTTGCATATTGGGGCATACTTTGTCTTATTCCCTTATTAGCCAAGAGAGATAACAGCTTTGCTCTTTTTCACGGGAAACAGGGTTTGATTCTCTGGATAGCTATGATCTTCGTATCGTTCTTGGGTTTTGCGATTCCAGTCGTCGGATGGTTCGTTATTGGCCCCATTGGCGGCTTGTTGCTGTTTATACGTGCCGTTATTGGCATGGTAAAATCGCTCAGCGGTGAATATTGGAAAATGCCTTTGCTTGGAGGACTTGCCGAGAAGATAGAAATATAGGCCGCAAAATTTCTTATAACGGATGGCTTTCTATGCTCAAACGATGTCTTCAAAGGGTGTCAATAGTAATTTTTATTCATAAAAAAGTTATCATTCCGATGAATAACTAGCTTTTATGGAGGTCTTCGGTTTATGTATGTGGAGCAGAGGTTACTGACAAGATTTATTTATAGCTCATTAGTTGTCTTTCTGTTCTGCACATCTGCACTTTTACCCGCACCTGTTTTTAGTAGACAGGTCAATACAATTATTCCATCAGCTAGCTATGCAAACGATTCAATGGAGCAGCTGGCACAGATTATCAACAGCCAAGCTAAAGAGAAGATTATCGTTACAGTCGATGGTAAACAATATTACATAGTGGTTTTGAAGAACAGGATAGACCCTGCCACGCTTAAGCTGCAGTTTACGCCTGATTTCAAAAAAGAGGTCAAGGTCTATACTAACCTAGACGGTACCCCGGTTTCCAATCCTGATACAGTGAACAAGATCCAGTATATCGATTCCGCACGGCGCTGGTCTGCAGGGCAAGCCTCTGTGGCGTCTATAAAGGAGGACCTGCAAATCATAGACGATTTCACCAAAGCAATGCTAAAGGTAAGGGCATACCAAATTGCCTTGGATTGGATTGCTACCGCTGGTGGATCATTAGTGAAGTTGTACATATGTGATAGTCTGAACCCCGAGGCATTTTTCTATTATGTTCCTGAACAATTAAAGTCGACCTTCACTGACCCGAAGTTCTTCGCAGCACTTTTAGGATATAAGTTTATGAACGATTCAAAAGGATACCTAGAGAATGCACTGACCATTGCTGAAAGAGGAGAAATCAACGATTATGATACCGCACGCCAGTTTATGGAGAGCTATCTAAGAGGCTGGACCGAATTCTCACCCGCTTACTCCATGGTTTTTGAATCATTTGTTGGCGGATCCTGGCTAAATGACCTTGGCGATTTTAGCTATAAACTGGCAAAAAGTATATTGCCTATTAGTTTGAGAAAGGAGTTCTTCGGAGATATTGAGACAGCAGGCATGGTCCTTGACATGACACCCATATACCGCTTCAACCAGTTGAAATCTGAATGCGATAGAACAAGAGCTGAATTCTTTCAAAGGAATGGCGTGCATGCAAAATACACTCTTGAACTTGCGAATGCCGGGATTCTTTTGAGATCCTCCCCAGCGGAACCTGCTAAAACGGCTTCACCACCCGTGTCTACTCAAGCTGAAATCGTTGTAGACCCTCGAGTATCGATTTCGCCTATCTCGGGAGAGCAGGGCACAACCTTTAATGAGCCTGGCTGGGGATTCACTCCCAACAGCACCTCAACTTTGTACTTCAAATACCCCGATGGCAGGCAGCTTACGGCAACCGAGCGCACTGATAGCCAGGGGAGATATTCCCACCCCTGGACCAGCAGCACCACCAGCCCACCTGGCACCTATTCTTACTGGGCGGTGGATGATAAAACTGGCAAGGTCAGTAATACCGTCTACTTTACCATTAAGCATAAGGCAACTCCGGTGCATATTGTTGACCCCAAAATATCTGTTACGCCAACCCTGGGTCCACCAAGCTCTACCTTCGAGATAAGGGTTACTGGATGTACTCCAAATAATGAAGTGCAAATAGAGTATCAATCAGGTGAATATGATTTCGCGACATTTACTAAGTTCAAGACCTGTAGGACCGATAGTTATGGCAACGCCATTACTTCTCTTATGGTGGAGTCCTACCAGTATAAGGGGGAACACGCTATTTGGGCTACGGATAGGGAAACCGGCAAGAAGAGTGAAATAATCACGTTTACCATCGGTTACCCCAAAGTCTATCCGAAACTTGCCATATCAGCCACATCAATCTCAAGGGGCCAAACTTTAGATATTAAGGTCACCGGGTGCACCCCAAATAATAAAGTTAAAATCGATAACGAACCAGTATCAGCGTACGAGTTCGGAATAACTGACTGGCATAAAACCTGTAACACCGATAATTCCGGTACTGCAATTACTTCTATTGCCTGGCCTTTGTTAGGCAGTGTTTACAAAGGTAAATACACTGTTTGGGCTATTGATGTGGCGACCAAAGCAGAGAGTAATCGAGTCGTTGTGACTGTTAAGTAAAAATATTTATGTTGAATACTAGCAACATAAGAGAGTGTAAATAGGACATTAAAGTGTTCGAAACATCTAAGTATGCATTTATCGAAGATACCTGAACTAACTGAGAGAGAATTCTGATGCTTAAAGAAGCACATGACTTATATTCAGCCCTGGTGCTAAAAGAAAAAATTCAGGACTCTTTGTCATCTTTAGAGCAGCTAAAGGCGAGTGGCGCAATCGGGACGAGGAAATATGTGAAGAAGAAAACTGCTTACCAAAATGAAATGATCCGGGTGGTATCTGCAATCGCGGCTACAAAGAACAGGCTAAGAAGGCGGATGCAACTGGCAAGAAATAAGCTCTCTGATCTTAAGCTAAGTATAGACCAAATAAACGCTAAATTTACGAGTGAAAAGATGCCACCAACAAAGTATCAGAGTGGTCTCGCTATTCTGACTGAGAAGCAGCAGAACATCCGGGACGAAATCGAAGTGGTGAATAAACTGCTTTTAGCAAAATCTTCACGGGATGTAGCCATTATAAAAGGGGGAATAAGGTATGGGATGCCTGTTGAGACATCGGCTGTTCAAGCAGGCGGATTTCCGATTAGACTAATTACACGACCGGCTAAAATTTGTGGCCTCATTGGCGGTATTCTCCTAATAATAAGTATCTTCTTACCATGGCTGTCTGTACGTCTAGGATTCACTTGGACTGATGTTGCTATTTTAGGGGTTGGCCTTAGCTTGTTTTTGGCAGTAGCCGGATTAATCGGTGGACTCATCAGTATAGCAACTGCACTGTTTACCAAGATTAGATGGTGGGGAGTAGTAGAAATGGTTGTGGGAATAGCAGGTTTTATAGCTTTACTGACCACCTGGTCTTTAATCTCCGGTGGTCTAAACAATCAGGAGGTGGAGCAGGTACTAATGAGACAGCTCCTAAAAACGGCAGTTTTGCGAGAAGGCTTTTATCTTTTTATCTTAGGAGCCATTTTGTGCATCACAGGCGGTTCGCTAGAAATGATAAGAGCGAGGAGATAATGCATATCCCTCAGGTTATTTAGGCATTATTTTTTGATTTACTTGGTTTTTAGCATATTTAAGGACTGAAGTATAGCCATGGCGCACTGTCCTAACTGCGGTAAAGAATATAATACAGGCGATGAGGTCTGCCCAGATTGCGGCCTTGTCTTTCCATTTACTACCGATGTCTTAGCTCCGGGTACAGTCCTTCAAAGCAGATATGAAATTCAAGAGCTATCCCATACCGGCGGCATGGGTTATATCTACCTTGCCAAGGACAAAAAGCTCTACGACCGTCTGTGCATCGTCAAGCAGGTTAAAGAGCCAGTTAAGTCAGATGTTGACTTGAAGAAGCTAGAAGAGGAAGCCCGGAGGATGGCCAAGCTCAGCCATCCCAACGTGGCCATGATCCTCGACCATTTTGTGGAAAATGGCTACTACTTTTTACTGGTGGAGCATATCTCTGGCAAAACGTTAAGCGAGGTCTTTATCGAGCGCCATGGTCAGCTTAGTGAAGAGGAAGTCGTTGGCTGGGCCATTTCTATGTGCAATGTAGTTGATTATATCCATGAGGAAGGAATAATCCATCGAGACATCAGCCCTGACAATATCATGTTGACCAAGGAGGGCTCTATAAAGTTCGTTGATTTCGGTACCTTGCGCGAGATGAGATACATCACCACCAGAGGCACTGCCGGCATGGGCAAGTATGGCTACACGCCACCAGAGCAATGGCAGGGTAAGCCAGTGCCTCAGTCTGACATCTTCGCCTTAGGCGCTACCATATATTATCTACTAACTGGCAACCTGCCCTTGTCTAAGGAGTATCTATCTGGTCAGGGGCCACAGAAGCATGACTTCAGTCCAGACTTCCCTCCGATAAGAACCAAGAATCATGATATTTCTCCAGAACTTGAGGCTGTTCTGCAGAAAGCTCTCCAATTGGATGTAAGCGCTAGGTACTCGTCAGCCCAAGATTTTGGCAGAGAATTACGAAGTTTGGCGAAGGTAGCAGTTTTTAGACGAAAACCCGAAGAAGCAGCCAAGCCGGTTTTAAGCGTTAACACAGAACGCATTGAGTTTGCAGGGGTCAGAGTAGGCAGTCGTGCCACTAGAACCCTAACCATAAGAAACATTGGTACTGGCAGACTCACCGGCAAAATAACCGCTAGCCATCCTTGGCTAAAGGTAACGCCCACAACGGTAGACCTAGAGCGGTTTAAGCAAGACATACTGGTAACCGTGGATGCAAGTTATCTTTACGGTGGTATCAGTGCTGACGGAATTATCAACATAGATACAAATGGAGGGGCAGTGAACATAGATGTGGGTTTGTCAACGGATGCCACTATAACTAAGCCAGCAAAAGAGACTATGCCTAAGCGGGCAGGACGCAAGAAATTGTTCCTATTCGCGATAATCGGGGCCGTTGCCTTGGTAATCTTGGTACTGTCAGCTATAACCAAGCAAATGCCGTCACAACAACTGCCTCCGGATACATCCGTAGGCACAGCTATCGGTGGAAGCCCAGAAAAGGTGCCCAGAATTGCCTTTGTATCCGAACGGGGTCGATGGAAGGATATCTATATAACAAATACTGACGGAAGTAATCAAATGAATCTTACTAATAGTCAGAAAGGAGATAATTGTAACCCACGTTGGTCACCTGATGGAAATAAAATCGCTTTTCAGTCCCACCGATATGGTTATCCTGAAATATACACAATGGATGCTGATGGCACTAATCAGATAAACTTGACAAACAATCCTGCTGAAGATGAAACTCCACAATGGTCGCCAGACGGAAAAAGAATCGCTTTTATTTCTAAACGCGACGGCAATTATGAAATCTATGTGATGAATATCGATGGTAGCAACCAAACCCGGCTTACAAGTAATCCAACATACGATGGGTGTCCGGAGTGGTCACCTGATAGCAAGAGAATTGCTTTTGAATCCTCCCGTGATGGTAACAGCGAAATCTATGTAATGAACTCAGATGGCAGTAATCAAACGCGGCTAACAAATAATGCCATGGATGATGAATATCCATCATGGTCTCCTGATGGTTCCAAGATCGCTTTTATACGTTGTCAATCGATATACTGCAAAATCTGTATTATGAATGCAGATGGGAGTGAACAAAAGTGCGTCGTATCTAATGCTTCATTTGAGGATAAACCCGTTTGGTCACCTGACAGCAAGAGAATTGCTTTTGCTTCCAATAGCAATGGTCATGGGCCGGATAACATCACCATTATAGACATCGATACCAATAACCTAAAGCAACTTCTTACTTGGACGGCGTATGATTTGTCGTTTCCGAGGTGGTCACCTGATGGCAAACAAATCGCTTTTGTTGCAGGCAAAAGTATGATTATCATAAATGCAAATGCTGATAACGATAAAGGGTCAAATATTGGTTCAATTCGTGCTACTTCGCCTGGGGATGCCCCACTGGATTGGGCACCTAAACGATGACATTAATTACTTTGCTTACTCTCTGCTTTTGATATCTATTGAGAGTAAATAGATAATCATGAATTTAGTTATAAAGACGAGTAGGTGAAGAGATAATGTCTAACTGTGCCAACTGTGGCAAAGAATACAAAAGGGGAGACGAAGTCTGCCCCGATTGTGGCCTTGTTTTCCCATTCACCACTGACGTTTTAGCTCCAGGGTCAGTCCTTCAGAGCAGGTATGAAATCCAGGAGCTAACACACACCGGCGGCATGGGCTACATCTACCTTGCCAAAGATAAAAAGCTCTACGACCGCCTCTGCATTGTTAAACAGGTAAAAGAGCCGGTAAAATCC
>Ga0123519_10014543_pt1 | contig 11170 bp, 15 predicted proteins | sample YelNatPaOPRAMG02_FD_87396 | JGI IMG/M metagenome (GOLD analysis project Ga0123519, IMG submission 87396) | Hot spring microbial communities from Yellowstone National Park - Yellowstone National Park OP-RAMG-02 (version 2) | ecosystem: Environmental > Aquatic > Thermal springs > Hot (42-90C) ... | reverse complement strand
CTGTACTGCAGTAGGTGCAGCAAATTGTTCTGAGTCTGGATTAATAATTAACTTCTCTTTTTCACCTGGATCCTTAAATATCTCAGAACCTGGTTTTAACTCTTTAGTTACATCCACTTGTGATTTCTTTTTGAACCAATTAAGTACATTCATTTTACTTATTTACCTCCTCTTTTTTTATTTTATTATTTATTTTACGACTGCTTTATAAAGCACCCATAAACCTATACTATAAACTACTATATCTTTTACTTCCATTTTAAGTAATGTGGTTATTCTACTTAATAAACCAACATTTACACCAAAAACTACTTCCAAAGCTAACATTATTCCAATTGCTGGAATCGTTAACCTTACTATTGCTTTTGCGGCTTGTTCTACACCACAAATCACCGCAGTTACTTTTGAAACATCAAATGACATATAGTTTTACCTCCTAATACCACCATCTTTCTTCCGGTCTATTAATATTTTTGTAAACATTTTCACCGGAAGTAGAAGTGTTTTGTGTAACCTCCCAACCTCTTGGTGAAGGTTCAAATTTTAACCATCTTCGTCTTTCTTGTTTTATTTTTTCTTCAACAGGACCATTTTTGTACTTTTTCCTTATAGACCATCCTAAACGACGTACTACAGGTTCAGAAAGTTTTGGAATAGGTTGTGTTTGTATTTCATGAACTGGGATGGTTTCTGGATAAATATCCTTTACTTTATCTAAAATCTTGGTTAACAAATATCGCGGTCCAAATCCTAAACGAAAACCTGCTACATAAGTCACATATTTACTATGATCCCAAGGAGCATACACTACATAATCATACAGTGTTTCGTTAAAAGATATTTGTAAGTCTTTTGTATTGATAACTTCAGGTTGTGATTTTTTTAACCAGTTCATTTACTTAAAATTAAATCAGAACATTCTTGTCTACGATGTTCCCAACACCATGAACAAAAATAAAAATAATAATATTCTCCCCAAGGTTTACAAACTGTAACAGTTACTGTTACACAATCACTACCACACAACATACACCTACAAACCATTGTTTAATAATAAACTTAAGCATTAACTCCGCCTAATATAACTAACAAAGTAGCAACTGAAGCACCTGGATTCCTAGCCCAAATAGTTTGGTTGGAACTCATTGCAGTTGTACTTACAAACATATCTCTCATTGTAAAAGTTTTTGGAGTACCTGCTCCTTCATTCGGATTAGGTAAAGAAGTAATAAGTATATCTATGTTTTCATCTTGAGAGTAGAAGTAAGGAATATACTGATATCTCTAATGTTAGCAATATCACCTTTAGTTAATTGAGTCCATTCTGTATCTAAAGTTTTACCTGGAGGAAGTGAATAAGCTTCCATAGTAAAGTTTAATGATAAAGTATCTGATGCATTATCTTGTACTGATTTTTGTTGTTGAATATTTATTTGTGAAGCTGTGTCTACTACACTTGTTACTACTTGATTTTTAATACTTAAAGCCATTTTTTTATCTCCTTAATTGAAAAAAAGAAAATTTGTATAAAACCTATTATTATATAACAAGTTACGTTATGTTTTTTAAGTGTTAAGTTTACTAACCTGCCAAGTGATATTAAAAGATCAACGGCCTAAAGAAGTAAGTAAATCCAAGACATTTAATATCCCTCTTTGAATGTTGAACCCCATACTAACAGGTAACTGTATTGTACCTACACCTGTACCTGTAAACGCATAGTCCAATTTTGTTATCGGTAACAAATCTTTATAAAAACCTAGCAACGTATCAATAGCCGTTTTAATTTTTGCTCCTCTGTCTATATTTAAACTAAAACCTTGATCACTGTAAGAAATATCAGTTAATGCTACTCCTAAATATTTAAACATTAAACTAAATATAGATGCACCTGTAGTTAACAAAGGTTCTAAAGCTATAGGAAAATTGTTCAAATTAAAATTTGTTTGAGGTGGGTATATATTGATTGCGTTCATTGCTAATACAATCCCTCCTCTAATATCCTCGTCAGTTAAAAATTGACTTACCCAGGGTGTCAATGTACTTTTAGTTAAAGCAATTAACCTTTGTTCTCTTGGAGAAGGGGTTTTAAAAGTCAAGTAAAATTTGGATTCAATACCAAGTGTCCAAGCATAATAACGAATCAGATAGTAATAATTATCTTTAGCTGTCATAGGAGAAGAGGTATCATGCCAACAAGTAACCCAACTACCACCTACTTGACTAGCAATTTCTGCTACCTTCGTGTAACCTGAATTTTCATTACCCGACTTGTAAATACGGATATAATCCCATTTAGTAAAACCTTCAGTTGCTATATCTAAAGGAGTTACCCAACATACTTCAATAGCATCAAATGGTGTACCATTACTCATTTATTTACCCTCTTTCTCTAATTTTTCTTCCATAGGTACAAGACCTTCTGAATAGTAATTTGCAAATTCATCCAAATGGTCTTTAGCAATCATAGCAAATACTTCTTCATCTTTAGGCCATTTTTTGTTTTTTTCGTAATAATTTTTAATAAACTCTATTGTCGGTTTATGTTCTTTTTCAATTTCAGTACCAATTTTTAATTCTTTAGGGTCATACTTTTCGCCTGGATCAGAAAATGCTACTTTTATTAACCATTTCATTTATACGTCTCCTATTAAAATAAATTAATTAATTATTTTTTAGATAATTTTACTAAAAGTGCAAAACCTTCTGGAGTATGAATACCTGCTGCTTTCTCCCATTTACGATTCTCTTCATCCCATAAATACAAATGAACATTTGATTGTTTATCATCTTTTTCAGTGGGAGGTAGTACTCCAAAACCAAATACAAAAATTTCATGTTGTATCGTTTTATCAAAAACAACTCTTATTTTATAATCTGTATAAGCATCTAACTTATTTTTTTCATGATTAATCAACATTACAACCGTCTCATCTGGAGCAACTATTCCTTCCTCAAGAACAGTTTCCATTGATTCGGAAGTTATAAAATCAAGTTTAACTGGTTCACCATCTGTAACATTATAAACTTCAATATTTTCTAACTGTTCTTTTGTTAATGCTGCTTTGTTCCATAAAAGAGCTATATTGTCTTGTGTTCTTCTGTAAACTCTAAGGTTTAAATTTTTCATCTTTGAACTCCTTTTTCTTACAAGTTTATTTTTCTTATAGTTTCTTTTTTCGACCTATCTTTAAAATTAATTTTTAGTTTGTAAATTTTTACTGAGCCTTTTCTTCTAGTTCTTTTAGCCTTTGGCTAATAAGTTTCTGTACTTTTTCATTTTTATCGTATTCTGCTATATATTTCAACTTTTCGGCATTTTCACAATGTAAAATATCAAATTTCTTTTGCGCGTGTCTCATATTAAACCAATACTTCAAATCTTCAGGAATTTGCGGTATTTCAGCTTGTTTAACAAGTTCTTCAGATATTGTTTTTATTTCTTCGTTAATTTTAGTTGTTTCTTCCTTAATAACATCTTGAACATTTTTTACTTCTGCAGTACCTGGAAAATTACCGGCAACAACTACTTGACCTAATTCATTAGTATCTGCAACAGTTGGTGCAAGTTCTCTTTCCTCTGGTTTTACACCATCTGGTAAAACTACATTTGAAACTGGACCAACTGGAAATGTCAAAGGAGCTGTACCTTCTTCAACTTCTTTAAGAATACCTTTTGCTAAAAATTGTTGTAAATGTACTGATTGAGATGCTGTTTCGTCTGATATTGATATAACTTTACCTGGACCTATTTCAAGTTTAATATCATACACAGCAACTGCTGTATTAGTTGTATTTTGATAATACTTCATTTTTTCTGCCTCCTTTTTCAAAATTAATGTTTAATTTCCCATGGAAAAACATTTGATAATAATAAAGCTCTTTGTTTCACTTCAGCTAAAGTTGGAATTATATTGTCATCAAATATAAACCTTGCTAAAGCTTCTATTTCAAATAACGTATTACATGCAAACAAAAGATCAACTACTGTATCATAATTTTTTCCCTGCATTACAGGTTCAATCTTCATCTTTACACAATACTCTCTTTCTTTTGCTCTTGCTATTTCTAATTGTTCCATAAACTTACCTTTTAAGGCTTTTATCATTGAAACTCGATAATCGCCTATTATATAAGGCAGTTTATTTAAATTTTCGTAAACGTTATTATCCTTATTTCCGTTATTTCCTTTACTCATCTCTACTCCTCCTACCTTCTTAAAATGGTAAGTATAGGAGGCGGATAATACCGCCTCCTATACCGAATTGTCGAATTAGGATATATCGCAGCGAGCAACACCTGCGGGGTTATGTCAATTCTATTACTTTTATGACTTAACTATTAAAGTTAAGCGGTTAACCATTTCTGATCAACTCCGTATATTACTATACGGTTTAGACTATATCTTTATTTACCGTTTTAATTACAGTTCTGGTCGGTAAATACTCAACGTCATAAGTTAAAGGATCTGAATATTTCATATCAATTTTATACTTCATACATTCAGGTACATAATCTTTAATTAGTTTAACTAATCGTTTTAGGTTAGTTGCGTTAAACCTTAAGTAATAATTAATTTTTTTATTTTGTTGTTGTTGTTTAACAGTACATTCAATACCCCAAACATTCCGAAACCATCTTTGAATAACATGGTTTTCTTCTTTTGAAAAACCACTTGTCCATAAAAAACCAACTCTAGACAAAGGATTTCCATTTTGATATATAACATTACATTGACCATCATCACACCACCATACAGCAATACCTTGAGGATCTAATAAATTAAGGTACTTTCTTGTTACAATTTTACGCGCACTGTTATTATACAATAATCCTTTCAGGTATTTAAAAAATAGGTGTTTACGTGTTTCAAACCAAGCAATCTGTGGTTTATACTCTCTACCATTTAACTGATATGGTTTCTGACAAAGACAAGTAACATTCACTTGAGAATTCTGCCACTTAAGGTTAGGTAATTGTTCCCATAACCATTTGACATATTCGAATTGTTTTATAGAATGTGTAATTCGCATACTTGGTCCTTTTTCCCTATTTATCAATACACCATCACCTAACAATGTACCTAAAACAATTTGTTTTTCTTTTGGTGTCAGAGACAAATATTTTTGTCTCATTTCATGCCTCCTTTAACTTTAGTCGTTACGGGGTCTAATAAAAGACTTCCCACGGTATTGTCTCAAATATATGAGAGTTCCACCGTTATTAGTTGAGAGGGACACTTATGTATCCCAACCCCAATCTGTTCCCAAGCAACGATGTCGTACTGAGCTTCTTTTACGTTATCGAAGATTTTTACCTCGACAGCTTTTCTTTCAATTTTGTTAATCTACATATCGTTATGTAGTTCAGACTGTTTCATTAACCTTTCGGTTACCTAACATACAGTCGTTGTAAAGGTCAACTCTTTTGAAATAATCCCTTCCAATCTTTTCAACCATTTCTTGTCATATCTTTGTTCCATGGCTTTTTAAAATTTAAGTTTTTGTACTCTTCTAACCTTTCTCTTTTCCTTTTGATTCTGAAATTGATTTTACCTTTACATAAACTTGCCATGGGTAAACCATAAACATATTCTACTTTATCATTTAACTCACTTTTAATAACAGTCAGTTTCTTATGAGCAACTCCTAACAGTTCAAGACGAGATATGACACCATTAAGTAAATCTAGGTTCTTATTACATACACCTGCATCATACCAATGAGTTCCTAAAGAACTTGTAACTTTACTGGTTTTTGATACCCAACCTTTAGCATCTAAAAAACCTTCACAAAAATATTTTGTTTCTTCACAAGTAGCTACAGGAATAATATTAGGAACTTTTTTCTTGTTATCAGTAACTTCTAAGAACCATTTAGCAAAATCAATACAATCAAATTCATACATCCAACCTTTTGTTTTTTTACCGTAAAAACCTGGCTTCGAAAATTGATATTCCCGAATTTCTGGTGTAGTACCTAAAAAACTTTCACAGTAATACTTTACACATTCAACAAACTCTTTATCAATACTAAACAACTGTATAGTACCACTTTCGGTCACAGAACCATCGCCTAAAAGTGCTCCAATAACATAAGCCATTTTAGAAGTGAGTTTTTTAAACTCGAAAGATCTTTTCATTTTTGACCTTCTGCTGATTGTCCGCACTTGAACACTGTTCCTCTTTGGGGGTTCAAGATACTCGGATGTTCCAGCAACAGTTAGGTTTTTCATGCAAAATTGCTTTTGCAAGCCGGAAATTGTTCCCGGCATTCTTCCGACTTTGTCAGGAGTAGTAGTAACATAAATCTTATCCATAGGAAGTCTGGTTGACACAATCAACCGAGTTCCGTAAAGAACTCCGAATTGACCTGTTTCAACTAAAATGTTCAGACTTACCTGGTCAAGATCAGTTGCGCTCCACTTCTGAATATCGGCATACCGTCTAGGATTTAAAAGATAAGCTCCTGGTACGAGCTGCCTACCCGCTATACGTCCGAATAGATCAGCAAACGCGCCTCTTGGAACAGGAGCTGGAGATGTCACAACCTCTGATCCGACGTTTGGTGCTATAGACGCAGCTTTGTCTAACACCTTAAAGACCTCGTCATCTTCTGCAATCGCCATAGCAATCGCCGTTCTTTCTTTAGCCCTCAATCTGTTACTTTCAAACTTAGTTTTTAACTAAGTGGTAATGGTCTTCCCATTACTCTATACATTACTGTATAGTTCGGATTACACCTTTTTCTCCACAACCTTAATATTAGTCTTGGTTGGAAGAAAGTCGACGTCATACTTACTAGGATCTGAATATTTCATATCAATTTTATACTTCATACATTCAGGTACATAATCTTTAATTAACTTGATCAATCGTTTTAAATTTGTCGTATTTAGAAAAATATATGGTTTTGGACTCAAACAATTTTTATTTCGCATTATATAAACTTTAACTTCTATCCCCCAAATGGTTCTAAACCATTTTTGGATAAGTTTATTACTTTTAAAACTAAAAGATTGTGTATTCCAAAAACCACCTTTCCAACTATCTTTTTTTCTTATACTGCAACACCCATCATCCATCCACCATACAGCTATTGCTTGTGGTCCCATTAAATTAAGATACTTTCTGGTAATAGTTTTTTTACCTTTTTTGTAAAGTAAATGTTTAACTCCAGAAAGAAATGGGTGTTGTTTAGTAACAAAGTACCAAGAAGTTTTTTGAGGTAAAATATTACCATCTGGCATAACAGTAGATTTAACAAAACAACTTTTCAGTTCGGAACAACGTAAATTTGGTAAATTGTCCCAAAGCCATTGTAAGTAATCTTTCTGTTTTTCACTGTGCCAAACGTTTAAATGGTAATATCTACTTGTCTTTCCTAAATAACTATCACCTAAACATGTACCTAAAACAATTTGTTTTTCAGAACTAGTTAAGGGGGTAATTTGCATATAACCTCCTTTATGTTTATCAATTCTAATCTCTACGGGGTCCATTAAAGGACTTCCCACGGTCTAATCCTTTAAAAAAAAGGATGTTAACCGTTACAGTCAACTTTTTCATATACCATTACTGGTATAAGTGACAGTATTCCTATCAAAAGCCATTTATGTTAGCTTAATGTTTCCATTAAGATCGGACTGTATCATTACCTTCTTTCGAAGGTACCGAACATACAGTCTCTGTAGAGGTTTTTAACGACATATACTCTTCTAAACGCTGTTGTTTCCTTACAATTCCCCATTTAAAACCTGCTTTGTAAAAAGATTCAAGGTTAATATGAAACACATAACAAATCTTGTGTTTAGTTGCATAACTTTTTTGTTTGGTTACTTTTACGCCAAACAAACGCAACAATTCAGCTATTTGGCACGCAACTTTTGCATCAGTTGCTTCAAAACCACAAGAAAAGGAACCTGGGCGTATAGGTATATGTTGCTTACTTCTTGATATGTACCCTTCGCTATCCAAATAACCTTCAATGAACCTTTTCGTCTCTTCACAAACAATTTTGGGAATAAAATCGGGTACTTTTCGTTTCCCGTCAGTAACTTTTACTAACCATTCTCCAAACATCTTACAACCAAAACAAAGAATATACATTGGTTTACGGTTGTTACCTGTCGGGTTTTTGACAATTCTAATTTGAGGTAAGGGGCCCAAAAATTCTTGGCAATACTGACGAACAGTCTCAACAAACTCTTTATCAATACTCCATTGAATATATTGGCATCCCCATTCATCATAAGAACCGTCACCTAAAAATACCCCGATAATATAAGCAAGCTTTGGAGTCAATCTCTTAAACTTAAAGAAACGCATAAATAAAACCTCCTGCGCAATTGTCCAATCTAACCACTATTGCTCTCCGGCGGGTTAGCTCTAAGGACTTCTTCGCAACAGTTCGATTTTTACACATACCATTACTGATATGTGCCCCTGCTTTAAGGGTACCTACGAATTGTTATCTCTTCCCAACGGATGACATGATCAACCGTTAGTGACCACGTAGGAATCTCACAGTTTCCTTAACATTTCTGTTAAGACTGGACTATATCATTATCTCTTTCGAGATACTCGGTGTATAGTCTCTACACAATTTATTAAGTTTCAAAGAACTTAAACTTAGCTCGGTATTACCTTCAACATTACTTGGTAAGGTTCCACCGAATTAGCCGAGTTTGCTTTAGTTCATTTCTGAACTAAGGGACTGATTTACTCAATCCTTTTGATATTCGCCTCATGAATCGGCGGAGTGCCACGCGCAGCTATTCTAACAGCCCCAAATTCTTTCTATTACTTTATGACTTACATTTTTCTGTAAGCGATATAACATTTCTGTTATATTCTTTATCTTTCGATAAAGTATGGACTGTTTCACTGTCTTATAATTAAGACAACTAACATACAGTCTCTGTAGAAGTTAAAAGACCTTGTTCCTTTAAATAAAGATCAATTCTATTTTGTTTTCTTGCTGAGTGGAACTTCATACCTGAATTAACAAAAGATTTAATGTTTATTCCGTACATTATACACTTTTGCCAATTTTTTCTTATTTGACAATATTGTCTTTTACCAACTAAAACACCTTGTTTACGTAACAAATCGGCAATATAATCCACCCAAAGATCAGTACCTGCAAAACCCATATGAAACCTGTGATGAATACCTTGACGGGAATTATAAACTTTTTTGCTTATAGCTACCCAACCTTCAGCTTCTAAATAACCTTCTAAAAAGGATTTGGTAATATCACATTTTTCATTTGGTATAGGAACAATAGTTTTATTTTTAGTAACTTCTAATAACCAATTACAAAACTGAACAGAAGCAATGCGAAATACGTGTATTGGTTTTTTTGAACAACCCCACTGTTTCGTCTTTACTTCTTTCAAATCGTTCAAAAATGTGCTTGCTTGTTCTCTTAAATAAATAAGAGAATCTTTATCTATAGAAGTTACTTGAAACCATTGTTTAGTACTGTCTACTCTACCATCACCTAAATACATACCAAGTACATAAGCAAGTGATGGTGTCCATTCAAAAAACACAAAAGGTCTTTTAACCTTTCCGGCTAATGATCCAATGTTATCCATTTTAACTCCTTTCCGTTCCCGGAAGTTTAGTAGTCTAACCTTAAGGATTTCTTAGCAACAGTTAGTTTTTGCATATACCTTTACAGGTATAAGCCTGAATTTAAAGTTTCTGGGATATCCAAATCGTAACAGTTCTATTACTTTTATGACTTAACTATTAAAGTTAAGCGGTTAAACATTTCTGTTTAACTCTATATCTTTCGATATAGCTTGGACTGTATCTTAACCTTAACTTAAAAGGTTTTAACGTACAGTCTCTGAAGGAATAGTTAGCTGTTCTCTTTTATATTCTTCTAAAACTTGTTGTTTTCGTTTTATATGAAACTGAAAACCTGATTCAATCAAAGTTTTTACAGTTACTCGATAATCGACATATACCTTATGTCCTCTCGTTTGGAATTTCCAAGGTCCCCTTACATTAACTCCTTGAAGTCGCATTAAATGAGCAAATTCATAAACCCACGGATAAACAGAACCAAAACCTGCTTCAAAACGGTGTTTCTCATTTTTACGTTTATCGTTATTCATTCGTACAAAACCGTCGCTATCCAAAAAACCTTCAAGAAAGTGTCGAGTTAAAATATTTTTTTCCCTCGGAATTTCTCTCGGGATCCAACCCTTACAACCAGTTACTTTAAGTAACCAGTTACCAAAAGGAGTTGAATCAAAACATAAAACATAAACCGGTGACTTAACATTTTTAAAAAAACTTTGACGTATTTCAGGTAAACTTGGTAAAAAAGTTTCAATACATTGTTTTACATACTCCGGAAATTCTTTATCTATGGAACACATTTGAAAACGTAATTGATGTTGGTCTGCATAAACATTTCCGTCTCCTAAATAAACACCAATAACATAAGCAAGTTCCGGAGTAAGTTTTTCGAAAACAAAAGATCTAACTATTTTCCCTGCTGATTGTCCAATACTTTCCATTTTTACCTCCTCTGGTAAAAAAGTCTCTAAGGACTTCCCAGCATCAGTTAAAATTTTTATACACTATCACTAGTGTATCCTGCTAACAGTGTAACAGGAATTTCTCCTTGTGGAAGTTCATCCACTAATACGATTTTTCTTCCGACAGCAACGTACATTTATTTGGACTATATCATCACTTAACCGTATTTGTTAAGGGTAAGCGTATAGTCTCTGGAGATCCGAAGGTCCTATAACTTTTAGGAATTTTATAAATCATGCTAGGAATTTTCATAACTACGGGTGCTATTAAATGAAAGAACCGTTCATGGCTAAGTATATGAAGTTCAGGAAATACTTTACCATTCAACTTAAATTTGAGTATCTCCGAATCTACATCAAATTTAGTTTTTAAAATGGATTGAAGTATTTCGACTTCAAAGAAAGTAAAATTATAGGTACTTATCTTTCTTTGACTACCATTATCCATAAACCACACGGCAATACTCAAAGGCGTTAACGATTCTTCAATTTTAAAAGGAACAATTTTCTTTCCGGTATCAAGATAGAACCAATTTCTCAATTCCGTAAATACAGGATGTCTAATAGTTTCAAAAGTAACTACATGTTGTACATACACTTTATTACCTATACG
>Ga0123519_10014542_pt1 | contig 11172 bp, 18 predicted proteins | sample YelNatPaOPRAMG02_FD_87396 | JGI IMG/M metagenome (GOLD analysis project Ga0123519, IMG submission 87396) | Hot spring microbial communities from Yellowstone National Park - Yellowstone National Park OP-RAMG-02 (version 2) | ecosystem: Environmental > Aquatic > Thermal springs > Hot (42-90C) ... | reverse complement strand
CAAGGCTAGGGAGACGAAATAACATTGGGGAGAATTGTCGCACGCGCGTACCCTGTCGGCCAAGGAGACTTAACCCGAGTCCGCCCGAGGCGCCGGGCCCTTCGGTGGCGGTGGGACAAGTGCGTCCCATTGGTCGCGGCAGTCTTGGCCCTGTCCTCCTCCTTGGCGATGTTGCCTTTCCTGCTGTGGCTTTGGCCATCGAGGCGGTTTTAGGTGAGAAAGGTGGTGACGACATTGACATTACCGTACAAGCCTGTTAACAGGAACATTGGGTATGTAGTCGGGTATGTGGTAAAGATCGCTTGTCCGGAATGCGGCGAACCGCAATATGTGTGGGCCGGTACGAAACATAACTGCGTCTATTGTGGTAGTTCGGCACTTGGGCGCGGGGTCACTCTCGCGGCGACGTCGGTGCGAGTTACGCTGAATCAGTTAACTGGCGACGTTTATCCCTTGGCAATTCGGCCGGTGGACGAAACGCGAGAACATATGAGTCAGGGGCCATACCCGTCCCGTTAGGAGGCTGGATATGGGCAAGGGATCTTGGGGGCACCGGATTAGGCCCCTGAACCACCAAGAGATGTCGGATCAAGCAGCTAGAGAAGGCGGATGGTCCTGTTCGGTGGGAAAGAACCATGGCCCGGTAGCGTACATAGCGGAATACGACTACGTGACCGGCCGGGCCGGCCGGGTGACCACCGCCAGGCGGATGCTGTGCGAGGCGCACGCCATTGAATTTTGCCGGCGCCACGGTATGGTCTTGGCGATTTAAGCAGATGAGTTTGCGGGCCCGGCAATACTCCGGGATCGCAAAACCAAAGGGCCGAGGCCCCCGACCAGCGCTGGAGGGGTAGGCGGGCGGATACCGGGGAGCGCGTCCCCATGGCCAGGTATGTCGCCCGCCGGGAGCCCCGTGTTAAGGAGGTTTGACAGATGAAACAGGTCTCCTTGGACGACCGGGGATACCTTTGCGGCCGGTGCGACCCCGAATTGGCCAGCAAACTGTATGAGGATTGATGGCCATGATGGACACAAGGCATTTGTGCCGCGCCTGCGGCACGCGCGACATGGACCTGGTAAGTCCGCTGACCGGGCAGCCGATATGCCGGGAGTGCCATGCCGAGATGGTGGGTCCCAGCGGCCGGTATTTGTGCCCGGGTTGCGGCTCGGAACTCCACGGTGACCTGCTCCGGGACCGGATTGTGGTGCTCTGGTGCGCCGCGTGTGACTATGCCCGGGCGTTCAAGGTCTTGCCGGCGGATTCGCCGCCCATTCCGCGGACCGAGATAGTTGTCGAGTCATAAGTCGAGCCTTGTGAAAGGCGGTGTTGGTATTGTCGACCGGAAAACTCGCGGCAATAGAGGCTCAACTAAATGCTCTGGAGATTAGGTTCCGGGCCCGCCAAGTGTCCGCCGCGATAGATGTCAAGACTTACAAGGTGGGTACACACGCCCGTGAGCGTGCGGTGGGTCGGCAGCAGGCTTACGAGGATGCCCTGGCCCAGCTTGCCTTGGCGCGGACACGTAAATTGGAGGTGGGGCCCCATGAGAAAAATTGATTTTCAGGCGAAACGGCTGGCAGACGGCCAGTGGGTCTTTGGCTCCCTGGTGGTCCAGGAGGACGGCACAGTATGGATAGGGCGAGCCGTCCGTGGCCGGTCGGCCAAAACGTGGAAACAAGTAGACCCCAAAACGGTGGGACAATTTACCGGTTTTGTAGACGCGGAGGGTAAGCCCATTTTTGAAGGCGACATCCTGCTTGTGACCGACGAGTGGGGCGGTCATTACATAACACCGGTCACAGAGGAGGGCGGTGCGATGGTGGTAGACGTCGAGGGTTTGGATTATGACGAGACAGCCATAGGCTGGGCGATTGATGCGTGGAGGAATATGGGTAGTAACTGGCGTGTCGTGGGGAATATTCACGACGGCGCATCAATACCCGATGAGGTGATCTAAGTGGGCAATACCAAGATTGAATGGTGCGATGTTAGCTGGAACCCGGTAAGCGGCTGCACGCCCGTCAGTCCCGGGTGCGCGCATTGCTACGCACAGACCATGGCGCGGCGGCTGGCCGGGCGGTGCGGCTACCCAGCGGACGAGCCGTTCCGGGTGACGCTGCACCCGGAGAGACTGAGCGAGCCGTTGCACTGGCGGAAGCCTACACGGGTGTTTGTCGCAAGCATGTCTGATCTCTTCCATAAGGAAGTGCCTGATGAGTTCATTGACCGGATCATGGCGGTGGTGGCTATGATGCAAGAACATACCTTCATCGTATTGACCAAACGTCCGGGCAGGATGTTGGAATACTTCACCGACCCTAACCGCCGTCTCGAAATCGAACGATGGTGGTGTACCGGCGGCACGTATCGGGCGCGGTATCATTACGATGAGATCCCCGAAGCTCTTTGGCCGCTTAGAAATTGTTGGACAGGTGTGACGGTCGAAGATCAGCAACGAGCTAACGAGCGAATCCCGGTGCTGCTTCGGATTCCGGCGGCCGTGAGATTCGTTTCGGTCGAACCGATGCTGGAGGCCGTTGATCTATCACCCTGGTTGCCCTCTCTCGACTGGGTCATCTGCGGCGGCGAGACCGGTCCGGGGGCGCGGCCTATGCACCGGGATTGGGTGAGACAGCTTCGCGGCCAGTGCCAAGCGGCAGCGGTGCCATTTTTCTTTAAGTCCTGGGGTGGAAAGGCCGCCGACCGCCTAGTGGATGGACAGGAATACAGCGAGTTTCCGGAAAGGAGACCTATATGACCACAGAAGAAGAGACTCAGAAACTGGGAACGTGCGCCGTCTGCCGGTATTGCAAAAAGATCAAGGGCGACTACGTTTGCCGCAGGTGTGCGCCCAGGCCCGGATTCATCACCGACTTCCGCAAAGAATGCCGATTCTTGTGGCCGCCGGTGCCTGGAGACTGGTGGTGCGGAGAGTTCGCTCCGTGCCAGGATACAAGTGACCGTCATGGATGACATACAAAGGGGTCTTAATAAGCTTGAACGGGAACTTTCGAGGGCCATTACTTCTCCGATTCGTATGTCTATACGTATGGGTCATTGGAAGGATTATCGTGCCAATGGATTATTCGGCAAACACTACGGAATCTATTGGTGGGATGATGCGACTAAACCTAGAACCGGAAGAGAGAGTAAGGGAACCAGAAGCTAATAGAATGGCTTGCAATCGGTATAATGTACTTTACCTGCCAACATAGTGATGGTACAGTAACCCATCGGTCCGACTACTCTGTCGGGGTCATTATTGATTCGGAGGCCGCCAGATGAAAGAGTACATGGTGCTTCATTTGTTTTCCGGCCTGGGGGGCGCCGCGCTCGGTTTCCAGTCGGCCCTAGTCGAGTACCGCGGCATGGTCGGCCGCTTCCGGAGCCTCGTCGGTATCGACGTGGATCCCGAGGCTTGCGCCGACTTCCGGGCCCTGACCGGCTCACCTGCGGTGGAAATGGACCTGTTCACGGCGGCCCAGTACACCGCCTTTCACGGCTTCCCGCCACCGGACAACTGGCGGGAAGTCTCGCCTGCCGACCTGCTTGCCGCCACCGGGGGCGAGCATCCGGATGTGGTGTTCGCCAGCCCTCCCTGCAAGGGATTTTCCGGACTGTTGCCGCACGCCCGCGCGGCCACCGACCGGTACCAGGCTCTGAACAGCCTCGTCCTCCGGGGGATTCAATTGACTCTGGACGCTTTCGCGGATGACCTGCCGGCGGTCATCATGATCGAGAACGTTCCGCGGATAACCTCAAGAGGAGCCGGCCTCCTGGCCCAGGTCAAGCGTCTTCTGACCACGCATGGCTACGTGTTTCATGAGGGCTACCACGACTGCGGCGAGATCGGGGCCCTGGCGCAACACCGCCGCCGGTACCTACTCATAGCGCGGCTGCAGTCGAAGGTTGCCGGCTTCGTCTACCGGCCGCCCAAGTACCGGGTCAGGGCCATCGGAGAAGTCCTGGGCTCCCTGCCTCTGCCTGATGATCCGTCGATGGGGCCGATGCACCGGCTGCCCCGGCTGCAGTGGCGGACATGGGTGAGACTTGCCCTGATCCCGGCCGGCGGTGACTGGCGCGACCTGGAAACGGCGAACCTGGACAGCCTGCGGTTGATGTACGTTCCCCGGCCCGGAGCGTACGGCGTGGCTGAATGGGATTATCCGACCGGCACGGTCGTCGGGAGCGGCCAGGTGCGAGGATCTAACGGCGTCGCCGCCGTGGCCGATCCGCGTCTGCCGGACAGGGACAGTGGGCAGCCCGGCGTGTATCGCGTGGTCCGGCGGGATGACGCCGCGCCCTGTGTCACGGGAACCAGATCTGGGTCTGGTGCCCCTACCGTGGACGACCTCCGGCTCTCACCCGGTCTCGGCCGCAATTTCGCCGGCAGCCCTGGACTTTACGGACTGCTTGATTGGCGTGAACCGGCCCGATCCATCACCGGGAGCGCCAGAGTCACGAGCAGCAACTGTCCCGCGGCCGTAACCGACCCACGCGGAGCCACGGCGGCGGCCGGCCCGCGCCTGGGGTGCACGTGCCGCAGCGGCAGCTACGGCGTGCAGGCATGGGACCAACCAGCCAGGACGGTGATCGGTGCCGGGGATATCCACGCCGGCGCGACGGCCGTGGCCGACCCGAGAATACCTGACGACCGGGAGTCTGGGACGTGGGTGATCTTGGCGCTGGACGGCACCTGGCACCGGCCCTTGACCACCCTTGAGTTGGCCGCGCTACAGGGTTTCGATGTGGCGATGCCGGACGGCCGCCCCCTACTACTCGCCGGCGCTTCGCATTCGCGGTGGCGGGAGCGCATAGGAAACGCCGTGCCGCCGGCGGCTGCGAAAGGCATTGCCGAAGCGATCCTGCCAGCATTAATGAATAGCGATGGACGGCTGGAGTTAAGCAACGAAGGTATTTGGGTGCTCCCCACCTTGTGGGAACGGCGGGAAAGAGAGTGTGATGCAGTATGAGCAGCCACCGGTTTTTTGTCCGTGATGCACTTACCGTGTTATCGAATATGCCATCAGAGAGCGTTGAGTGCGTGATAACCTCTCCCCCGTACATGGGTCTGCGCGACTACGGGGTGCCCGGGCAGATCGGTCTGGAGAAGAGCATAGACGAATACGTGGATACCATGGTCCGCGTCTTTGGCCAAGTCCGCAGGGTTCTAACCAATTCTGGCACCTGCTGGCTCAACCTGGGCGACAGCTACGCCCGGGACGCCGGGGCCAGTTTCCGGGCCTACGGAATGCACGCCCGTGGCAGTAATCCCAAGGTCACCGGCCGCAACGGGCGGATACCCAGCGTAAAACGCAAAGACCTAATGGGCATCCCCTGGTCGGTGGCCCTGGCCCTGCGGGCCGATGGATGGTTGCTGCGACAGGATATTGTGTGGCACAAACCCAATCCCTTGCCGGAATCCGTCCGGGACCGGCCTACACGGAGCCATGAGTACGTATTCATGCTCACAAAATCAGAGCACTATTGGTATGACGCGGTATCCGGCCGTGAACCGTCGGTTTCCTTCCTGGTGGACAAGAGATACGGACCTGGCGCCAGTGGCCGCGACCGGTCAAGTGAAGCGTGGAACCTTCATGCGCCCTACAAGCCGCACAAGGGTTTCCAATCCCTGGATTGTTCTGCTGGCCGAAATGCCCGAAGCGTGTGGACGATCCCCACGGCGCATTTTCCGGGTCCTCATTTCGCCGTGTTCCCGGAGCAATTGGCCGAGCGCTGCTTACTCCTCGGCTGCCCGCCCCTCGTTTGCGACGCCTGTGGAACGCCTTATGTCCGGACCCACCAACCGGAGTCGTTCGCGCCCGTCTGTCATTGCGGCGGCAAGGGGCGGACCGGCACGGTATTAGATCCATTCGGTGGCTCAGGTACCACCACCTACGTAGCGATGCGCCACAACCGGGATTCGATATATATAGACATCAACCCGACGAATGCAAACATCGCCTTGAATAGGTGTGGTTTCGCCGGGCCCAGACTGGTGGACTGCCACGAGTTTGAGGTATGTGGGGGGTCTAACCTATGAAAATTCCCGCCGTAACTCTGTATCAGCCGTGGGCCCAAATGGTGGCCACGGGGGAGAAGAGAATTGAAACCCGGTCCTGGCCGACCGCACACCGGGGAGTAATTGCCATTCATGCCGCAAAGCGGCAGGACGAATCTCTGAGGGCCATTTACAATAGCCCCGCATTTTCCGGTCGGTTGGCAAGGCATGGCTATGGCGACTCATTTTCGAGCCTCCCCTTCGGTCGCGTGGTGGCCCTTGCCGAGTTATTGGGCTGTTTGACGGTCACCAAGTATAATCAGCCGCAGACATCCGAATCACTGTTCGGTGATTATCGGCTGGGCCGTTACATGTGGTTCCTAGGGAAAATCATTGAACTCCGCCCGGCCATCGAGGCCACCGGACGGCAGGGGCTATGGGTGTGGCAAGTGCCGCCGGAGGTGGAGGATGCCGTTAGGAGCTTGGCACCCTGGGGAGGCTTGCGGACCCGGAGGGAGGCGTAGCCGATGTCCGTTCTGAAACGGCAGGGGTGTAACCTTGCCAATGTGAGCCATCGGCAGCATCTTTTTGTCGCCTTGCAGCGGGTTGAGTGGGTTCGTATGTGGCAGGGTCCTTTTGCCGAACCCGGACAAGAGACACGATTAATCTGCCCGGTTTGCCAGCGGACGAAAGAGGCTGGACATTTACCCGATTGCGTGGTCGGGAAGGCCCTTGGGAGAAAGGAGTGTATACAATGCGTAGAGTAACGGTCGAAGTAAAGGTTCAGCTACCTAAGACTCTCACCAAAGACCTTTTGGATAATGAGGCCGTGTGCGACACCTGCGGCGGGTTAGGATGGATCATCCGTGCAAATGCTTGCACGGGGCGGGAAGATAATGAGCGTGTACGGCACGATGGATTTGCGTATAGGAATGATTCGTTGTTTTCGCCATGCCCTGACTGTTGTAATGGAGTGGTCGAGGTGTGCAAGCACTGTGGCCAACCTATCAAGAAATACAATAACTATTGTGGCTGTGTCGGCTCGAAAGCCGAACGCATTTGCAAAACAATAGCAACAAGAGAGGCGATATGGGAAAATGCCTCCAAGATAACGTACAGGGAGGCTATTGAGCGATTCAACGTGCTTTACATCGACGACTGTGGCGAGTTTGTTGACGCGCAAGCGTTACCTGACGTTATAAATGACTGTGCAAAGCGCAAAGTCAATCCACTTATCATAAAGCATGTATATGGCACCAAAACGCGAAAGATAAGTTGCGATGCGGATAATATCATTGATGACGCCTGTGAAGATCTGCATGAGGAAGCTGCCGACACTATCGGCAGGCTAGCTCGTGATGCAATGCAGAGTTTTTTGGACCGCTGGGCGGACACATATGGCGCTGGTACTCTCACCTATGAGGCGGATTTTGACGTTGCTGTAATAGTGGGGGATGGGCAATTTGTTCACGAATGAAATGGATATGGCCCATACATTGACGACCAAATGGTGTATTCCGAAGGGGCCTTATGGCACCTGCCCTGTGCACGAGACGTCTTCCCCCAGCGCTGCCGGATGATTCCGTCCACGATATTGACCGGGGAGTAAGCTGTGTACCACTGTAAGACGTGCGTGTATGAGTGGGATGGGAGGTAATATTGGTGAGAGTGCGGTTGTTGGATCTTTCTATGCGGACCAGCGCCTTCCCTAATTTAGCCCTGATGAAAGTATCAGCTTACCATCGGGCCCGGGGCGACGAGCTAATCAGCGTCGGCCAGGGGGATCTGACCTATATTTCCTGCGTCTTCTCACGGCATCGCCCGGCGGCCGAGGTATTGATGCAGGTTCACCGGAATGTTGTGGTCGGTGGCCCCGGTTGGGACCCCACCATAACCCTCCCGCCGGAGATTGACACCTGTCGTCCGGACTATTCGCTCTACGGCATCAAATACGGCCTGGGCCGTTTGACGGCGGGGTGCCCAGGGGACTGTCCCTGGTGCGTGGTGCCGGCGTCCGAGGGGCGGATAGCCAGGACTGTGGCCGAGGTGGGCGATATAGCGAACGGCAACTTTTTGATACTCCTGGACGCCAATCTGCTGGCGTGCCCGGACTGGCCGGACCATCTACAAGCAATTCGGCGGCGAGGGATTCGGGTGCATTTCACGCAGGGACTCGACATCAGAATGGTGACGGACCTGGCGGCGCATGAATTGGCCAGACTGAAGATTAGGAACCTCCACAACACCAACAACCAAATCTATTTTGCTTGGGATCGCCCCGAGACAGAGGAGCACGTCAGGAACGGCGTGGCCACCCTGATACGTGCCGGGATTAATCCTTACCGACTAAGATTTTACATGCTCTGTGGGTACAACACCACGTGGGAACAGGATTGGCTTAGGTTCGCGGTGCTCCGAGATCTTGGGGTAGAGCCTTTTGTGATGCTTTACCAAGGGGCCGGCCCCAAGCTCCGGGCCTTTAGCCGATGGGTCAACCGGAACCTTTACCGGTCGTGCGCCTGGGAGGACTATAGCCGGTGGGGCCCGGGGCGGGAAGGTCAACAGGAGTTTGCGGTTTAGGGGTGAGGTTAGTGGCCCGCAAGGTCTATGTCTCAAGTGACATATCCATAGACGAATCCTTATCGGAAATCGCCGAAACAGCGCCATTGGAGGCCCTGCTGTGGCCATGGCTTCTCACGGCGTTCGACGATTGGGGGCGGGCCGAAGCCAGCCCCAGGCGGTTAAAGGCGAAAGTCTTCCCTGGTAATAGCCTTGTGACCGTTGAAGTCATTGATCATGCGCTTCAACGATTCGCGGAAGTCGGCCTCATTCGGCTGTACGAGGTGCAGGGCAAGGCATATATGGCCATACCGGACATCGAGAAATGGTACAAATACCAGACCCATATTCGGCGTGAGAGACGCCCTGGCAAGGATAAAATGGCGTCAAGTCTACCGGGCCCCAATGAACTGGAAATAAATTCCCCCCACAGGGATTCGCGGGGGTACGCAGGGGCCTGCGGGTCCCCGGAAATCCCCATACCTTCCACCCTTCCACCCTTCCACCCTTCAGGGAATAAAATACATACTCCCGCGCCTGCCGGCGCTGGCGAGTGTTTGCCAACCCCACTCAGCGAACAGACGGTGCCCTTGACCTCGGAAACGCAGCGGGAATGTGCTAAGACTGCCCCGGCAGGGATGCCAGGATCTGGCCACCAACAGGCCGGTGAAGGAATGGCAATGGGTGAAACACCCCAGGAAGAACCTGCCGCCCCAACCGCGGGGATAGCTGTCGTGAGGATGGGGTACCCGCCGGAGTTCGAGCGGTGTTGGGATGTATACCCTCGCCAGATCGAGAAGCAGGCAGCGTACAAAGCCTGGAAGTCGCGTGTGAGGGAAGGGTATGCCCCGGAGGTGCTGTTCTCCTGCACGAGCAACTACGCGCATAGCTGCCGGGCGAACGGTACGGCACCGGCGTACATCAAGCACGGAAAGACCTTCTACGGGCCCAACCGGCCGTTTCTGGACTACCGGGATGGCCCTGTCATCGAGCAGCGAAAGGGGAATGGGAATGGGCGAAGTGCTGACCATGACAACGAGCCCATGGATTGGGAGGACAGGTTCTGGCAGAAGTGACTCCCCGGGCCCGGATACCCTGACCAAGCCGGAGCCCGCTCCGCGCACCTGCGGCCACTGCGGAGCCGAGATGCGCTTCCGGTGGGCCCCGGTGGCCGACAGCGGGTGGTGGATTCCGCCGGCGACCTGCACGTGCCCCGGGGCGGTGGCCGCCGCCGCGGCCAAACGAACGGATAGAGAGCGCGAGGAACGACAGCGCCGGCTGGTGGAGCGAGACCGGCTCCTGATGCGCTCCGGCCTGCCGGCGAAGTACCTGCGGGCAACCTTCGGCGACGCGCTGGCCACGGAGCACAACCGTGACGCCCTTGCCAAGGCGCGAGCTTTCGCGGAAGATCCCGCCGGCGGGCTGCTTCTCTCGGGGCCGGTGGGCCGGGGAAAGACCTATATTGCTGCCTGCGTGGTGAACCATCGCCTGGACAAGCTCCAGTGGACCATGTTTGGGAACGTCGTTAGCTTGCTCGGCCGGATCAGGCGCACCTATGATGACTCGTCCCGCGAGGACGAATGGGACGTGGTTAACGAGTTAACCACCGTGCCGGTGCTGGTGCTTGATGACCTCGGCAAGGACCGGGTCACCGAATGGGTCGAACAACTTCTGTACCAGGTGGTAGATACCCGGTATCGGGAAAATCGTTCCTTGGTCGTTACGACCAACCTGGGGCTGCGGGACCTCAGGGACCGATATCCCGAAGTAGGGCCGGCGTTGGTTTCCCGGATCGTCGATTTGTGCCAAGGCGTGCGGCTGGACGGCCCGGACTGGCGCATGAGGAGGCTTGGCTAATGCCATACCACAAACTGCTATCGCTAATTGCAATCGTAATGGCCGGTTTTGGCGCTTATCTTATTATCAGCGCCAAGCCGAGGCGGCGTTCCTAACGGGTGCCGTCCGCCCGGGAGGTGTAACCAAAGCCGACGGCCATTTGGCCCGCGAGGCTCTGAGGGGCGGGTCGGTTGCCGGGACAGGATTGGGAAAACTGTGGACTGGCATAGGGGCGTAAATAGTCTATAGACTTCTACTGGGGGTATGTTCGTGGGGCGCGTATCCCGGAAGCTTAAGCCAAACGGTGACCTGATGAAAATCGAAGAGGCTCTTTCGGTCATGGGCCTGCTATCTGCCAAGGCGATGGAAGTCCTAGCGGAAGACCTGGGCTTGGACGAAAAAAAACGAGGCTACTTGAAATGCCGCTATGTGCAACGTCTCCCTGTGGCCGATATAGGCGATAAGATATTTACCAGCGAAAGGAACGTTTTTAATATCCGAGAGGGTCTCTTGATTGCATGTAAGGAGCGAATTATTTCCTGATAATCCAACGCCTAAATCGTGGACGCAGCGTCATTACTGGGCTCGCGCAATGAGCGGGCCCAAAATTTTTTTTGCATTCCAATTTACCCAACTATTTTTTATGCTATACATGGGTGATCCAAATGTCCGGCCTGGCCGGAATCCCGCAGTACATCATCCAGACCAAGGACGGCATCTTCGCCGTGGTCCAGTCCATGAGCTACGGCGATATCGTCATAGCGGCCATTTTATT
>Ga0123519_10014536_pt1 | contig 11174 bp, 8 predicted proteins | sample YelNatPaOPRAMG02_FD_87396 | JGI IMG/M metagenome (GOLD analysis project Ga0123519, IMG submission 87396) | Hot spring microbial communities from Yellowstone National Park - Yellowstone National Park OP-RAMG-02 (version 2) | ecosystem: Environmental > Aquatic > Thermal springs > Hot (42-90C) ... | reverse complement strand
CTATTATTAAATCCGCGCCCTTATCTTTAAGACTAACACATTCCCCATTAAGCATCTTAAAACCAAACGCTTGCATTTGCCTGGCAATTTCCTCCGCACCAGTATAAACATCGTGATTTCCGATGATTGCGAACTTTCCAAGCTTGGGCTCGCTAACTAAGCTATTGCTCAATACCGAGATAAATTCCGGATTATGGTCTACGATGTCGCCGGTAATTAAAACCAGGTCCGGGTTTAATTCTTTGACCATCTTTGAAATCCGTTCAATCTCCGCTTTTGAATTCCACCAAGCGATATGCAAATCTGAAAGCTGGATTATCCTTAAGCCATCATCTTTTGGAGAAAGTCCCTTGATGCTAAGCTCATATTTTTCCACCATCGGCGCTTTTGGGGTCATAAAAAGTCCATAAACCGAGACCGTTCCCCAAAACAAAACTATTGCCATTGTCATCCCTCGGGAAAATTTAATAATGAGACTGGAGTGGAAAACAATGGAGCAGATTCTTAAAAAAACCACAATTGGGGCAATCAACAATAGGAAAGTGAACCAGTTAAAATGCCAAGCAAGAGTGGGCCGAGTGATAAAAAACGCCAGCCAATAACTGGGCAATTTTCCCTTTTGGATTAACCAGGCAACATAAGGCAGGGGCAAAAGAAAAACTAAAAAAATTAAACCGAGCCTCTTAGTCCATTTTCGGTTTAATTTTAATCCCCATTTAAGAACTAAAAGTTCCAGCAAGGTAAGAATTAGCATCGCTAATGTCAAATGCATAAATATCCTCCTATGCTTCTATCTATTCCTTTTTTGCAAACCGATTGAATTTAATTGAACAATCTATTTTACTATAAAGAGTGCATTTTAGCTCAGATTCCATAATAAGCCCACCTTGGAAAAGTGCAATAGCACAGGCTGGTTTGGCTTATAGCTGTTTTTGGGTTTATGGTTGATTAGCCTGAGGCTCTATGTTAATTTAAATGAAATGATGACCGGAAGGGAACGGATTAGAATTACGCTTGAGCGGAAAGAGCCAGATATGGTTCCTATCTGGGAGATGGCGTATAACGAGCCAAGCATTATCGGGATTGCCAGGTATTTTATGGATGAGGCGCAATTACCCAAGCCCAAATTAATTATGGATATGACCGATGAGGAGAAGTTCCGACTAATAGCTGGGTTGTTCACTCTAATCAAGGCGCTTGACCTGGATGGAGTGACCGCGGTCTCACTGGCGCCCCGCACCCGCTTGGATAAGGAGCATATGAGAGATGCCTTGGGCGTGGTTTATCATTTGAGTGATTTTGGGGAGCCTTATCCGGTTGATGGTCCTTTAAAAAATACAGAAGGGCTAAAAGGCTTTAGGATGCGCGCTCCAGAGGAGCTGGATTTTTTGATGCTGGAGCTGGTTCGGAAGACTTTTCCGGATAAAGCGGTTGCCTATCATATGGCTGGTCCTTTTAAGTTGAGCTGGACTCTTAGAGGGTCAATGGAAAAATTATTGATGGATTATATTCTATATCCTGAATTTGCTCATCAGTTAGCAAAGATGGCCACGGATTACTGCCTTTCTTTGATTAAAACTGCTTTTGAGAAGGGAGCGGATTTCATAATTTTAGAAGGGGATTTGGCTTACAATCCGGGACCGCTGATGAGTCCGAGGCATTACGAGGAGTTTATTTTTCCATATCATAAGGAGCTTTGTGAATTGGTTCACCAGCTGGGAGGAAAAATTGTCAAGCACAGCGATGGCAAACTTACGCCCTTGGTTCCTTTTTTGATTTCCGCAGGCTTTGATGGGATTCATCCGATTCAACCGCAATGTATGGAGATTGGGGAAATTAAATCTGAGTTTGGCTCTCGGGTTTGTCTGCTGGGCAACATTGATTGTAGTTTTCTATTGGTTTTTGGCTCGCCGGAGCAGGTGAAACAAGCGGTGAAAGAGACCATTGCCCAGGCTGGTCCGGGAGGGGGATATATCATCAGTTCTTCTAACTCCATTCATCCGGGTTGTAAGCCAGAGAATTATTTAGCAATGGTGGAATCCGCGAGAAGATATGGAAAATATCCTCATCTGTCAAAAGACTGATTGTTTATGGGCAGATGGGATTATCTGGCTTGATGGTCATCATCCAATAATTTTCTCTTTCCCAGAGCTTGAGAAATTTTTCCTGGCTAAGTATCTGATGGGGCTTATCGCCAGAATGGACAATAATCCAGTTGTGGTTATGGTCTTGATAATAACCTATCACTACTGCAAAATGTCGAGCTGGAAGTGGTTCCAAAAGATAGTTCCAGAAAACTATTATTGGCTGATTATTTTCAAGACTTTGTTTTATTCTTTCTAAATTCCCGGCTCCAAAATTCACTGAAAATCCCAGCGCCTTTGCCTCTGCAATTAAGTCCAGGGTAAAACTGCCGAGCAGTTGGTCGCTGGAAAAATTTTGAGCAATCTCTTCTTGAGAAATTGAACAGCCATAGTAATTCAAGACCATTGCCAAAGAAGCTGGTCCGCAAAGAAATTCCTCCTGGGCAATAAAAGGCACCTCCAGATATTTCCCCTGTCCATTTCCTTGCACTAACTCGGATTTTATCTGGCTAAAATTAGGTGCGCAGGAGAAGAGAAATATAGTAAGCCAAAAGACTTTTTTCATTTAATTTGCTTTTGGGCGCTGTGCTTAAGCTCACTGGCGGTGAACAGGCTGAAAATCGGAATCCCTAATTTAGCAATCTCTTCTTTTCCCCCTTCTTCCCGGTCAACCACTGCTAAGACAATTTTTACCATTGCGCCTGCTTGTTTTCCAGCTTCAATGGCTTTAAGCGCGGACCCACCAGTGGTTATCACATCTTCCACAATCGCGATTCTCCATCCCGGCTCAAGGTTTCCTTCAATCAACTTGGTAGTGCCGTGAGATTTAACTTCTTTTCTGACAATAAACCCTTGAAGCGGTTTTTTGCGGGTCTGGCTCAATGCCACCATCCCGCCAATAATTGGGTCTGCGCCCAAGGTAAGCCCGCCCACTGCCTCCAGCTCTAAATTCTGGCTCTCCAGATAATCCAAAAATAAATTGGCAATCAGATAAAGCCCATTGGGGTCAAGGGTTGCGGTTCTGCAATCAATATAATAATCACTTTTTTTGCCGGAGCTTAAAATAAATTCTCCTAACTGGAAAGATTTATTGAGTAAAATTCTTTCCAGCTCGGATTTGGCTTCTAACCGGTCTGGACTTAAATTCATAGATAGCTCAACCATTTTTTATATTTGGAATTTCTGCCTCTAACAATTTTAAAAAATTCCTCCTGAAGCCTTAAGGTCACGGCTCCCGCGCTCCCTTTGCCGATTTTGCGATTGTCCACTTCCCGCACCGGCGTGACTTCTGCCGCAGTGCCAGTTAAAAACACCTCCTCCGCAATATAAACCGTGTCTCTGGGAAAGGTCTCCTCTTTCACCTGATAGCCTAAGTCCCGAGCCAGTTCAATCACACTTTTTCTGGTGATGCCATTAAGGATAGAGGAGCTTTCTGGAGGAGTGATAATCGTATCTCCAAAGACTAAAAAGATATTTTCTCCGCTTGCCTCTGCGATATAGCCCTGGGCATCCAACATCAATGCCTCATCATAGCCGGCTTTAAGCGCCTCTCGTTTAGCTAAGATAGAGTTGACATAGTTGCCCACTGCTTTTGCCTTGCAGGGAAGGACATTAACTGGTAGCCGAAGATAGCTGGAGGTTTTCAAGCGGATGCCTTTTTTCAATCCTTCTTCTCCCAGATAGGCGCCCCATTTCCAGACCGCAATTGCTACTCGCATCGGATTGCTCATTGTGCCCAAGCCCATCTCGCCATCGCCGATATAAACAATGTGCCTTAAATAACATTCCTCATAGCCATTAGCTTTGATAATCTCCTTACTGGCTTTGACCATCTCTTCAAAGCTATATGGTATCTCCAAAGTGAGAATGTGTGCAGAATTATAAAGCCGTTTGAGATGGTCTTCTAAACGGAAAATAGCAGAGCCACCTTCGCACTTATAACACCGGGTGCCTTCAAATACCCCAAATCCATAATGAAGAGTATGGGTGAGAATATGAATTTTAGCATCTTCCCAATCCACCAATTTACCATCCATCCAGATTTTTTTTGCCTTCTCCATAACCGCTATCTCCTCCTTTACTTAATCTCCCAGATATTTTTGAAAAATAGAATGCACCTTTTCCCGAGCAGATTTTATCCGAGCTAAAAGCTCTTCTCCAGAATCTATTTCTGGAATAGATAATTTTTTAGCCAAGCGCCCAAGCGTCTTTGCCTCTATTTTCAATTGATGCTCACTTCGGTCTTGATAAATCCTGAGCTGGGAAAACAGCTGACGATAGAATTCCAAAATTTTCACCAATTCAAGATATTCCTTTTCCGCTATGAGATGAAGGCGGTTAAGCGCAGTAAGCGCATTCCAGCTACTTGAGGTGCGCAATTCCGGATAGCGCTCCCCATAGCTCAACTGTAAAAACTGAATAATATACTCCAGCTCCATCTCTCCACCATAACCAAATTTCATATCATATAGATTTTCTCGCTCTTGTGCAAGTTCCGCTCTCACCCGCGCCAAAAGCGCCTTCATTTCTGCTTTTAATCTATCTGGCTGATTCCCGAAATAAACACTTTTTTCAATCTGGCTCAATACCTTTTCTCTGATTCCCGCACCATCAATCAGCACCCTTGCCTTTATCATTGCTTGCTTTTCCCAAAGCTGAGCCTGATTCGCCTGATAGTCAGAAAAAGCACTTAAACTCACTACCAAAGGTCCAAACCTTCCACTCGGTCTTAATCTGGTATCTATTTGATAAAGATAGCCCTCTTGGGTCTGGGCTTGAAGAATAGAAATTATCTTCTGCGCCAAGCGAACGAAAAACTCGTGAGCCGATAGCTCCGCCTTTCCTTTGCTCCTGTCCTGGCCTTGATATATAAAAATTAAATCCAAATCACTCGCCCAGCTCATCTCCTGCGCACCTAATTTCCCTAAACCAAGAATCAATAACCCAGACAGCTCTTCGCCTTGCTTAAATTTGGGAACCCCAAACCGCTGGGCGGTTTCGCTTAAACTAATTTTATAAACCTGTTCCAGAATCAGCTCCGCTAAAAGACTGAGCCTTTGCTCCAGCTCCCGAATGCTAATTTTACCCGCAAGCTTTGTTAAACCAGTTCTCAAAAACTCTAATTTTTGAAAGCGCTGAAGTCGAAAAAGCTTTTGCTCATAATCTTGAGCCTGGGCTAATTCCTGCTCCAGCTCTGCCTCCAGCTCCACCGGGCTCCGCGCCTTTAAAATGCCGGGAATCACCAGCTCATCCAATAACTCCGGATGGCTGACCAAAACATTTCCTAAAAATTCGCTATTGCTGAAAAGCTCAATCAAAAGCCTTCTTACTGGCGGATAATCCTTGAGCAGTGCCAGAAACCCAGAGCGAGCACCAGTTCGGGAAAGAAAGCGCTCCAACTGCAGAAGCGCAAGCTCCGGCTCCGCGGTTAGAGAAATCTCCTCCAATAAAATCAGCAACACCTCTCTCAGCATTTGAGAGCCAGCCTTGACCCGGTCCAGAGGCTTTGTAATCCGAAGCCAGGACTCCACTGCTAAATCTGGCTGATTGAATCCTAACTTGCTAAATTCTTTAGTTAACTCCTCTTCTTGAACCTTACTGTTCATAAACTTTGAAAATTTACTATCCTGCGCTCTTGGCTCTTCTCCGAAAAGTCCGGAAAAAATCTCCTCCACCTCTTTAAGCCTCTGGCTAAGCTCTGAAAAAAATCTCTCGGTTCCATCTTGCTCAATATATCCAAAGGAGCGTGCCAGCAGTTCTTGCGCCTTTTTGGATTTTGGAAGGCTATGCTCTGGAGAGAGGTTTTTAAGTTGAATCCGATGCTCTATTCTCCGAAGCAGTCTCCAAGCCCGGTCTAAAATCTCTGCCTCCTGGTCTTTGATTAAACCCAATTGATTCAAAACCTTGAGCGCTTGGGGAGTGCTCTGGTTCTGTAATTCTGGATATTTTCCACCATAAATCAACTGAAGCGCCTGGACAAAAAATTCTATCTCCCGAATGCCACCAGCACCTAATTTTAAATCATACCCGGAAAGCCCCTCCGCCTGAGACTGGCTTTTAGCCTCATTCTTAATTTTGAATTTTATCTCTTTAAGCTCCTCCAAGCTGGTAAAGTCATGGAATTTTTTAAAAACAAAAGGCTCAAGCTCAGAAAGAAATTTTTGCGCCAAAGCCCGGTCTCCAGCAACCGCTCTTGCCCGAAGAAAGACTGCCCTCTCCCAGGCTCTGCCAAAGTTCAAATAATAATCTAATGCGGATTCAAAAGAATTTACCAAAGGACCGCTTTCCCCACCGGGTCTTAATCTCAAATCTACCCGGAAAACAAATCCTTCTGGAGTGATTTCATTGAGCAATTTGGTAAAAAGCTCTGCTAATCGGAAATAGGCTTTAAGCTCAAGCTCTGGCTCAGCCTCAGAGCCCGGATTAGGACAAAGATAAATCAAATCTATGTCTGAACAAAAATTTAATTCATAGGTGCCGAGCTTTCCCATTCCCAGAACCGAAATCAAAGGCAAAGAGGAAAAATTTTGCTTTAGAGAAGGAATTTTTCCCGCTTGGCATAGCTCAAATAGATATTTCAAGCCCAAATCCAAACAGGCTTCAGCCAGAAAAGATAATTCTCTTAACTCCTCCTCCAAGCGCTTTTTCTCATTCAAATTGGCTATAGCCAAGCAAAGATACTCCTGATTCCTGAACTCCCTTAATGCCCTGCAAAGCTCCTCAAATGAATCCGCATTAGCTAATTTTGGTTCCAGCTCCTTAACCAAGTCTTGATAAGTCCTTTTTTTATTCTGCCTTTGCAATGCGGTTTTTAACCAGTTCGGATTTTTTAATGCTAATTGACTTAAGAACTCACAATAGCCCAAAAGCCTCAAAACCAATAGTAATTGCTCCCCTTTAATTAGCCATTTCAAATCTAAGCCCGGCTCATTGAACAAAAGTTCAAGATAATTCAGCGCAGAATCCGGGTCCGAAACCCCATTCTCAAAAGCCTCCCTTATCTTTTGCTTGAGGGATTTTAGCTCACTATGAGAAAATCCTGAATTTTGAGCCTGCTTAAAGATATTATTTAACTTTGGCTCAATCAGATTCGGATTTTCAAAGCCATCAGTCCTTAGCTCCATTCTAACTATTTTATCCTACTCGGAGCTAAGATAAAAAAGACCTATCGCTCCCGCGCGGGCTATAGAGATAATTGCTCTATTCGGAGATTATTGCTTTTTAAGAATTCCAGCCTGTTTAAGAATATCATCAATATCTTTTATTTTTGTAAAAAGCCTTTTAAACCCTTCAATTATTTGATTAATTAACTCAGTTTGGTCATCGGTGTCTAGAGGAAAATCAATATATTTATAGATAGGCCACTCATCACCCTTTCTAACAGTATAACCATTCTTAATATCTCTCAATTTTTCCCGAATAATGGGTGAAACTTTTTTTGCAATTTGCTTCGGAACATATATTCCAATGCAAAGGCGAGTTCCTTCTTTGGATAACTTAAAACATAAAGGGTCATCTTTTTGATATTCCCATTCTTCTTTGTAAAAGTAGAGAAAAGACTCACATTTCCATATTAGTTCTTTTGGACGCCATTCTGAAGATTTTTCCCCAATATACTTAAAAAGCCTATAAATTTCTTCTGGCAATTCCTTTTCCACTTCCTTAATCATACGGATTACGTTTAAATTTCTGAGATATAACTTCACCCTTTCGCTAAATTCAAATTTCTCCATTTTCTTTCACCTCCCTGATTATGTTTCTTTCTATGCATTCAACAAAATGCTTAAGGAAAATTTTTACTTCTCCTTTTAGTTCTGGCTCTAATTCCCTTAAAATTCTTAAAACCTGCTTATATGAAACTGGCTTAAAATTCGTATCCTTGGGAGCATAACCGGTCGGGGTTAAAAAAAACAAAATACACTTTTTCTACTCTTTTCCTGAAATCCTGATACTGCCTCTGGGTTTGCTTCTCTCCTTCTCGGGAGGAAATTTTATTTTCTATAATCAGAGAATAGCTTTTTCCTTCTGATTTCCAATCTACAGCAATATCCGGAGTGCTGGTTTGACCGGGTAGTTCTCTAGAGGTTTGAACAAACTCAAAATTGAAAAATTTTCCCGGGTCTATTTGTTCAACAAATTTTTTTAAAAATTTGTCTCCTAATCCGTGCCCCTCATAGGGGTTAAGTAGCCAAGCCAATAGGTCTGAATAAGATTCTTCACTTTTTGTAATTCCCAAAACCTCAATGATATTAAAGAAATTTTTAGTCCATTTGCCTTCTGAAGTGGTTTTTTCTAAATCTAATTTTAATTTTTCTATCCGCTCTTTGAATAATTTTGTGTTTTCCTTCTCTAAAAGCTCTTTATGTTGAATATAATCGCTAACAAGTTTTTCCAGCTTTATTTTAAAATCTTCGGTTTTTTCCTTATCCTCTTTTTCAAAGAAGCGCCTGAACCTTTCTAATCCCTCCTCTAAATTTTTTATGCTCTCTGTTTCTTTCATAATTTTCTGTATTATTATATTTTTTTTGATTTTTGTCAAGAAAAAATTCTATTGGCAGAGCTTCGTAGGCGAGGCAGGTCTTGGCATACTACATTTTTCTCTCTGAATTCCTCCTCATATTGTCCGGGTTATGTATTTTCGGTGAAGGGGTTCAGGTTAGAAAAAAGAGAGTTGATAAGTTATAATTAGTCTGGCTTAAAAAAATTTCTTCAAAGGAGGAACCGAGAGATGAGGATTTTAGTAGTAGGCGGAGGGGGGAGGGAGCATGCGCTTTGCTGGAAACTGGCGCAGAGTAAGGAATTGGATAAATTATATTGTGCGCCGGGCAATGCCGGGATAGCGGAACAAGCGGAATTGCTGAAAATAAAGGCGGAGGATATAGAAGCTATCCAAAAAGCGGTTAAGGAGCTGGGGATTGAGCTGGTAGTGGTAGGACCTGAGGCGCCTTTGGTTTTGGGAATAAAGGATAAGCTGGAAGCGCAAGGGGTTCTGGTTTTTGGTCCGAGTCAAAAAGCCAGTGAGCTTGAGGGGAGTAAGGTCTGGTGCAAGGAACTTCTGAAGAAATATAATATCCCGACCGCCTGGTTTCAAGTTTTTGATGAGCGGAAAAAGGCGCTGGATTTTATCCGCTCAAAAGGCTCGCCGATAGTTGTCAAGGCAGATGGTTTAGCTCAAGGCAAGGGAGTGATTGTGGCTAAAACTATTTCCGAGGCGGAGCGAGCAATAGAGCAAATAATGGTGAAAAAGGAATTTGGCTCAGCAGGAGAAAAGGTGGTAGTGGAGGAGTTTTTAGAAGGGGAGGAGGCGAGTTTTATTGGCATATCGGATGGTGAGAATTTTGTGCCAATGGCGACCAGCCAGGACCATAAGCAGGTTTATGATGATGATAAAGGACCGAACACTGGCGGGATGGGCGCATATTCACCAGCGCCAGTAGTGAGCGAGGGGATGTTTAAAGAGATTATAGAAAAAATTATGTTGCCCACGATTCGGGCGATGAAGCAGGAGGGGAGGGAGTATAGAGGCGCGCTTTATGCGGGATTGATGATAACAAAGGATGGTCCTAAGGTACTTGAATTTAATTGCAGATTTGGGGACCCAGAGACCCAGCCTTTGCTTTTCCGACTGAAGAGTGATTTGCTTCCGTTTTTAGTGGCGAGCGCAACTGGAAGGCTTAAGGGGATGAATTTTGAATGGCATCAAGACGCTTCAATTTGTGTGGTGATGGCGAGTGGAGGCTATCCGGGTTCCTATCAGAAGGGGTTTGAGATTAGGGGAGTGGAGGAGGCGAATCAGCTGGAGCGGACTTATGTATTTCACTCTGGGACTGAGAGAAAAGACGGGAAGTTATTGACTGCGGGCGGAAGGGTTTTGGGGGTGAGCGCTCGGAGAGAGGATATTGCCAGTGCCATAGAAGCGGTGTATCTTGCGGTTTCTTTGATTAAATTTGAAGGCGCCCATTATCGGAAGGACATAGGCAGAAAGGCACTTAAACATTTAGGCAATTTGAAGGGGTGCAGATAAATTGCCAGAGAAATTTTTTGCGATAGTTTTTCCGGAAAATTTTTATGACCTGCTTTTTGCCAGTTATCTGGCTTTTCGCGGTAAGCGGGTAGCGGTGATTGGCAATAAAGCTCTATTAAACTCGTTTGCTAACCTTCTTTTACTTAATCCTTATCGTTCGCTTTTGGTTTGCGACCATTTAGGATTGAGCCTGAAGCCGGAAAAAAATTTTTATCTGCCAGATTTTCAGATTATTAGCTCTCAGCAGAGGTTAGATTTTTTTTATGACCGGTTAAGAAGAAGGTTTGCCTTGGAACGGGAGTTAGGAGAGGAGGGCAAAAACCTTTCTGGATTTTTAGATAAGCTAATAGAGCTGGGAAGACAGGCTGAGGAAAAGATAAAATCGGAGCATTTTTTAAATTCTATTTTAAGTTCCAACTGGTTAGAGAAAATTGGATTTAGTTTTAGGGGTGTTAATTTTCCTCAAGAGTCATTTGGTTATTTAATTCATAGTGCGGGGTTGAAGAAGGAAGCGCTGGAATTATTAGTTTCTCCTTTGCAGATGTTTTCTCCTTATTTTAAGGAGTCGGATTTGGCTTTTTCTTCTGCCTTGCTTTGGAGATTTCTTCTTTCTGCGGGAGAGGGAGCAAATTCTGGTCAGGATGCTGAATTTGGGACTTTAGAGATTATCTCTGCTAATGGGAGATTGATTGAAGAGGAACCAGAAGGGATGATGATTGATGGAAAAAGAATCTCGGGCTTGGGCTTTAGTTTAAAAAAAGAGATAAGTGCGGAATGGTTTTTTATTTCCCCGAGGAAGAGCTTTGAATTATTAGGGGAAAAAGATAAAGAGACCCGTAGAGCAAAAGAATTAGTTGGCAGATTTGTTCGGGCAAGCTTTTATTCCCATAGTTATTATTTTAAGGCGAGCTATTGGCCTGAGCCGATGGCAGAGAGGGTGCTTTGGGTGGAGCCAAAAAGGAAAGAGATAAAAAATTTTCTATTGGTAAGCACTGGCTTGAGCGAGAATTTAAGGGAGCTTTCAGTTAGTTATTTTCGGCGGGGAGAGAGCAAGCCTTTAGAGGATG
>Ga0123519_10014534_pt1 | contig 11175 bp, 5 predicted proteins | sample YelNatPaOPRAMG02_FD_87396 | JGI IMG/M metagenome (GOLD analysis project Ga0123519, IMG submission 87396) | Hot spring microbial communities from Yellowstone National Park - Yellowstone National Park OP-RAMG-02 (version 2) | ecosystem: Environmental > Aquatic > Thermal springs > Hot (42-90C) ... | reverse complement strand
CGTCCGCGAATCCCCGATGTGGTCGTCATCAAACCCCATGTCGCGCAACGTGTCCCATTTGCCGCGACTCGCCGTGACGAAAACCTCTGCGCCCCAATGCCTGGCCAGCTGCACCGCGGCCATTCCCACCCCGCCCGTCGCGGCGTGCACCAACACCCGCTCACCGGAGCGCAGCCCGGCCAGATCCGCCAACCCGTACCACGCCGTCAAGAACGCCACCGGCACACCCGCGGCCCGGGACAGCGACCAGCCGTGCGGAACCCGGACCACCAACCGCCGATCCACCACCGCCTGCGGTCCCGCCACCCCGAGCAGGCCCGTCACCGCGTCGCCGACGGCCAGCCCGGTGACGCCGGGTCCGACCGCGGCGACCACACCGGCCCCCTCGACGCCCAGTTCACCGCCGCCCGGGTACATACCCAGGGCCACCAACACATCCCGGAAGTTCACGCCGACCGCGCCCACGGCGACCCGCACCTGCCCGGCGCCCGGTTCGGCGGGTGCGCAGGTCCGCACCTGCACGTCCTCGATGGTGCCCCCGCCGCCGGGCGCCAACCGCCACCAGCCGTCCGCAGGCAGCCGCAAACCCGCCCGCGCCGTCGCCGGCGTCAACCGGGCGCCGTGGACCACCCCGTTGCGGACCACCAATTGCGTTTCACCGGAACCAGTTAGATCCCCCAGCTCCACCGAACCGTCGGAATCGACGAGCATCACCCGGCCCGGATGCTCGGCCTGCGCCGAACGCACCAGCCCCCACACCGCCGCGCCGGCCAGATCGCGGACCTCCTCACCCGGCAGGGCCACCGCCCCCCGGGTCAGCACCACCAGCATTCCCGGACCGTCACCGGCCAGCCACGACTGCAGCACCGAGAGCGCCTCGGTGGTGGCCGCGCGGACCGAACCCGGCACCGCCCCGTCGCCGCAGGCCCACTCCCACACCACGGTGCCGTCGCCGGTGTCGCCGCCACTCGTGGGCACCGGCGACCACACCACCTCCAGCAACCCGACCTCCAGCAACCCGTCGGCGCCGGCCGGCCCGGGCGCCGGGCGCCCGGCCGGCACCGGGCGCATCACCAACTCCCGCACCGACAACACCGGGGACCCGGCCGGGTCGGCCAGTTCCACCGACACCGCGTCCGGCCCGGCCGCGGCCACCCGCACCCGGGCCCGCGACGCACCCTCGGCATGCAGACACACGCCCTGCCACGAGAACGGCAGCACCAGCCGCGCCTGCGCGTCGGCCACCCCCAGCGCATGCAGCGCGGCGTCCAGCACCACCGGATGGATCCCGAACCCGGAGGTCACGCCCGCGTCCTGCGGAAGCTCGACCTCGGCGAACACCTCGTCGCCCCGCTGCCACACCGCCCGCAGGCCGCGAAATGCCGGGCCGTACTCATAGCCCCGGTCGGCCAGCCCGTCGTAGGCGCCGCTCACGTCCACCGCCTCCGCACCCACCGGCGGCCACACCGACAGATCCGCGGCCGGGTCCACCGAACCCGCCCCCAGAACTCCCTCGGCGTGCAGCGACCACTCCGAACCGGGCTGCGCCGCAGCCGAATACACCGACACGCCCCGCGATCCCGAATCACCGGGGGCGGCCACCACGACCTGCAGCCGGATCGCGCCGTCCGCGGGCAGCGCCAGCGGCGCCGACAGGGTGAGTTCCTCGAGCACCGGGCAGCCGACCTCGTCCCCGGCCCGCAACACCAGCTCGACGAAGGCGGCCCCCGGGAACAGCACCGTCCCGGCCACCGCGTGATCGGTCAGCCAGGGCTGCGCGCCGCGCGACAGCCGGCCCGTGAACACCGTCTGGCCCGAATCGGGCCGCTCCACCGCCGCACCCAGCACTCCGTGCCCGATGCCCGCCAACCCCACCGCGGCCATGTCGGACCCCGCAGACCCAGCCGGCAGCCAGAACCTGCGCCGCACAAAGCCATACGTCGGCAGCGGTACCCGCCGGGCGTCCAGGCCGGTGAACGCCGCGGGCCAATCCACCCGCACACCGGCGACGTTGGCCTGTCCGACGGACAGATAGAACCGCTCCAGGCCACCGTCGTCGCGGCCCAGGCAGGGCACGACGACGGCGTCGCCGCCGCACTCGGCCACGGTGTCCTCGATGCCGGCGATCAGCACCGGGTGCGGGCTGGACTCGACGAAGACCCGGTACCCGTCGGCGTGTGCGGTGCGCACCGCACGGTCGAATTGCACCGTCTGGCGGACGTTTTGGTACCAGTACTCGCCGTCGAGTCCCACGGTGTCGACGGGGGCACCGGTGACGGTCGAGAAGAAGGCAACCGGACAGGAACGCGGCTCGATGCCGCGCAGCGCCTCGGCGAGCGGCTCCCGGATCGCGTCGACCTGCTTCGAATGCGACGCGTAGTCCACGTCGATGGTGCGGGCCCGCACGTCGGCGGCCGCACAGCGGCGCATCAGCTCGGCCAGCGCGTCCGGTTCGCCGGAGACCGCGACCGCCGAAACACCGTTGACCGCGGCGACGTTCAGGCGATCGGCCCACGGCGCGATCAACTCGAGCGCCCGCTGGGCACCGCAGGCCAGCGACGCCATGCCGCCCGCGCCCGCCAGCCGCGCCAGCAGCCGGCTGCGCAACGCCACCACCCGCGCGGCGTCCTGAAGCGACAGGGCACCGGCCACATAGGCCGCCGCGATCTCGCCCTGGGAGTGACCGATCACCGCCTCGGGTGTCACGCCCACCGAGCGCCACAGCTCGGCCAGCGACACCATCACCGCCCACAGCGCCGGCTGCACCACGTCGACCCGGTCCAGCCCGGGTGCGCCGGGCGCGCCGCGCAGGACGTCGGTCAGCGACCACTGCACGTGCTCGCCGAGCGCCTTGTCGCACCGGGTGATGTGCTCGGCGAACACCCTCGAGCTGTCGAGCAACTGGGCGCCCATGCCGACCCACTGCGAACCCTGGCCGGGAAACACGAACACGGTCCTGCCCACCGGCCGGGCGCGGCCCACCACCACGCCCGCGCCCGGGGCACCGGCGGCCAGTCCGGCCAGCCCGTTCATCAGCCGCCCGCGATCCGAACCCGCCAGCACCGCGCGGTGCTCGAACAGCGACCGCGTCGACACCAACGACCAGCCCACGTCCACCGCCGTCAGGTCCGCGTCGGCCGACAGGCGTGCCAGCAGCCGCGCCGCCTGGTTGGTCAGCGCCTCGGCCGACCGCGCCGACAACACCCAGGGCAGCGGCGCATCGGCGCGCCGGGCCGCGGGGCTGTCCGGCTCGGCGGGGGCCTCCTCGACGATCACGTGCGCGTTGGTGCCGCTGATCCCGAACGACGACACGCCCGCGCGCCGCGGCCGTCCCGCGACGGGCCACGGGCGCGGCTCGGTCAGCAACGACACCGCGCCGGCCGACCAGTCCACGTGCGGCGTCGGCACATCCACGTGCAGCGTCTTGGGCATCACCCCGTGCCGCATCGCCTGCACCATCTTGATCACCCCGGCCGTCCCCGCCGCGGCGGACGTGTGCCCCATGTTCGATTTGATCGACCCCAACCACAACGGCCGGTCCGCCGGCCGGTCCTGCCCGTAGGTCGCCAGAAGTGCTTGTGCCTCAATCGGATCCCCGAGCATGGTGCCCGTGCCGTGCCCCTCGACCACGTCCACGTCGGCCGTGCCCAGCCGGGCGTTGGCCAGCGCCGCGCGGATCACCCGCTGCTGCGCGGGCCCGTTGGGCGTGGCCAGACCGTTGGAGGCGCCGTCCTGGTTCACCGCCGTGCCCCGCAGCACCGCCAGCACCGGATGGCCCCGCCGGCGCGCGTCGGTCAACCGCTCCAGCGCCAGCATCCCGGCGCCCTCGGAGAATCCGGTGCCGTCGGCGGCGCCCGCGTACGCCTTGCACCGGCCGTCGGGGGACAGCGCCCGCTGCCGGCTGAAATCGACGAACATCGCCGGGGTCGCCATCACCGTCACACCCCCGGCCAGCGCCAGATCGCATTCGCCCGACCGCAGCGACTGGGCCGCCAGATGCATCGCCACCAGCGCCGACGAACACGCCGTGTCCACCGACACCGCCGGGCCCTCCAGGCCCAGCGTGTACGCCACCCGGCCCGACGCGACGCTCAGCGTCGAACCGCGCAGCCCGTAGCGCTCCAGCTCGCCGGGCATCCGGCCCTGACCCCCGTAGGAGCCGTGGAACACCCCGGCGAACACGCCCGTCGGCGAGCCCCGCAACGTCGACGGGTCGATCCCGGCGCGCTCCAGCGCCTCCCACGACACCTCCAGCAGGAGGCGCTGCTGGGGATCCATCGCCAGCGCCTCGCTCGGCGCGATCCCGAAGAACGCGGCGTCGAAATCGGCCACGTCGGCCAGGAACCCGCCCGAGCGGGTGTAGGACTTGCCCGTCGCGTCGGGATCGGGATCGAACAGTCCCGCCACATCCCAGCCCCGGTCCGCGGGAAAGTCGCAGACCACGTCGCGGCCCTCCACGACCACCTGCCACAAGCCCTCCGGCGAATCCACCCCACCCGGATAGCGGCAACCCATCCCCACCACCGCCACCGGTTCGGTGGCCCGCGCGAGGTACTGCCGGTTCTCCCGCTTGAGCCGCTCGTTGTCCTTCAGGGTCTTCCGCAGGGCCCCGACGAGCTCTTCGTCGCTGCTGTTCACCGGGCCCGGCCTCTCACATCGCTCAGCGGAGTCCCCGATCAAGCATCAGTGCCAATGCAGTAACACGAGTTCGGAACAGAATCCCGGACCCATCGCGATCATCAGCCCGGGGCTGTCGGCGGGCGGCGGTTTGGCGATGGTGTCGCGCAACACGTGCAGCACCGACGCCGACGAGAGGTTGCCGATCTCCCCGAGCGAGCGCCAGGTCAATTCCAGGGCCTGCGGCGGCAGGTTCAGGCTCTCGGTGATCGCCTCGATGATCTTCGGGCCGCCGGGGTGGGTGACCCACGCGCCGATGTCGGTCGTGGTCAGGCCGTGGTCGCCCAGGAACGACGTGACGTCCCCGGGCAGATACTGCCGGACCGTGTCCGCCAGCTCCCGGGACAGCACGAGCTCGAACCCCGCGGCCCCGACGTCGTATCCCATGGTCCGCAGCGAGTCCGGGTAGAGGTGGCTGCGCGAGTCGAGGATGTCGGGCCCGGCGGCACCCACCTGTTCGGAGCGGCGCTCGCCGACGGCCACCACCGCGCCGGCCCCGTCGGCGAACAGCGCGCTGCCGACCAGGCCGGGCAGCGACGGCTTGTAACCCGGGTAGGTCAGCGAGCACAGCTCGACGGAGACCAGGGCCGCGACGCCGTCGGGCGCGCCGCGCAGGTAGTCGTGCAGGCGGCCCACACCCGCCGCACCGGCCACGCAGCCCAGGCCGAACAGGGGCACCCGCCGCACATCGTCGCGCAGGCCGAGCCGCCCCGCGATCCGGGCGTCCAGGGACGGCACGGCCAGGCCGGTCACCGTCGTCGTGATGAGCACGTCGACGTCCCGCGGCGCCAGCCCGGCCTCGTCCAGGGCGCCCGCGAGGGCTTCGCATCCGAGGTCGACGGCGCTGTCGATGAAGATCCGGTTGGCCACCCCGAACTCGGTCAGCGTGGGATAGCGCTCCAGCGGCAGGACCAGGTGGCGACTGTTGACCTTGGCACTGGCGTGCAGTTGCCGGACGATGTCCTCGTAACCCTCGAATTCCGGAATGCTGACGAAGAAATCGGTCAATTCGCGCTGCGAATAGCGGTGCGGCGGTAATGCACCGAACACTCCTGCGACGACACTCATCGGTCCCACCTTCTGCAGACGAGGATCGCGGCCGAAAGGTTCGGCCGAATCCCTCGATGAGGAAGTTTAGTCTGCGTTTCGATCCGCCCGGAAAGGGCCGTTGCGGCACACCGCGGCCTCAGGCGCGGCGCAGCCGGTGCCGCAGGTCCTCGCAGGCCGCCCTGACCTCGCCCAGCTGTTCGGCGACCCGGGCCGGCGCGGTGCCGCCGCGGGCGTCGCGCGAGGACACCGACCCCTCGATCGTGAGCACCTCCCGGACCTGGGCCGTCAACTCGGGGCTGACGGCGGCGAGCTCGTCGTCGGTCAGCTCGTCGAGGCCCACGCCGCGCGCCTCGGCGGCCCGCACGGCCCCGCCCGCGGCCTCGTGCGCGGACCGGAACGGCACGCCCTGGCGGACCAGCCACTCGGCGATGTCGGTGGCCAGCGTGTAGCCGGCCGGGGCCAGGGCCGCCATCCGCTCGACGTCGAAGGTCAGGCTGGCCACCAGCCCGGCCATCGCCGGCAGCACCAGCTCCAGCTGGGCCACCGAGTCGAACACCGGCTCCTTGTCCTCCTGCAGGTCGCGGTTGTAGGCCAGCGGCTGCGCCTTCAGCGTCGCCAGCAACCCGGTCAGGTTGCCGATCAGCCGGCCCGACTTGCCGCGCGCCAGCTCGGCGATGTCGGGGTTTTTCTTCTGCGGCATGATCGAGCTTCCGGTCGACCACGAGTCGTGCAGCCTGGCGTAGCCGAATTCCGTCGAACTCCACAGGATGATGTCCTCGGCCAGCCGCGACAGGTCGACGGCGATCATCGCGAAGACGAACGCCGCCTCGGCGGCGAAATCCCGGGCCGCGGTGGCGTCGATCGAATTCTCGGCGGCGGCGGAAAATCCCAGGTCCGCGGCGATGGCGTCCGGGTCGAGCCCCAGCGACGAGCCGGCCAGCGCGCCCGAGCCGTAGGGGGACACCGCCGCGCGCTTGTCGAAGTCGACGATGCGATCGACGTCGCGCAGCAGCGGGTGGGCGTGCGCGAGCAGGTGGTGGGCCAGCAGGACCGGCTGCGCGGACTGCAGGTGGGTCTTGCCGGGCATGATCGCGGTCGGGTGGGCCTCGGCCTGGGTGGCCAGCGCGCCCACCACGTCGAGCGCACCGGCGGCCACCCGGCGCACCGCGTCGCGCAGCCACATCCGGAACAGGGTGGCCACCTGGTCGTTGCGGGACCGGCCGGCCCGCAGCCGCCCGCCCAGGTCCGGCCCGACCCGGTCGATCAGCCCGCGCTCCAGCGCGGCGTGCACGTCCTCGTCGCCGGCCAGGGGGCCGAAGCTGCCGTCGGCGACGTCGGAGGCGAGGCTGTCCAGGCCGGCCAGCAGCCCGTCGCGTTGCTCCGCGGTGAGCAGCCCGGCCCGGAACAGGATCACGGTGTGGGCCTTGGAGGCGGTGATGTCGTAGGGGGCCAGCACCCAGTCGAAGTGGGTCGACTTGCTCAGCGCGGCCAGCGCGTCCGACGGCCCGTCGGCGAACCGTCCGCCCCACAGCGACCCCTCGTGGGTGCTCACCTTTTCTCCGCGAGCAGACGCAAAAGTCCCGTTGCGCCCGGGGTGTCGGGGGCTTTTGCGTCTGCTCGCCGGGAAAACGTCACCGCGCGTCCCGGCGGGCGGCCAGCTTGGACGACAGGCCGTGCACGTAGACGAAGCCCTTGGCGGCCGACTGGTCGAAGCTGTCGCCCTCGTCGTAGGTGGCCAGGTTGAAGTCGTAGAGGGATTCGGCGCTGCGCCGGCCGTTCACCGCGATGTGGCCGCCGTGCAACACCATCCGGATCTCCCCGGAGACGTGCTCCTGGGTCTTGGCGACGAACGTCTCCAGCGCCGTCTTCAGCGGCGAGTACCACAGCCCGTCGTACACCAGTTCGGCCCAGCGCTGGTCGGTGTGCCGCTTGAACCGTCCCAGCTCGCGCTCGAGCGTGACGTGTTCGAGTTCGGCGTGGGCGGTGATCAGCACCATCGCGCCGGGCGCCTCGTAGATTTCGCGGCTCTTGATGCCCACCAGGCGGTCCTCCACGACGTCGAGGCGCCCCACCCCCTGCGCGCCGGCACGCTCGTTGAGCTCCTTGATGGCCTCCAGCATGGTCACCGGCGTGCCGTCGATGGACACCGGCACCCCGCGCTCGAACCCCACGATCACCTCGTCGGGCGTGCTCCAGTTCAGGGTCGGGTCTTCGGTGTAGGCGTAGATGTCCTTGGTGGGCGCGTTCCACAGATGTTCCAGGAAACCGGTTTCCACCGCGCGGCCCCAAACGTTCTGGTCGATGGAGAACGGCGAGCGCTTGGTGACGTTGATCGGGATCGCGTTCTCCTCGGCGAACGCGATGGCTTTCTCCCGCGTCCAGGCGTAGTCACGCACCGGCGCCAGCACCTCGAGATCCGGTGCCAGCGAGGCGAATCCGACCTCGAAGCGAACCTGGTCATTGCCCTTGCCGGTGCAGCCGTGCGCGACGATGGTGCCGCCGTGCTCGCGGGCGGCCGCCACCAGATGCTTGGCGATCAGCGGCCGGCTGATCGCCGACACCAGCGGGTAACGGTCCATGTAGAGCGCGTTGTTCTGCACGGTGGGCAGGCAGTAGCCCTGCGCGAACTCGTCGCGCGCGTCGACGACGACCGCCTCCACGGCGCCGCAGTCCAGCGCCCGCTGGCGGATGACCTCCATGTCCTCGCCGCCCTGGCCGAGGTCGATCGCCACCGCCACGACCTCGCGGCCGGTCTCCTTACCTATCCAGCTGATCGCCACCGACGTGTCCAGGCCACCGGAATACGCCAGGATGACGCGTTCTGACATGAACCAACTCCTTTTGGTTGAAAGGCTTACGTGAGCTTTTCCAGCGCGCTGGCCAGCTCGGCGCCGGTCATGGGCTCACGGGCGGCCACGAAGACGGTGTCGTCGCCCGCGATGGTGCCGACGACGTACGGTAGCGCCGCGCGATCGATCGCGCTGGCCAAATAGTCCGCCGCGCCGGGCGGGGTTCGCAGCACCGCGAGGTTCCCGCTGGCGTCGGCCGACACCAGCAGGTCGCCCAGCAACCGCGACAGCCGCGCGGTGCCGCCGGACACCCCGCGCACCGGGCTGCCGTCCTCGGGCACGATGTAGACCCCGACGCCGCCGTCGGCGCCGCGCAGCTTGACCGCGCCCAGTTCCTCGAGGTCCCGCGACAGCGTGGCCTGGGTGACGTCGATGCCCTCGCCGGCCAGCCGCGCGGCCAGCTCGCTCTGGCTGCGCACCGGCGCCGACGACAGGATCGCCACGATCCGGGCCTGCCGCCCGGCCCGGGTGGTCTCCGGTGTCGCCTTCGGGCGGGTCATCGCGCCCGCTCCAGCAGCCACACCAGCAGGGCCTTCTGCGCGTGCAGGCGGTTCTCGGCCTCGTCCCACACGGCGCTGGCCGGCCCGTCCATCACCTCGTCGGTGATCTCCTCACCGCGGTGGGCCGGAAGGCAATGCAGCACAATGGCTTCGGTGTCGGCCAGGCTCAGCAGCCGCTGGTTGAGCCGATAGGGACGGAACGGGCCGACCCGATCCAGCCCGTCGGCCTCCTGTCCCATCGACGTCCAGGTGTCGGTCACCAGGACGTCGGCGCCCGCGGCAGCCGCCTCGGCGTCGGTGGTGACGGTGACCGACGCGCCGGTGGCCTGCGCGCGGTGCTCGGCCGCCGACACCACGTCGCGGTCCGGGACGAAGCGGTCCGGGGCCGCGACGGTGACGTGGATGCCGGCGGTGACCCCGCCCAGCATCAGCGAATGGGCCATGTTGTTGGCGCCGTCACCGAAGTAGGACAGCCGCAGCCCGCGCAGCGCCCCCTTGCGTTCGGCGATGGTCTGCAGGTCGGCCAGCACCTGGCAGGGGTGGAACTCGTCGGAGAGCGCGTTGACCACCGGCACCGTCGCGGTCGACGTCATCGCCTCCAGCCGCTCCTGCCCGAACGTGCGCCAGACGATCGCTTCGACGTAGCGGGACAACACGTTCGCGGTGTCCTGCAGGGTCTCGTCGCGACCCAGCTGGGTGGCGTGGCTGTCGACGACGACGGCATGCCCGCCGAGCTGGGCGATGCCGAGCTCGAACGAGAACCGGGTGCGCGTGGAGTTCTTGTCGAAGATGACGGCGACGCCGCGGGGCCCTTCCAGCGGGCGGCAGCTGAACGGATTCTTCTTCAATTCGTTTGCAAGCGCGAGGATTTCGGCCTGCTCCTGGGGCGACACGTCGTCGTCGCGCAGAAAGTGTCTCATGCCGGCGTCCCGGCCGCGTCGAGGATGCCCGGCAGCGCGGCGACGAAGCTGTCGGCCTGGGCTTCGGTGATGATCAGCGGCGGCGCCAGCCGCAGCACGTCGGGCGCCGGGGCGTTGAGGAGGAACCCGGCCCCGCACGCGGCGGCCTCGGCGTCCTTGGCGCGCGGCGCGGTCAGCGCGACGCCCAGCAGCAGCCCGCGGCCGCGCACGTGATCGATCAGCGGGTGGCCGAGCGCCTCGATGCCGTGGCGCAGCGACTTGCCCATCATCTCGGCGTGCCGGATAAGGTCCTCGTCTTCCAGCACCCGCAGCACCGCCAACGCCGCCGCGGCGCAGATCGGGTTGCCGCCGAAGGTGCTGCCGTGCAGACCGGGTGTCAGCAGGTCGGCGGCCGGTCCGACGGCCAGGCACGCCCCGATGGGCAGTCCACCGCCGAGCCCTTTGGCCAGTGTCACCACGTCGGGGGTGATGCCGTCGTGCTGATGGGCGAAAAAGGCTCCGGTACGGCCCATTCCGGTCTGCACCTCGTCGATGGCCAGCAGCGCACCGTGCCGCGCGGTGATGTCGCGCGCGGCGGCCAGGTAGCCCTCGGGCGGGACGACGACGCCGCCCTCCCCCAGGATCGGTTCGAGGAACACCGCGGCCGTGGCGTCGTCGACCGCGGCCGCCAGCGCCCCGGCGTCCCCGTAGGGCACGTGGGTGACGTCGCCGGGCAGCGGGGCGAAGGGCGCCGCCTTGCTCGGCTGACCGGTCAGCGCGAGCGCACCCATCGTCCGGCCATGGAATCCACCTTGTGCCGCAACGATCTTGGTGCGGCCGGTGAGCCGAGACAGCTTGAAGGCCGCCTCGTTGGCCTCGGCGCCGGAGTTGCAGAAGAACACCCGGGCCGGCGCGGACCCGTCGAGCAGGGCGACCAGGTGTTCGGCCAGCGCGATGCCGGGCTCGGTGGCGTAGAGGTTCGAGGTGTGGCCCAGCGTCTGCATCTGGTGCGTGACGGCTTCGATCACCGCGGGGTGCCGATGGCCCAGGACGTTGACCGCGATGCCGCCGAGCAGGTCAAGGTAGGTCTTGCCGTCCACGTCGGTGACCGTGGCGCCCTCACCGCCGGCCAGGGCGACGGTCGGGGTGCCGTAGTTGTTCATCATCACGGCTTCCCAGCGGTGCCGCATTTCGGCCGTG